>Ga0075158_10003062_pt1 | contig 11891 bp, 8 predicted proteins | sample JI91814BDNA_FD_70968 | JGI IMG/M metagenome (GOLD analysis project Ga0075158, IMG submission 70968) | Wastewater effluent complex algal communities from Wisconsin, to seasonally profile nutrient transformation and Carbon sequestration -... | ecosystem: Engineered > WWTP > Effluent > Algae... | reverse complement strand
TTGTTTTAATTCTGTAAAAAAAGTGCTTTCTTCATAGCTTTCTTTGGCTGCTTTGTAACCGATATTGAAAATTTCTTCCAACCGGTCTTTTCTTCGTTCAAAAGTTCCGTAGGAAGATAATTTTTGGGAAGAAATAAACCAGTCACAATAATCAAATTTTATTTTTTCGATCCTGTAAGAAATAAGGTCGTAAGAGCGGGAAACGATTGCTTTAATAGAGTTCAGATCCTTGATCTTTGCTTCGTTGGGCGGCGATACAAATACACCGATCAGCTTATCACAATCCTCTCTGATGATATCTGCCGGGAAATTATTTAATACTCCTCCATCACAATACATTTCATCACCAATGATGTAAGGAGTGGTTATTCCCGGAATGGAGCATGATGCAATAATGGCATCGACAATTTCAAAATCTTTATCAAAAATTTTCTGGGTTCCCGCAACTAACTCTGTGGCTACGATTTTCACGTCGATATCAAGATCTCCCAATTTCATTTCATGGAAAATAGGTTTCAGATAGTTTCTGAATATTACCGAAGAAACCAGCCCTGGCTGATTGAATGTAAAGTGTTTCCAATTGAAAAAATACACAGAATTGAAAAATTCCAGGATTTCTTCCGGAGTTTTTCCGACAGCGTGCAGACATCCTACGATAGATCCTGCACTGCAGCAGGAAAGGATATCTATCTCAATACCTTTTTCGTGTAAGAATTTTAATACTCCTGCATGAGCGATTCCTTTGGTGCCGCCTCCTGATAAAACAAGTCCTACTCTCTCAAAATTCATTGAATAAATGTAAGAAAACAGTCTGAAATAATTAAGTTAATTTTTATAAATATGTTAATTTTAAAATTATTTTAAGAAAATCCCTTATAATACGATCAAAGAATTCAATCAAAAAAACATAAAGCAGCTTCAAACAATTAAATTGCTGACTTTTTTCAATGTACTTTTAAGTTGAAACACTTTTCAAAAAATTAATGCAAAAAGACAATACCGGTATTAAAAACATTTACTATAGTTTTTTATTTTTACCTGTCAATGTATAAGGAAGTGACATTTATAAAAACAGATACAACGAAGTGAGCAGCAACAAGGATTTAAAAGAACTCACCCAATTATTTTTGAAGCTGGGAATCATTGGCTTTGGAGGACCTGCAGCTCATATAGCTATGATGCATAAAGAAGTTGTGGTTGAAAAGAAGTGGCTGACAGACCAGGAATTTCTAGATCTTATTGGAGCAACCAACCTTATTCCGGGCCCCAACAGCACTGAAATGGCAATTCATATAGGGCGTGAAAAAGCCGGCTGGAAAGGGCTTATTGTTGCCGGGTGTTGTTTTATATTTCCAGCGGTTATTATTACCGGTATTTTTGCGTGGCTATACAAAAAATACGGTCTGCTTCCTGAGGTACAGCCATTTATTTACGGAATAAAACCAGCAATCATTGCCATTATCATAGGTGCGGTCTTCCCATTGGCAAAAAAATCAGTGAAAACGTTTCGGTTAGCAGCTATTGGCGGAATTGTTCTGATATGTTCTCTTTTAAAAATCAATGAAATAGGATTGATGTTCGGAGCCGGTCTTATCACCTTGACAATAGATTATCTGCAAAAAAATAATAGTAAAAAACTGCACAATATAATTTTTGCCGGTCCGCTGCTGTTTTTAATATCCGATGTGTATTCTCTGCTCAATTTAAAATTGTTCTGGACGTTTCTAAAGATCGGAGCCATATTGTATGGCAGCGGATATGTTTTATTTGCTTTCCTGGATACGGAGCTTGTTTCCAGAGGAATTATTACACGCCAGGAACTTATAGATGCCATTGCAGTCGGCCAGTTTACACCAGGACCAGTATTTTCTTCTGTTACATTTATCGGATATCAGATCAATGGACTTCCAGGGGCATTGATATCAACCTTAGCTATATTCCTTCCTTCTTTTATATTTGTTGCATTGTCCGGTCCCTTCGTTAATAAAATGAAAAGCTCTTCAACCTTTTCCTCTTTTCTTAATGCTGTAAATGTAGCGTCTATAGCTATAATTATGTCTGTATGTATAACTATGGGAATTGACAGTATTACCAACTGGAAAACAATTATTATTGCCTGTATAAGTACAGCCGCAGTATTCAGATTTAAAAAGCTAAACAGTGCTTTTGTAGTTATAGGAGGAGCATTACTAGGCTATTTACTATATTTTTTGACCTGAATATGGCATAAAACAATCATCATTTTCCATAAAAAAGCCACAGATCAAAATCTGTGGTTATATGATTAATCCTAGAGCTAATTGTTTTCCCTATCAATTAGATAGGCATTAAACCTAACAGGTTTTAAAAACCTGTTAGGTTTAAATAACCGTATTTTTTTTCTGAACAGCTTAATATAAGATTATTAACTTGGTCCCAATAAATGCACAGGGATAAATTTAAGACTAAAAAACCGGAGAAATATATTGTTTCTCCGGTCCTCTTATCATTTAATTGATGTCAATCTGATTGATGACAGTCAATAATATATTAAATGTGAATCACTTCACCATAAGCAGCAGCAGCAGCTTCCATAATGGCTTCAGAAACTGTTGGGTGCGGGTGGATAGACTTGATGATCTCATGACCTGTAGTCTCTAATTTTCTAGCTACAACAGCTTCAGCAACCATATCAGTTACCCCTTCACCAATCATGTGGCATCCTAACCATTCACCATATTTTGCATCGAAGATCACTTTGATAAATCCGTCTGTATTTCCGTTTGCAGTAGCTTTACCACTTGCAGAAAGAGGGAATTTACCTACTTTGATTTCGTATCCTTTTTCTTTAGCCTGCTTTTCAGTAAGCCCTACAGAAGCTACTTCAGGGTGGCAGTAAGTACATCCAGGGATATTGCCATAGTCGATTTTTTCAACGTGCATTCCTTTGATTTTCTCAACACAAGTAATTCCTTCTGCAGAAGCAACGTGAGCCAATGCCTGAGTTGGGATGATATCTCCGATCGCATAGTAACCAGGTACTGAAGTTTCGTACCATTCGTTTACCAATACTCTTCCTTTGTCTGTCTGGATTCCTACTTCTTCTAATCCGATGTTCTCGATATTAGCAGCAATACCTACAGCAGATAATAAGATATCAGCTTCAAGGGTAATGTTTCCGTTCGCTGTTTTCACAGTAGCTTTTACTCCTTCCCCGCTTGTATCAACACTTTCTACAGAGGCGTTTGTCATAATCTCGATTCCTGTCTTTTTAAGAGATTTCTCTAAGTGTTTAGAGATTTCTTCGTCTTCTACAGGTACGATGTTTGGCATAAATTCAACAACAGTAACTTTAGTTCCCATTGTGTTATAGAAATCAGCAAATTCTACTCCGATTGCTCCAGAACCTACAACAATCATAGATTTCGGCTGCTCAGGAAGAGATAATGCCTGTCTGTATCCGATTACTTTTTTACCATCCTGCGGTAAGTTTGGTAATTCTCTTGAACGAGCTCCTGTAGCGATAATGATATGAGTCCCTGTATATTCAGTTACTTTACCTTCTTTATCTGTAACAGAAACTTTTTTACCTTTCTGTACTTTTGCAGTACCAAGAATTACGTCAATCTTATTCTTTTTCATCAAGAATTCGATTCCTTTGCTCATTTTGCTGGCAACACCACGGCTTCTCTGAATTACATTCGGGAATTCAAAGCTAGCCTCCACTTTATTCAAACCATAATCTTCAGCATGGTTGATATAATGAAAAACCTGAGCAGATTTCAATAAAGCTTTAGTTGGAATACATCCCCAGTTAAGGCAGATTCCTCCTAAATTTTCTTTCTCGATAATTGCGGTTTTGAAACCTAATTGCGCTGCTCTGATCGCAGTAACATATCCACCAGGACCACTTCCAATGACAATAATATCGTAATTCATTACTTTAAAAATTTTTATGCGAATTTAAGGAAAAATATTGGATGTTTCATGTTTCTGCAAACTGATCTTACAATGCATCAACAAAGCCATTTTTATTCAATTTTAAACAAAGAAAGAGAATACAAAACGTATTCTCTTTCAATAAATTTTATCATTCATTAAAAACTTATCAAAACTTAAAGTATAAAAAATGGTTTTTCCAATTTTAGTAATTGCAAAAATACTGTATTATTTTGCCTGTTTAAGTAATCGTTTTTCAGTTGCATATCTTTGATTTAAGGCTTTCATCTGATCTCTCTTCATCTGTTTGGTAGCAAGCGGATGATTAAGAATAAGCTTTTTCTCAAGATTGTATTTTTTGGTAAGTTCTTGCATTTTAATATTAACCAGCTCACTCTTTGAAGGATGTGGAGGTGTTGGTAGATGTTTCTGTGCAGAGACACTCATGGATAAACCTAATAACAATACTGTTGAAATTAATAACTTTTTCATAATGTTCATATTTTTGAATGGTTTCAATTATTTCAATATTATTTAATGAAATTCATTCCGGTTCATAATAAATCTTGCATATATCATACCAAGATTTTTTGCAAAAAGAAAAATATAAAATGTATTCATGGTTGTTTATTAAATCACGATCTATTTTTCCATACATTTATTCATCTTTTAAACAAGCACCTATGAAGAATTCTGTGAAAAAAACTCATTTTACCAAAGACAATATATGGCTGAAAGAACCGGAAGACCATGACTTCCCTGCAGCTCAGGATTATCTTGAACTGCTTTTTCAACCTAATGAAGCACAAAAAATGGTTCAAAAATTAAAAGCAGCTCCTACTATTATAAAGAAATCGAAAGACATTTTAAGAGCCAGTAAACTTACCCTGCTACCCGAAAATAATATCCATGTGAAAGAAAACCTTAAAAAAGTAGAAAAAAACAAAAAGCTTTCTCCAATATTACTGGTAAGAGGACAAAATGAGCTGATCATTGCAGATGGTTATCACCGTCTGTGTTCCAGCTATTATCTTACGGAAGATTTGGAAGTCCCTTGCAGATTGATTTAAGTTTTCAAAAATAACACCTATCACCAAACAGTGATTTGTATTAAAAATTTTAAATATTCATTTTTAGGTGACTTTTAGTTGTTATTTTTTATATTTTTGCTTAAGTCCAATTTTATACATTATTATACAATATGAAAAAATACATTTCGATCCTTTTATTTGGAGCTCTTCCCTTAACCGCACAAGTAGGTATCAACACAACAACACCTAACAGTACACTTGCCATAAATGGTTCCTTAAGGGCTGGCTATACTGAGATCAGTGCCACTACCTATAATATTCTGGCTACTGATCATTACATTACTTATAACGGTACTGCTGATGCCACATTTACTTTACCTGTGATCGGAACTGGAACAACCAGTTTTACAGGAAGGATTTACAAGATTAAAAACATTTCTCCAAACGCCATTACGCTTCAGGCTTCCAGTGGAAATACTTTAAGAATTGACAATACTCCTGTTGCTTCTTTTATGATTCCTACAGGGGCATATGCCGAAGTTGTAAACAACAGTAATACAACTGGCGGAACGTGGGATTTGTCTTTTACAGTTCTCCCTAAACCAAGTAATGTGGAAATTTATGGTACACAAGTTCTTATTCCCCCTCATAGACTAGGAACCACACCAGTTGCTGACTGGACAGGTCATAGTAATGCTGGTTATGATTCAGGAGCGGCAAATGACAGATGGTGGATCATTAGTAAAACATCAGTAGATAATGCTCATACTTCACTTTATTCCAATGCCAGCAGAATGACCTTGGTTTATGAATATCAGGGTACTCCATTCAATGTTAACAATATGTACCCAATTCTTACAGCAGGAAACAATTCAAGTTTCCCGGATGTATTTACAGCGTCTTTTGTAAGCCTCGCCAATAATGGAACTGCAGGAAGAACAAGGCTTACTGTATCTGTAGCTCGTATAGATTTCATTGGGAATAACGGGTCTAATAACAGTAACTGGACTGGAACATTTTTATTGAACGTTCTGTTGGCCAGAAAATACTAAATATTTTCAAAATTATATACGTAAAAGAGCAGAAAAATCTGCTCTTTTTTAATTTCTACAAAATCTCAATATTTTGTTTTAAAGAAAGGTTCCTGGAGGAATTACCTACCATAATTCTGTATATTCCTTTTTCTACAACCCAGTCCATTTTTTCGTTTAAAAACTGTAGTTGTTTTACGGGGACTTCTATGGTGACTGATTTTGATTCTCCGGGCTTTAATTCCACTTTTTGAAATCCTTTAAGCTCAATAACAGGTCTTGAAACTGAAGCCAATATATCTTTTACATACAGCTGAACGACTTCACTACCGGTTTTTGAACCTGTATTTTTCACGTTGACTTTAGCCACAATAGTTTCATTTTCCGAATACTGAGTTTTGCTCAACTGCAGCTCAGAAATTTCAAAAGTAGTGTAGCTTAGTCCAAAACCAAACGGATACAATGGCTCTCCACTCAGATCATGATAATCATTACCTCTTCCGGTGGGATGATGATTATAGGGTAAAGGCAACTGTCCTTCCTGAACCGGAAAAGTGACAGGCAGTTTACCTGATGGATTCTCTGCCCCGAAAAGTGTTTTTGCTACAGCGTTTCCGCCTTCTTCACCGGGATACCAAATGTCTAAAATCGCTCCTACTTTGTCTTTCCATGCTGTTGTTTTTATGGCAGAACCACCTATCAGAACAACAGTTACAGGTTTCTTCTGTTTTGAAACCTCATGAATAAACGCTTCCTGATTTCCAGGTAAACTGAGTGATGATCTGTCCTGAAATTCACCTTCATGAATTCCGGCAGTAACAAGAATATAGTCGGCTTTTTGGGCAAGATCTAAAGCTTCCTTAAAATCTTTCTGATAATCATACAAACCATAATTCCAGATCAATTCCAGATTGGCATCGCCTCGATTTTCATGAAATTCAATCTTAATGTCATATTTTTTCCCTTTTACAAAATCTACATCAAATGTTTTTGCAGAATAACTTAGTTTTTCCCATTGATCAATCACTAATTTCCCGTCCAGGTATAATCTGAAGCCATCATTTCCACGTAAGCCTATCTGATATTTTCCGGAATTTGGGGCTTCCAGCTTTCCGGTCCACCGAATACTGTAATTATCAGGTTGTAATTTTTCCGGATCGGGAGAATATAAGGTCCATTTGAAATTAAGCTGTTCATCCTGCCTTTCGAAAGCTGGATTGCCTTTTAAATCCGTATTGGAAAAATAGTTTCCTTTTAATCCTTTTTTGTTTTCGGAGGATAAATATTCATTTGAAATAGTGGCAAAGTCTTTTACATTCCAATCAATTCCTTTTGAATATATAATTTCAGTATTTGTATTTTTTACATACTCTTTAAGGCCATCCAGGATATTCACTTTTTTGTTTCCAGGTCCCGAGTAACCGCCTAATCTCGCATCCACAGCATCTGTTCCCACTACAAGAATCTTTTTAACATTCCCGGGAAAAGGAAGCGTCTGGTTATTGTTCTGAAGCAATACAAAAGACTCTGCAGCCGCTTTTTCTGCTAACGGCTTATGATTAAGTTTTTTTAATTCTGCAATTTCCTTAGCAGAAACATAGGGGTTTTCAAATAATCCGAGCTCAAATTTGGTTCTCAATACTCTTGATACAGCATCGTCTATTCTTTCTTTTGAAATTCTTCCATCTAAAAATGGTGGAATAAAGAGTTGATAATGTTTGTATTCTGTCTGAAAAATGACATCTAAACCTGCACTCATTGCCTGTGCAGAGGCATCATCATAATCTTTTGCTGTAAAATGCAGAACATTTGCTCCACCAACGGCACTTGCATCACTGATAACAAAGCCTTTGAAATTCCAGTCTTTTTTCAATTTTTCTGTTAATAACCAATGACTGGCGGTTGACGGTCTTCCATCAAGCAGGTTATACGAAGTCATCACAGAACGGCTTTTTCCTTTTGTAAAAGCATTATGAAAAGGAATTAAATGGGTTTCTTCCAGATATCTTTTGCTCCAATGAATCGGGTATGAATCTCTTCCCCCTTCTCCTACATTGGCTAAAAAGTGTTTAGGAGTAGTAATAATTCCCCTATTTTCAAACGAATTGACAAAACTGACTCCCATTACGGAAGTCAAAAACGGATCTTCACCGTAGGTTTCCTCTGTTCTTCCCCATCTCACGTCACTGGCAAGATTTACCACAGGGGTCAGAATCTGACGAACGCCTCTCAGTTTTGATTCTCTTGCAATGGCTGTTGAAACCTTGGTCATTAATTCCGGATTAAAAGTAGCTGCCAGACCGATTGCCTGTGGAAAAGCGGTAGCACCTTCCCGAACCAATCCGTGCAAGGCTTCATCAAAAGGAATAATGGGAATTCCCAATCTTGATTCTTCCACGAAATATTTCTGAATGGCATTGATCTTTTTCACAAGTATCTCTGCATCTTCATTGGCATTGTATTTCAGCAGTTGTCCTGCAGCTCCGCCACCCTGATTTCCTGCACTTACCTGCAAACCGAAAATTCCGTGGGAATATTGCCCTTTCGGAACATTATCCAGATCTCCGGGAATCATAAAGCACTGCCAGAACTTCTCCTCAGGAGTCATTCTCTTCAACAGATCCTGAACTCTGGCTTCAATAGGTTGTTTTGAGTCTTTATATAAAGGTTTTTGAGCAGAAATAAATACTGAGCTCAACAAGAAAATTCCTAAAATTTCAAATCGAAGTTTAAAACACATCTCAAGAATAATTTAGTTTAAAATTTGTTCTTTTACCTTGAATTAAAAGAACCCAAAGTTCAAGACTTGGAATTTTGATATAAAAAAGTCACCAATTCAACTATTGCATTATCTGAATTACCGTTGAATATTTTAACTGAGCTCTTTCTTTAGGTAATTTGATTTCAATGGTATTTTCTTCTGTCTTCTTCCATTGAATTTTGTTTGATAACCCTAAAATTTTCAGGGATTTTGGCTTAAAATTTTCCGGAACCGAAAAAGTAAGTACGGCCGGAGTCTTGTATTCGGATTTCTCATCAAGATGAAAGACATTCACGGTATTATGGTCTTTGCTTTGTGTATAATAAAAATTTCCTTCGTGGTAGGGGGAGATACTTCTGGTTTCGAAAACAGCGGACTGATTTTTTTCCATCCAACCGGAAATCTGCTGTAATCTTTCATATACAATGGAATCATAATCTCCGGTAGGTCCAGGCGCAATATTCATAAGGTAATTCCCACCTCTTGAAATGATTTTGACCAATGTTTCAATGATTTTCTGAGAGGTTTTATAATTGTCATTGGGAGCGTAAGAAAAGGAATCTCCCATGGTGATACAGCTTTCCCAGGGAATGGAAAGAGCATGTTCCGGAACGGCCTGCTCAGGAGTGACATAATTTTCCCATTTTCCGGAAACTGTACGGTCTACAATAATAATTCCAGGCTGATTTTTTCTGGCCATTGTCCCTATTTTATCCATGTCGATATCCTGTTCTACTTTGATGGTGCGCTGCCATTCTACTTTCGGGTCTATGGTGTGAAAAGGACGCACCCAACCGCCATCCAACCAAAGGATATCCACTTTTCCATAATTGGAAGTAATTTCGTTCAGCTGATTGAAGGTGAACTTTTTAAAGCTCTCCCATCTTTCGGGATATTTCTTAGGATCATAATTGACATTTCTGTCTTTGGGTGGAAAATAAGACCACCAGTAATCATCGGAATGCCAGTCTGGTTTTGAAAAATAAGCTCCAATTTTAAATCCTTCTTTTCTGAACGTATTGAAAATTTCTTTCGTCACATCGGCTTTTGGATTTTTTGAAAAAGGAGTTTTAGGAGAAGTAATTTTATAATCTGACTGCCGGGTATCAAACATAGCAAAACCATCGTGGTGCTTGGTGGTAAAAACCACATATTTCATTCCAGCCTTTTTTACTGCATCAGCCCATTTCTGAGGATTGAACCGGGTTGGATTGAAAGTTGTCTGAAGATTTTCATAATTCTTCACATATTCGTAATAAGATTTTCCATGTTCAGCTTTTCTCTGTGTCCATGATTCGTCTTCCGGACATAGGCTCCAGCTTTCAACAATTCCCCACTGACTGTAAGTACCCCAATGCATAAACAGTCCGAATTTCATATCCTGCCACTGCTCCAGATTCTGTACGACCAAGGGGTCTGTGGGCTTCTGATAGCCTTCAGATACATTATGAGCCTGTGAAAAAGTGACTGAGCTTATCAAAAAGGATGAAAGAAAAAAGGGTTTTATTTTGGATATAACCAGCATATGGAATCGTTTTCCGCTAATTTAATTATCCTAAGGGAAACACGCAAACATTAAGATTCCAAGAGATTAAGAATGGCTTCATCAAATCCGGGATATAAAAACTGAAATCCGTTTTTTAGGAGTTTTTCAGGATACACATTTCTGCTTTTTAAGAGTAATTCGGTTTCTGTTTTCAGGAATACAGACGCAATTTCCAACTGCCAGACGGGAGCATTGAGCCCCAATGGTACTTTCAATCTTTTTCTCAGCTTTTTCATCATATTTTCATTGGAAAGAGGAGCCGGAGCAGTTACATTGATAGTTCCTGAAATAGTTTCATGCTGAATAACCCAATCCACTGCTTTACAGAAATCTTCAATATGAATCCAGCTCACCATTTGATGACCTCTTCCCTGCTTTCCTCCAAGCCCCAGTTTTGTAATCATTTTCAGTTTGGGAAAAGCTCCTCCATTATTTCCCAGAACAATGGAAGTTCGAAGAGCTACTTTTCGTATTTCATTATTTTGGATATTAAAAAATTCTTTCTCCCAGGTTTTGCAGATATTCATAGAAAAATCGTCTCCGATAACTCCGTTTTCTTCTGTGTTGAGGTGCTTTTCAGAATGAACATAAATGGTTGCGGAACTGGCATTCAGCCATATTTTTGGCTTTACAGAACATTCATCTACCGCTTTCTGTAATATTCTTGTGCTGTCTATTCTTGAGGAATAGATTTCCTGTTTATTTTTCTCATGATACCGGCAATCTACAGATTTTCCTGTAAGGTTGATGAGAACATCTGCTTTTTCAAGACTGCTTTTCCATTCACCTATCGTTTGGGCATCCCAATAGATTTCGTTTTTACGTTGAGGATTGCGGGTAAGGATGTAAACCTGATTTCCTTTTTCTGCAAAGTATTTTTCCAGGTTTTCACCTAGAAATCCGGTACCTCCGGCTATGATGATTTTCATTGTTTTGAAGTTTAAAGTTTTGAGTTCAATGTTTAAGGTTTTCCCACAGATTTCGCAGATTTTCACAGATGATTATGTTGTATTTTCCTTGTGCTTATTTGTGAAAATATTGGTGATATTTGTGTTTAAAATAATTTGTCGCAACTATTATTGGAAAGTGTTTTTTTTACCACAGATGACACAGATTTTCACAGATGTTTATGAATAGACAAGATGTTTTAATCTCTTCATTTTTCAGCTGATGTATTTCTTTGTTTTGACCTGAATTTCTGAGCCTTCGGCAAGCATTACGGAAATGGGTTTCTGATGATTCAGGCATTCAAAGTCATTTCCATAGATTTTTTGAAAATCTATCTCTAAATGGTACTCTTTTACAGTATAACATTTCCATTTTGGATGACAGACTTCGTATTCGGAGGTTGTATTTTCTTTTTTTGTAAATCCAAAGTAATGTTCTGTGATGAATTCAAATTCTGAGTTTTCCTTCATAGGTTTTGCTGTATTTTCCGCCATAATCTGAATGGAGTGCCAGTTTTTATCTTTCCATGAATAGCGGATCAGCAGTTCATCCTCTCTTTTTTCAATCTGATTTTTCATAGGCATCGTATGATAATTTTCTTTGTAAATAGAATTGGCAACGATGCTTAATGCAGGCTTGGGAACAATCTCTTTGAC
>Ga0075158_10003060_pt1 | contig 11892 bp, 10 predicted proteins | sample JI91814BDNA_FD_70968 | JGI IMG/M metagenome (GOLD analysis project Ga0075158, IMG submission 70968) | Wastewater effluent complex algal communities from Wisconsin, to seasonally profile nutrient transformation and Carbon sequestration -... | ecosystem: Engineered > WWTP > Effluent > Algae... | reverse complement strand
TATAGCAATCCTAAATAGGTTGTGAGAGTTTTGGGAGTGGGAGAATCTTGCACCCGTACCCCGAAAATATTCCAAAACGGGACGCGAGCACTGGGATGATGAACATTAAATTTGTTACGACTGATTTGGGATTGCTATGGTAATTCCTAATAAGAATGAAACAGGTAGGTTGGGTTGAACGGTAGTGAAACCCAACTTTTATGACTGATGGGAAGTTCCAACTTTAATGGGAATTACTATAAGTATTCAAAGAATGGGGAACATCTCCCAAAAGCGATGAATAATAATACTTAGGGAAAGAAAGAGAAAAAAGAGGGAGAATAAAGCCAAATCAACACAATAGACTAATGGACGCTCAAACCCAGGCTCAACTCAAACAGCACCTATAGCACTACGCGCTATATATAGTAATTCCTAATAAGAATGAAACAGGTAGGTTGGGTTGAACGGTAGTGAAACCCAACTTTTATGACTGATGGGAAGTTCCAACTTTAATGGGAATTACTATAAGATCGAAGGTCTACTATAGCAATCCTAAATAGGTTGTGAGAGTTTTCGCAGTGCCAGCTTAATTCGTAGGTTGGGTTGAGGTACGAAACCCAACATATAGCAATCCTAAATAGGTTGTGAGAGTTTTCGCAGTGCCAGTATCTTGCACGCGTGCGGCGAAACGATTCGCTCCTGATACGCTCGGACTCCTATTATTAACATTAAATATGTTACGACTCATTTGGGATTGCTATATAAATACCGAAAATACCGAGGAGGGCGAAGGCCCAAGGGCCCTACCAGGGCGAAGGCCCAAGGGCCCTACCAGGGCGAAGGCCCAAGGACCCTACCAGGGCGAAGGCCCAAGGACCCTACCAGGGCGAAGGCCCAAGGACCCTACCAGGGCGAATGCCATTCGCCCCTACGCCGCAATTAAACTATAGTGATTCCCAATAAAAATGAGACGTGTTAAATCTAGCTTCTTCTTACTGTGACTGTTTTTTCCGTTTCTCAATATAGGTTGAAATGATTAGACCTCGCCGCGAAAGTCCTTCAAACCCTGATTCTTATCTACGGAATTATAAGCGTTTCAGCTACTTTCGCGGCGAGGTATACTATAGATGGGGTTTCCGCAGACGGGGTTGCAACCGTTAAATTGGGTTCCCCGGTGGACCACTAGGGGTCTGTCGAGATTGATTTTGTGGGTTGAAAACCCCGCAATTAAAACCTCTTACTTGTCCCAGACTCACAAATTGAAAGTGGCCAAGCCACTAATCATCGAAAAAACTGAACCACTGGGTATTGGCAAATTCCCGTTTCAGTTGTGCGTAATTCGCAATCACCGCCGCCAATGCTGGGGTTGCCCGTTTTTTTGTGTTCGGTTGCAGATTGGCGGGGGTGAGATGGAGAAATGCTTGAACGCGGTTCATGGTTTCTGGGTAGCGATCGCAGAGGTCTTCATAGGTCACGGTAATGAGCGGGTGATCACCGAACCTCTTGTCAAACTCGGCAACCTGGGACTCCTGCCGTTGGAAATCCTGAATCAGGGTATCCTTGTCAAAGTGCATAGGTGCTGGTGGATTTCCCTCCAAGTCCTGATTTTTCATTAACTGAACCGAGAAATAACGCCGCAAGAGATTCTGGCGACGCAGACTGATAACCGCCAGTTCCTTGTCCTGCTCCAGAATTGACCAGAGGTCTGGCCAGTTACCGAACCGCGCGCCACCCCGGTGCAAGAGAAACCCAACGCAGGAGTGCGCCATATTTTCTTGAGTAAAAATATAGTTAGCAAGAATTTCGGATGCGGGCGTATCCGGCGTAAAGTGATACTTACCTTCGGTATAGTCTGGATTAAACATCTCAGTCATACAGAGAACCTGAGAATGATTGTCCAGACTTGTCCGCATCATGTGAGTGCCTGATCTGGGGGAACTCAGAACAAAAAAACGTTTAACTTTTGTCACATCCATTTTGATCGCAAGGCCTCTCCAAAATATTTGATTGCTTCCATATAGTACGTTCCATATTGTTTAGTTGGCTCGATATGGCTGTTCTCATGGAACTCATTAAATGTTGATACCAGAACCAGTTGGGGCATCACCGATTGACCTAGCACAAACTCCGTCATGACATTAAGTGTCTTGCCGTCCTTTCGATCAATATGACGAAATGGGTTATTTTCCCTGCGACGATCAGTGAGATGGCGATCGTCGTAGCCTGGGCTGATGGTCACTGTGCGTATTCCCCGGTTGCCACAATCCGATCGGCGGTATGCCTCTGCCCAGATATTCTGCCAATTCTGAGACGATGCTACTTCCAAGGGAGAAAATAGTGCCCAGGAATCAAATAGCCCAAAGGTGAGATGCAATGATTCTGACTCGGTCGGAAGTCGCAAGCTACAGGCAATTCGTAGAAATCCATCCATTTTTGCTTTCAGCTCTTCAATCTCAAGGCGGTGTTCATCCCAGACACCCGTCCAGAACAGAAATATTACGGGTTGAGATTGGAATCTGAAATAGTGAGATGACTTAGAAAGATCCTCAAGAGTCGCGATCGCCCGTTCCAACGCCTTCGGTTCAAGATCATAAATACAAAATTGAAGGGCAATTTGGATTGGTGACTCGATCATTTCAGCCACATGAAAAATCCGAATCAACCCAGCCAGTTCATACTCATTCACCCCATTTGAGTCAATATGCAAGTTAGCAATAAGAAAATCAATGCCATAATGTTCCATCAATTCAAAATGATATTTCAGGGCATCGCCATCCAGTGACGAATAGAACCCTATTTCGGGCATATCATTAACCGCTCCGAACGACCGATTATCATTCCAATGAAGATTGCCAAAGCCATCACCATACCAGCAATAATATTGAATGCCAATTAAGGGGCGATTTGGCATAGTTCCAACCTCACCCTGTTTGTGTTCTTGGGTATAGGTAGCAAACGTGGATTCAATAATCTGCATTAGCTGATTCGCTGAGTGATTCCAACTGTAATGCTGCGCTTTTCTCCAACCGGCTTCTCCCATTGATCTTGCTAGATCAATATCCTGTGCCAGCAGATTCATCCGATCGGCAAGTTCATGAGGTCGTGGCGACACCAGCATGGCACATTGGGGGTCAACTACCTCTGTATAGCCACCTTCGTTCACGGCAATCAAAGGGCGACCGTGTGCCAACGCTTCCAGGGCAACAATGCCGAAGGGTTCTCGTGTTGCCGCAAAAACCACAGCTCGACAGGCATCGTACTCTGCTCTCAGTTCCACATCGGAAAGTCCCTGCTTGAAACACACGCGATCGCTTATGCCCAGAGACAAGGCCATTCGTTCCAGTTTTTCCTGTTCTGGCCCCGTTCCGACCACCACCAACTTTGCATCCGGCACTAGGGCAAAGGCCTCAAGGATCATCTTTACTCGTTTGTGTGGCCAGAGTTGACTCACAGTGAGGAACTGAACCTGCGGCGAAAACTCAACAATCTTCTCTGTTACTTGGGTTACACCGGGGTAAACTACATCCTCCACAACTCGTCCGTAAACTTGGGACAAATACTGGGCAATATAGTTACTGTTGGCAACGATGCGGTCTGGCTTTCCTAGTTTATCAAATAGCCCTAGGGAGTTGAAGATTGCTTCGTAAACTCGGCACGGTACATCATCATAGGTGAACTTCGGGTAAACATGAACATTCCACACATCCGACGTAATAGAGTCATTGGGAAACTGACTAAGTCGCAAGTCCTTCAACATACGCGGTGGTTCGTGCGGATACCACACCATCGGGTGTCGATCAATCAAATGACAAGGCCAAAGATGAGCGTGATAAATGTCGTGGGTTCCGATTTCCTGTTGCCACAGTTTGGGCAGCAAGGTGCCATTTAAGAAGAAACCAAACTCTCCTTTAAAGTAAGGTGAAAGCTGCACAAATTTGAAGCGAGGCTCCGAGCAAATATCGCGTATGATCTCATCATTGATGGATGTGGCATAGAGCGTAAGGTCATGGTGATGTTGCCAGCAGGCAAGGCACTCCAGAACAAATCGTTCGGCTCCTCCATACTTGACCACTTCAGGGATGATGATTGCGAGATCGAGCATAGGTTGGGAATCATCCGATAGTAATGCAACATATTAACCTAGCATCTAGTTTCTGGCAACCTGAAACTACTCCGGGGGCTGGATTATACCCGATTTTTCCCTTTATACCTGTTTAAGTCCCATTAGTGGTGAAAAATATCTCCCACACTCACCGTTAAAAACCCATCTCTCACAAGCAATTTAATCCGTAATTCTATTATTGCCGATCGCGCCTTTAACGGATTCAACATGGGGAGAGCCTATTTAGGCGAAAAAGGAGTATTATCAGTAAAAGTCGATCCCGACAAATCGTTATTGTTTAAATTTAATCCCCGTTCACTCAATAAATGAGACACCCCCTTTTTCTGAGAAGGAGATAATGGGTTTCACTTGGGGCTGTAGTGAAGGATTTATGGAGTGTTTAAATATTTTTTTAACCGCAGATAAACGCAGATAAACACAGATGTTTTGAGGGAATTACGCCTCAGTTTTGCTGATAAGATCATCTTAACACAAGACACAACAGGAGTTACATATGAGACACCCAATCAAGAATAAAGGTAAAATAATGGTAGGGTGAGTAAGATGTCCAGCATCTTCTCTATAGGATACAAAGATTGTTCCTGCGTAACCAACCCGATAAAATATAAGTAATTTTAGGTGAATTTATTGATCATCAAACAGGAAGAATTTTTCTCATTGATCAAGGGCTGGGAAAATTAACGAGATTCTGATGCTTTTTTTACTCATTTAAAACAAGGTCAATCTCCCATTTCTGGCAAAATTACATCTATTTTATTAGCACTAAAACTTGTTTAGTATGGTTGAAAAGATGCACCGATGATTGATAAGTAATTGACGTTATCACTTTATTTTGGGAAAGTATCAGATATTTTAAAATAGGAGCTAATAAAAGTCTTATGACCGCCTCTTTTAAAAGAAGATGTCGAGGGTATTGCTAACTCAGTAAAAAATGATTTTTCCGATACTTGGCAATAAGGGGAAAAGCCGCGTCTCTCTTCTATCATTTTCGGGTGCTATTGTTGCAGTTTTTTGGCATATATATAATATAACCACAAAGGGACAAAGGACTTACTTTGCCTTTGTGGTTGATTTTGTGAATTGTTATTCTGCCCAAGTCGGCTCGATCGCGACTTTAATCACTTTTCGCTCTAGCATATCATTAAAAACTTTTTCTAAATCTTTTAACGGACGATGTTCACTAATTAATAATTCAAAGGGAATGCGACGACTATCGAGTAATTCTAACGCGTCTCTCACATATTTCGGTGTATTATGAAATACTCCTTTTAAGGTTAATTCACTATAGTGTAATTGTTCTGTATTAATTGTTATTGTCGTATCCTTGGGGCAACCTCCAAATAAATTTACTGTCGCCCCTGGACGCGCGGACGCGATCGCGCTTTCCCAAACGCTCGGATTTCCGGTACATTCTATCACGACATCGGCTCCCCAACCTCCTGTTAATTGTTTGACTTTGCTCGGAATATCCTTCTCTAAATGATAATTAAAGGTTTGATAGGCTCCTAATTTTTGACCGATTATTAAACGGCGATTGTTCCCCCCAAATAAAAATACTTTTTTCTCTTTTTCTTCATCTTGAAGATGAGTTAAAACACCAACAAAAATTAAACCGATCGCGCCATCACCCATAACGACAATATTTTCCGCGTTATCTATATTAGAACGGGCCACCCCATGTAACACACAAGCTAAAGGTTCTGTTATTGATGCTAAATCTTCTGATAAAGAATCGGGAATTTTTAACATATTATCGCGAACTATAGGCGCGGGAATTTTAAAATATTGGGCAAAACTACCATTATTCCAAGTTAAATTGGGACATAAAGAATACTCTTGACGTTGACAAAAAAAACATGATTTACAAGGGGCTGAATTATTCGCGACAACGCGATCGCCGACTTGCCATCCCGTCACCCCTTCCCCTAAGGCGATAATACTTCCGGCGACTTCATGGCCAAATAATGTTGGGGGACGTAACATCTTCGCGTGTCCCCCCCGTCGCCATACTTTTAAGTCTGTGCCGCAAGTCGTCGCGACTGCTACTTTGATCACTACTTCACCGATGCCCGGTGTCGGATCATCTACCGTTTCTAATTGTAAATTTTCTTTACCGTAAAGGACTGCTGCTAACATCTTAATTGCCTATTACTGAGGATGGCTGTTATTGTATCCTGCTCTTTCCCTAAATACCATACTCCCCTTTGTCAATCGGCAAATAGGTTTTTATTGATCGGGAAAATATTTATGACAAAGGCGCGATAGCTGCCCTTGAGCCCTTCGCGTCGCGTGTGCGTAGCACTCAGGCTATCGCGTCTCATGGATAATGCAAACTTTTTTTAAGCAATGGTAGAAGCGCGATCGCTTTTTCCTATAATTATTTAAGAGGACTAAAACCAGTCACTCAGCCAAAATCTCTAGGAGAAACGAACCATGAGTACCGAAGAAAGAGCGCGTGAATTATTGGCAAAAGAAAGAAAACAAGAAGGACAAACCAATGAGTCTATGTTGGAACGCTCCCACGCCGAAGTCGAAAATCCCATAGGCCATAATACCGATGAAAAAGCACGCGAATTATTAGCAGAAAATCGCTTAGAGGATCACAATTTACAGGAATCTATGTTAGAGCGTTCCCAAGCTGAACTAAATACTACCCCTTAAAAACTTAATCGAGAAGTATTTTCAACTAGGATTAACCCGTAATTTTACTCCCATTGAGAGTTGAGACTAAAAGACGCGATAGCCTGAGTGCTACGCACACGCGACGCGAAGGGCTCAAGGGCTGCTATCGCGTTGGGATATTTCCCAAGGTTAGTCTGCTTCTGCTTAGTCTAAACTCCCATCAGCTAAGGTGAAGGTGATATTAGTTTGGTGAGAATTATGGGAAGAGAAAGCATGAGGTAAAAATAGGGATTATCATAGATCATGACACTCTGCTCCTTGATGATCTTATGGCAGTTAAAAAACAATTTGCGAGTTTTGATGATTTGTTGGCCAATGCAGAATTACCCGTGTTAGTGGATTTTTACGCGACTTGGTGTGGCCCTTGTCAGTTAATGGCTTCTATTCTCGAAGAAGTTAATCTCAAAATGGGCGATCGCATCCAAATTGTCAAAATTGACACGGATAAATATGAAGATTTGGCCCTAAAGTGGCATATCTATGCCTTACCGACATTGGTTTTATTTAAAAAGGGTGAGCCTGTGGATCGTATTGAAGGGGTTTTAAATTCTACGGATTTAATCACCCGTTTAGAGTCTTTTCTTCAGACATCTCCATAAACTATTGTGGGGTAGCATTAGCCTGCCATTGATCCGATTTTTACCGGATGTCTTTTGAACTTGAGAATTGAGAGATCACGAAAATTAGTGGAATGCAGGGACTTGATCTGATCGCGACGGGCGAGTTTATCTGGGGGGATTTCTGTGGCAAGGAGCATCCCCCCTTCTCCCCAAACCCGGAATCCTCTGACAAAACAAAAAATCAAAAATCGAAAAGATAAAGAATTTCGTCGTGGTACTGGACTGAAAAAAAAATTAAAATACCCCTTGACAAAGGAGAAAACATCGGCTATATTGAAAAATTGTGAGGGAAAAAAGTTATATCGCTCTAATCGACGATAAAAACTTGGACTCATGGCAAGAGGGTCAGGTCTTGGTGTTGGGACTCTAGCTGAAAACAGCTAAAAAAAATTTTCCCAAACCCCTTGACAAAAAATGACGCGATCGGCATAATAAAGATTGTGCCTTGAAAAAGGACACAAAAGAAAAAAACATAAGGGACAGTAGTTCAATTGGTTAGAGCACCGCCCTGTCACGGCGGAAGTTGCGGGTTCGAGCCCCGTCTGTCCCGTTAATCATCTCAAAAATATGAAGTCAGATAGGTTGAAATTAAATTCCTGTCTGGCTTTTATCATTTTAGCCCCAGGAGTTTGAGGACGCGACATCTTTGAGAATAGACAAATCGCTTATTCCAGGGAATTAAACAGGGCTTAAGCATAAATACCAAAGATGTTGGGTTTCGCTACGCTCAACCCAACCTACGAATCAAGACTAATACCCAGCGGCGGAATAGTTCGACAATGATGTAGTAGAGGCCATTGGTTTCTCTGATAACATCGTGGCGTTTCAGGGTTTTTATCGCGTTATTTAATGTGGTTTTATCGAGATTTGTCGACTCCATGACGCGATCGAAATTGAGGCCTTCTCGGTAAGGAGCTAAAGTTTTTAATATTTCCTGTTGTCCCCTTGCACCTTGGGCAGCTTGCCCCCAAACACCTGTAAAATAGTAGCGCCCTTTGATGAAGAAATCGGGGTCATTAATGACAGCTTCCACATCATCTCTGGTAAAGAATTGATCGCGGGGTTTTCCCATTTCAAAACAATCTTAGTCGCGGGGTAACAGCAAGGTATTCTCTATTTCTTGCCGCACATCGTTGCTGACATAAGCATTATTCAGACAAGCCATGAGTAAGACATTTGCTTCGTAATATTTCTTGAGCAATTCTTTCTGTGCTTCATTGAAATTCCAATCTTGACCAATTGGGTACTTATTAACTATATTAATTCTCATCTTTTCTGCCCAATCCTGACATTTTTCTTTCTCCCAATCTGTTAGTCTGTCATCATCATCTGCCATAGGTTTCAGTTCTTCTAATGTTTTTCTTACTTCAGGATCAAGTTCGGGGTCAATCTCCAAAGCCTTATCGATAGCAGAAACACGCACACATACCATAACAGTTGCAGCATCAAGAGCGCGATAAATGGTAAAGTCGGGATTAAACTCAATAACAATCTTAAGAGCATCAGCAAAGGAACGGTTTACAGTTCTGTGCAAGAAACTAGCACAAGCAAATACACAGATACAATTAAAGTCAATCAGAAGGCCAAGTGTGCGTTTAGTATCAATCTTAATATCACTATCAAGGTAAAAAGAGCGGATAGCAGCCGGCTTGTAGGAAACTGTTTCAGGAAGACTTTTCTGAATTTCCAGAGATTGCTCGTTTACCCACTTGAGAAATTTCTGTAACTTCTCATCTTTAGCAACCAGACTATCAACCTCCTGTTTCATTAACTTTAAGAGATAATCTGCTGGACGCAGTGGTACAACTGCTAACAAGAATACTTCCCGCCAGCGTTTATCAGTTATATGACTAACTAGCTTTGACAAAGCATCTTTTAATGTATCTGGATCGGGGAGAGTGGCAATTCTTCTTGCTGTGAAATACTCCAAAAATGTGAGATGGGAGAATGAATAAATATTGCGTGCTCGCTCTACCAGTAGTCCATGCTGAACTTCGATACTTTTCAGCACTAATTCACTATCTAACTCCAATTGTTCAGGATTGCTTTTGGCATCAGGAAAATTACGGATGTAATTACTAATAAGATTTACTAAATCTATCTTCCGCAAGAAATAATTTCTCTCCTCAAAAGTTCTAAGAGCAATATAACTGAGCAAATCTCTCTTGTCTCCTAGTGATAGATTTTTGTAAACATTCTCTCGATCAATAGCGCGGCTTGCATCCCATTTTCCAAGTAAAGTATTTATAGCTTCCTGATAAACATCATAGCGATTTCTTGAAACAAATTCACCCTTGTCTTCAAACACTAAGCATAACAATGTTAGTAGCAGTGGATTTGTTGCCAGTTCTTTTATTCGTGGTTGATTGTCCAAATTTCGCCTGAATTTTTTAGCCTTTTCTTCCTTTTCTTCCTTTTTTTCCTTTTTACTGCACTGAAACCAGTTTTTTACAAAAGTGTCTATTTGTTCTTGATCGAAGTCGGCGACTTCAACTTCTGTAAATTTTTCAAATGTATATTCTCGTGCCGCAATCCGACAAGTCATGACAAACCGATTTTTGTCATAGCGATCAGAAAATTTCGTAATCTCTGCTAAAACGTATTTGTTTCTTTCTTCTTTTACTTCATCTAGTCCATCGAGTAAAACAATCATTTTACCTTGCTTCAATAGCAGCTTAATTTCCTCAGATTCAATCTCGTAATAAGAAAGCCGTTCGATGATATAGTCTAATAAAGCGTGATTTTTCGGATTATCCCCAAAGTCCTTAAGGGTAATAAAAATAGGTACAAGACCACTATGTAACTGATCCCCACTACACTGAAGTGCTAAAGACTTCAAAAAAGTCGTCTTACCTGCTCCGGGCTTACCAAGTACCATTAGTTTATCATATTGCTCAACCGCTTTCAACTCTGATATCCTTCCTTCAGAAATTCTGTTCAGTCCAAAGCGGTCAAACATATTTTGATCCTTAAACCCTTGCTGTAACTCAGCAATTTCTAAGGGTAGGTTTCTAGTGATTTTCTCCAAAACATTGACGTGGGTATAAATATCCTCTACAAAAATTGGACGGTTCATAGACAGTACCCGCATAGTGCTGCATTGTTTTTTGATAAAGGGTTTGACCTTTTTCCGTACATTTTGGACTAGGGTATCAATATCAATGTCTTTATCCTGGTGCGGTGGTGTTGGCGCAGGTTCTTCATCTTCTTTGTAGACAATATCTTGCCAGTTCAAGTCCAATTTTTCACAAATTTCGACAAAGTTCAGATACTCAATACCTATGCCATTGAGAAATTTACGAATGGTGTCTCTTGATCGTCCCGTCTCGGTAGCCAAGGCATTCTGGCTGGGAAACCCCTTACGCTTGAGAGCCTGCTTAACTTGGGGAATATACTTTGGGGCGACTCTAATTGAACGTGACATAACTTCATTCTGAATAGTCTCATTATAATCCTATCAGTTTCGTTTATAGGAAAAGTCAGGCATAAGTCAGTCAGACATAAGTCAGGCCTAAACCAGACATAAGTCAGGCAAATCTTACGCAACATCCTAGTCAGTCAATGGTGACATTAATATAATAGTAGCATAAAATTATGCTAGTCTGGAGAAGAATATAAATTTGTGAAAAAGCTGGGAGGAGCGGTCAACTCCCACCAGCGTAAATGGCAAAATTACTATTTCTTCTTGGACAAACCTGTTAGGTAAGTCGCAATATAGGTGGCTAGAGTCGGTATCATATAGCTCTTTTCAACACTGTCAATGTTTTGAGAGCGAATATACCCGAAAAAAAGTCCCAAAAGCAAGCCCAAGAAAAGCTGTGTCCAATAACGGCAAACAAATGAGAGCGAAAATTTGGCACATGGATGGTTAGGAATCTTCATCACAACATTAGCTCCTGAAGTGGCCAGTGTAAGAGACTGACCAAGCGTGGGAGTTAGGCGTGTTGAGTTTTTTAGGGTTCACCATACCTAGTGAAGATCCCTTGGTCGGGGTTGGCTGAGTAGGGAAACCTACTCAGCCTTACCCTCAATGGTCGATTATAGCACAGGCAGAGCTTATGGCAATAGAGCTTAGGCTTTTTAGTAAAATTAAGGTAACAAGTTAATGAAACAAGCAACCCTAAATCAGTCGAGCAGACAAGCTCAACAGCAGGGGAGTTCAGAAAGTGCTAAAGAAGTCCTCGCTCAACTCAATCCCCATTACGAAATAGCTTGTCGCCAAATAAACACACCCACAAACTCTCTGCAATACATCAAATTTAACGAGTTTTCCGCAGAACATCAAGAAGGCATCCGCAGAGGGCTAGAATCGATCGCGCAGGGTAACTCAATCTCAATGGAAGAATTTAAGAGTGAAAAGCAATCTTCCTAATTATTTCTCGGCTTTGCCTGCTTTCTCCTATAATCTAAATACACCCTTCGATTACCTACTTTAACAACATCGTTGGGTGTTTTGCTGTGTATTGTTAAACATCAGGTAATAAA
>Ga0075158_10003057_pt1 | contig 11903 bp, 16 predicted proteins | sample JI91814BDNA_FD_70968 | JGI IMG/M metagenome (GOLD analysis project Ga0075158, IMG submission 70968) | Wastewater effluent complex algal communities from Wisconsin, to seasonally profile nutrient transformation and Carbon sequestration -... | ecosystem: Engineered > WWTP > Effluent > Algae... | reverse complement strand
CGCGCTCATCGCCATCTACTGCGCGTCCTATTAGGCCGTACAACATTTCCGCCTCAGACGGGGCGCGGCCCTGCCGTGGCTCGCGTATGCGCAATGCCTCCTTCTTGGCGAACATATCCAATTCGCGCTTGTCGGCCTCGATTTGCTCTGCCAGCCTCTCAGCTTTAGCACGCTCGCGCATAGACATCGTCTCTGGCATCGCGGAAACCTCTGCCTCGGCCAATGCCCTGGCCTTAGCGTCTGCGCCCATATTGCCGCGACGGAACTCTGCCTCTTGCTGCATGCGCTGAATCAATTCATCACGATCCATACGCCGCTTTTGGTCGGCGCGTTCCTGCTCGCGGAGGTATTGTTGCTCCTCTCGTTGCGCGGCCTCTTCCTGGCCGATTTCCTGCAGTCGGCCCTGCCCGTATGCCTGCAAAGCGCCAAGCAGGCCTTGGCTGAACGCGGATGCCATTACATGCCCCTTCCTTCAATGCTGCCCGGCCCCTGCTTGTAGATGGCCAGCGCCATAGGGACGGCGCGCTGCGCAACACTCTTGGCTTGATCGCGCTCCAGCACTTGGCCTTGCATAGCCATCTTTACCAGCTCGGCAATGATGCGCATCACTACCCCCTGAAGGCTAGCAGTCGGGATTTCACGGCCATCCTGCTGGGCGAGTTTCTGCGTGGCCGCCAAGATGTTGCCGGCAGTCTCGGCTATCTCAAGCTCGATATCGCCCTGTCCATCGGTCAGTTGCTGCATGATGGCGTCGGATGCCTGTTGCAGCTGCTCCATGGCTACCTGCGTAGCTGCCTGGGTATATTGATCACCGCCGCGCTGCTGGGGGCGTGCTTCCTGTGGCATTTGTTGTGGCATCTGCTGCTGCATTGCTGCGCCAAGCAGGCCGCCACCCATCATCATATCCTCAGCCATTTAACGCTCTCCCCAGCAAACCCTTGTTGAAATCTTCGCGGCGCAGGATGGGCAAATCCATGCCCGTTAGCGTGCGGCCTTCTTTCCAGCGCTCGTGCTCTTCCTTGCTCTTCGCTGCCGCTGCTGCGCGCTCTGCTTCTGCCTCTGCTTTGCGCGCATCTATCTGCAACTGGGTCAGCTCGCGGCTTTGCTGGGCTGCCATTTGCTGATCCTGCCGGCGCTGGTCGGCGGCCTTATCTGCGGCACGGCCTTGTTGGTAGGAACTCAGGAACCCCATGCCGGCCTGCAATAGACCCTTCTGGTTCTTGTTGAGGAAGTCCATTACGCCGCCGCCGGAACTCCCAGTGTAATCGTAGTTGTCTTCGTCTCCTGCGCCGTAACTTCCGCTGCCAGCAGACCCAGCGCCCGCGCCATCTTCCCCCATGTCGTCGCCAAAACTAACATCCGAGCCGGTGAATATATCGCCTATGCTGTCGAAAATACTGCCGAAGTCAAAGTCAAAGTCGTCAAACAGGAAGCCGAAGAAACCATCATCATCGCCGCCACCGCCGACATAACCGCCATCATCAAGCGCCATATCATCCTACCTTTCTTCCGAGACGCAGGCCGCCTTGGATGGCTGTGCCGGCTAACCCTGGCGCCATCTGTCCTAGATTGACCTTGCCAGTTGTGATGAGTTGATTTGTTACCCCGCCTGCTACCTGGCCGACTGCCTGGCCTAGAAGCCCACCGCCAGCCGCATTGCCAGCAGCCCCACCAACAAGAGAGCCGGCAGCAGCACCAAGAAGCCCCTTGCCATCTACCTTACCAGTGTTGATAAGCTGCTCGGTAGCGCCCTGGGCAAGATTGCCGGCCACTTGACCAAATGCCGCATTACCAGTCGCTCCGCCTACGCCTGCACCAACCTGGCCGCCAACTTGTCCGCCTACATAGTTTGCGGCCATTGATTTAACAATATCGCCAATGTTGCCGCCATTATACCCCGCGTACATTGCCGAAACCGCAGCGCCAAATGCAGGATTGATAAAACTAGCGACAGCCTGGGCAATCATTGCGCCAGTGCCAGATTCAAAGAACCCGGTATCGCGGCGGGTATTAGATATCTTGGCGGCATCAACAACGGCTTTATTTGCTAGCACCCCATATTTAGGATCGTACTTGAACAGGGCTTGTTTTACTGCGGCTTGTTGCTCTGGACTCTTTGCGCCGAACTGGTCATAGACTTGGCCAAGAACTTTGCTGATATCGTCCTCTAGTGGCCCAAGGTTGCCAATCTGCACGAACCCCTTTAGCTCAGGCGCTGCGCTCGCAGAGTAGCCTTTGATATTAGAAGGCATACGGCGACTTTGCACCGTGCCTTCTTTTGTCGGGTCTTTGTAAATATCTGTGTAGATATCCCCGCCAAAAGCCTCGCCCTCGCCAACGTAGGTATCGGTTATGCCGATCTTTGCATCGTCTGGCGTGTCTTTGTTCAGCCCTAGCAGGTTAAGCAAATCCTCGCGTGTGCCGTATTGTGCTTCGCGCTTGTAATCATTTTTCCCGACGCCGTAAGTGTCGCCTGGGTGCAGCATGTATTTGCCATCAGCCTGCTTGTATTTTTGCAGCAGGGAGCCGATTGTCACCACCTTTGACGGGTCATCTACCAGCAGCTCATAGGGGTTCGACTTGCCGGCCTGGGCGGCACTAGCGACATTCTCCGGCAGGAAGTTATATAACCTCCCGTCGCCTCCGCCAACGTCACCATACCCATAGTACGTCCCGCCATAGGACGGCCCGGGCGTGTATGGCGTGGTTGCTGGCGGCGCCGTCGGCTGAGTCCCCTGTACAGGGTTTGGCGGGAACTGCGCCGTTGGCAGCGTCCAACTACTGGTATCGACTTTGCTGCCGAGTTTCATATCGGCGTCCTATTCGCGTCGGTAGGGGATGGCACGCGCGGCGTGGGCACGTCTGGGCCTGTATTGATTTCGTAAACCCCGGTGGAGTCTTGGAAATAACGGCGCCCATCTGGCCCTGCTATGATCGTACCGGTGCGCCCGTCTATAGTTACCGATTGACCGGGGTTGGGAATGCTAGTGGTCGGCGGGGTAGTCGGGGTGGCTGGTTTAGTCGTCGATGGCGGCAACTGCGAGATGCTGGAGCGAGCCGAGGCGCTGACACGGTTGATGGCGTCCTGACTGATGTCGCCTATGTAGGTGGCGTTGAACGCATCCAGCGCTATCAGGCGGCTGGCAGCGTCGGGGTACGTCCCGTTAAGAATGTTCATGACGCCGCTGCGGTAGTTGTTCATCTTGGAATCGCTGAGATTTTGCAATGCTACCGAACTGTCTAGGTCGAACTTCGCCTTATCCAACCCGAACTGCTGTTGGAATCGGTCGTTGTTCATCGCCATCGTAGACTCGAACTGCTGCCGGCTCTCTGCTCGGGACAGCGCGTTTTCTCTAGCCTGGAACTGACGGCCAAGCTCGGCCTCTTGCGACCGTGCGGCGCGCTCTTGGGCGGCCAAACTGAACTGGTTAGTTGCCTCTTGGTTGGTCAGGCCTTGCTTGAAGAACGTCGCGGCGTCCTGCTGAGCAATCGGCAGACCTTGGGAAATTGCGGCTTCTGCGCCAGCGCCAGCGGCAAGCGAGGTATTCAGCAGGCCGCGAGAGTTGGCCGTCTGCAATGCCCTGGCTCGGGCTTGGTCGATGTAAGTGGAGTCGCTGGCAAGTAGGCTGCTAAGCTGCTGCTTGACCGTATCCTCTGGGCGCACGCCTCGCATGGCAGCGCCGCCGGACGAGAACGAGAATTCCCCCGTTCCGCCAGCGCCACCTCCTAGGCTGCCAGCAGCAGAGCCAAGCAGCCCGCCCGAACCAGTCCCTCCGGCCCCACCTGGGCGACCGATGCCGAAGTAGTCCGCCACCCCCTTGTTTTGCGCCGCCAGCTGAGCCAGGTCGGTTTCCGGGCCTACATCGATAGTCGTTCCATCGGCGCGGGTTATCAGGCCCCTGCCATTAGCAGTGCGCTGGAAAGTGCTGCCGTCGCTGAGCTTGGCGACGACGTTTTGGCCGAGCACTTTATCGTTGTTGAATAAAGACTGATAATAGTTGACGGAATCTTGTGTGATTGCGCCGGTAGGGTTGGCGTATTGTCCGGCGCTGACGTTGACTTTGTACGGGCCTTGATTAGCCATTAGGTCTTGCTGACCTTGCGCACTGATACCTGCCTGGCCGGCTGCGGTGCGGTACTGTTCTTCCGTGATGTTGTTTGACTTGAGCCAGTCCGCTAGGCCTTTATTCATGTAGCCGGCGGATTGCAGCAACCCGCCGCCCATGCCGGCCTTGTTGTAAATATCGACGGCCTGGCTATTAGTCAGCCCACTTTGATTCGCGATGCCGAATATCTCGGCGTCTGTTTTACCCTGGCCTTTGAGGTCTTTCAACCCAGTGACCAGCTGGTCTTCGGTAAAGTTTCCGTAGGTCGCCATTATTCCGCCCTCTTTATTGTCTCGCAGCCGGCTACGATGACCTCTAGTTCACCAGCGTATTCTTCCCACCTAATAGCCTCGCGTGCTAATTCTCTTACCGCCTCTGCCCTTTGCTCTGGTGTATTGGGTGCGGGCTTGCCGGATCGGGCGCCAAAAGCACTTGTGGGCCGGGTAGGCTTTACGTCAGGCACGCAAGCCACAGGTACTTCCACCAGCACTTCTAGCGGCTTGGTGGTGGCGCAGCCGGCCAACAATAGGGCAATAACTAGGTATTTCATTGCCACGCCCCCCAGGTACTATCTATAGCGTCATCGCACGACGATGATTTATCCCGGTTGATTTCGTCCACGCGGCGACCGATGCGCTTTGCTTGTTCCTGCTGGATGCGCTCGGCCTGCTCTCTTAGCTGCTTCTGTGCATCACGCTGGAGCGCCATCTCTCTGGTGGCGGCATTCTGCCGTTCGATTGCTGCCTCGCGCTCAGTCAGCAACTTGGCAAGCTCCGCTCGTTTGGTCTCTCCCGATGCAATGCCGCGCTTCCGGCCATTCATCCAGGCCGTGCCCAGCAGACCAGCGACAACGACAACAATCAGGATCGCGCGCCAATTGCGGGCTAGGAATGTGAGGATCAGCGGCATCATTTGCCCTCACAGAGTTTGCGCTCGGCAGCGCGGCGTTTAGCCAGACCGTTAACCACTTTGCCGCCTGCCCTGTTCCACATCTCAATTGCAGCACACGCCCCCGGCCAATCGCCGGCATTTGCTTTACGCGCAGCGGTGGAGCCACAGAACCCTTTGACGCCCACGTTATAGGCAAGCGATGTAAACGCGGCGGCCTGGCCGTCTGTCATGGGCACGCGAACGCAGGCCTTCACCCCGGCGTAGTATTCGTTCAACTCTTCCTCTAGCCATTGCTTGCAGGTGGCGTCGGACACTGTTCTGCCTGGCACAGCACGCGCACCGGTCTGGCCATAACAGATAGTCGGGATACCAACGATATCGTTGTACGTCGTATTCCGCTTCCCCTCCCAGCCGGCCACGAACCCGACTGCAATCATCATCACACCAGCAGCGCCAGCCGCGACTTTGCCGCCAGTAGTCGCCGCGCCTGATTGTTTGGTAGTACGCCGCTTTGGTTTCTCTGGCTGGAGGATGCCAGGCTGGGCCACCACGCGAGAAACTGCCGCGCCGATGGAAACGATAGCCGCCACAAGCACAGCCCATCGCGGCTGGCCGTTAGCCCAGGTGGCGTATATCACATCACCAGTCGATAGCACAGCAGCCAGCAGTGACAGGCGGATACTCCACAGCTTGGGCCACTTCCGCTTCCAATCGTCGATCAGTTTCATTTGCGCTTCTCCAGGTTTATGCGCTGCAATTCCCCTCGGATTTCTTGGATTTCTTCCGGCAGCTTATGGAGCGGCTCGAATCTGATGTTGTATATGTACAGGGCCATCGACATTACTAGCCCGCCTGCTGCCCCGCATACCGCTAGCGCGCCGCTATAACGGTCGCTCTTGCGACCGATCTTATCGACTTCTGCGCTTACCGCCTCAAGTTGCGTAAAGCACCGCTTTATTGACTCGGAATCGTTCGTCCTTCGCTCTTCGAGCAAGATCATGCGCTCTATTAGTTCGCGCTGTTGCTTAAAGCCGGCCCGCATTTCTTCCGACAAAGCGCCGATCTGCTGCTCAATTACGCTCATCTTCAATACTTCATGCAGGGAATCCGGCTCGGCCATTATCGCGTCCTCATTATCCAGCGCACCCGCAGCGAGCGCTGCCGGTTATCAAGTGCAGTCTGCGGCCCGGCATTTAGCTGGGTAGTGTGGGCATGGGCGCCAGTGTTCGTGCCCGCCGCTGGGGTTTGTGTCAACGTCTGCACAAGCGGGGAGCCAAGCTCAAGTAGCTGCGCGTTCGCAGTGTTGCCTGTGGCGCGGTCGTTTTCGTGCGTGTGCAAACCGTTGCTGCTACTGACAAACGAGTTTGTCGGCAGATTGGCAACTGCGATGGTGTTCGCGTTCGAGCCGACGAACGTTCCCAGGCCGGTCGAAGCACCAATGACTGTAGCCGCCTCGCCGTTCAGGTCGGGGATGACTTGGCCATGCAACAAGCTCTCAGGGTCGTTGAGCACCTGGCCATTACAGGGCGCCCAGCCACGGGGCAATGGCATGCCATAGAACGAGTGCAGCGACGGCATCAGCCCGCCAATGGGGATGCGCGCTGCGGTGGTGTCGCGGTGGCGGCGCCAGAGGCCTAATTTGAGCCAGCTAATCATGCTGACCTCACATAGCAATTCCAATCGCCAGTCAGCGCCTTGATCTTGATGGCGGTAGGCGTCATTTCCAGGAAATCCAGCGTTGAGCCGCTAACTACGCCGTTATCCCACGATGCCCAGTGATTGCCTTCAGGGCCGCCGGCTATTTCAGCCGCGATGTGTGCAGGGGGAACCGTCGTAATGTAGACGGCACAGGTTCCAGTAGTCTCTGGCACGACCTGCACTGACACACGGTTGACCAGCGGAACTGGGGAGATGTACAGCGTCTCGGTAGCTGGAAGCTCTACCCCGGTATCTTTGATGCTGTGAAAATTCGAGATGTGCATGTCCTTCTCCTAGTGAATCACACAGCCTCTTCAGGGCTGATTGGTGTATTGGATATGACGTCTGCGCGGCCAGGGGCGATTATGCCTTTCAGCTCGAACAGCATCAGCGCATTAAGCGCGCCTTGGGATTTCGGGTCTACGCCTTCAAGGTCGGATATGTAGGAAAAGCCCTTCTCCACCGCCTGGATATCACTATCGAACTTCGCGGCCTCGATCATGGCGGATTGCTCGGCAGGGTAGAACCTCATGAACCATGCGTATTTCGTGATCTTCTGCGCCATCGAAGGGCCTCCACCGTCTATAACTATAGGCATTATCTTACCCTCAAATACAAAACCGACAGAGAGCCGCCGGCAGACCCAGGGTACGCAGCAAAACTAGACCCTATGAAATCGGCGCCAGCAGGGAAATTGGTATGGTACAGGGCGGATGCTGAGGCCGCTACTGAGCCTGTTGAATTACCAGAAGGCAGGCATACCAACTTAGTACCGTAGCCAGCTACTAGCCACTGGGCATTGGTGTTCACCGTATGGCTTGCAGAAAGCCACCGTCTCTTCCATCCGCTTATGCCATCTGCGCTGTAGTAAAACATGGCATTGCTAAGGCCAGCCGTATCTGGCACGGATGTAATAAGAAAGTATGTGCCGGTATAAGTGACTGCTGGGCCGACCCTAAACCCTCGCGGGCTTGCGTTCGCCGCGTTTACTGGCATAAACCGCTGCGTAAAGGTAATTGCATCGGTTGTCGTGTAATACGACGTCGGGCTTATACCAAAAACGCACAGAAATAATGTCGTGTTAGCCGCCATCATGGGATTAGCAGAGGCCGGCGCAGTTCTATTCGTCCATGTTATAGCGTCAGTGCTGCTCATTGCAGCAGAGGTGCTGCCAAGAACAAGCCATATTGTGCCGTTGTAGGCAATTTTCGCTAGGTTTGAGATGGCCTGAGAGCCGTTGCGTGCAGTCCAGTTGATCCCATCTGGAGATGTGCTGATCTGCCCTGTTGCGCTGACGCCGCCGCAGCACGCCACAAATTGGCCGCCGCCAAACCGAACCCAACAGGTATTTCCAGTGGCGGTGGTTATGGCGGTTCCGGTGCGCACAGTCCAGGCCGAGCCGTCCGAAGACGAGGAAGGTTGGAATGCCGCTGCGCTATTGCCCATTGCGACAAATACGCCAGCCCCTCGGGCCACGGAAAACACAGCACCCGCTGCATTATGCGCCACCAGGTTCCATGTCACGCCGTCATCCACCGACCTAGCGATGTTGGTAGCGTCCCCAAACGCAGCAATCCAGATACCAGCGCTGTTATGAGCGACGTCGGTAACAGTCATGCTGGAAGGAAGAACGGCGGCAAGACCGATTACGCGCATGTGCTCCAAAGAAGCGGCCTGGGGATATGTCGATGCGCTATCTATCACGCCAGTGCGCAGCCATATCTCACTACCGCGTGTGAACGACTCGCCGCGCTCTTCGGCAAGGATGACATCGCCTATTTTGTATGGACTGCCACGAAAATCAGATAGGTTGCTCACAGCACCCTCCAGGTCAAATTAACAGAGTCCCATTTGAGGGCGAAATAAGCGTAGCGCTCGGTTACATCCATAGCCTCATTGATTGCGCCGGTCTCGATGCGATGGCCTGTGGCTGGCTGCACCACCAGCTTGTTGATGTGGAAATTTGCTTGCCAATCTTTGAATGCGATCACTGCGTTATTTGCGGCTGATGCTGGCAGCGTCCTAGTAAGCACCCCGCCTGTAGTATCAACCTTTTCGCGGATATTAACCGCGCATGTACCACTGGTGTTTATGGTCAGGTCAAGCAAATCACCGAGTGTAGTCAGGGCTGCAATCTGCAAGCCCATGTAGTACACGTTAACAATCTGCCCGGGCGTAGCGCCGTCAGGGTTTGGAACCTGCGGGATACCGTTGAACGTTGGCGAGGCGATAGGGGATTTCAAATCCATATCGACTTTGACCAGATCAAACCCGGTCGTAACCGCGTCGAAATCGTCCTCGACATCGCCCGCCCGCGCAGTCTGCCCAGGTATCAGATTGATGGTGTTATTGAAATACGGATTAGGCACGGTCTTGGCTCCTTGGCGTCCAGCTTAGGCCCACTGCTACCAGTGCAAAACTGGTGGTTTTCTCATTGTGGTAGATCACGAAGCCAATATTGGGGGAGACGCCATTCAGATAAATACTACTGTCTGATGCTGCTCCGCCATCCCAGGTGAATTCGTCCCAGGCCACAGAATCCCAATAACCACCACCACCGTTAAACGCTGCATCCTGCACAATGTCGGACGTTATGCCGTAGTCGAATTCCGGGGCGACTCGCAATGTCACGGCTGATGGGCTGATTATATCAAGCCTTAGCTTGTGCCAGCGTTTTCTATTTTGCGGGCCTTGCAGCGCATTGAATGGCAGGCGAATAATCGACTCAATTGCGGCGCCGTCCTGGCTGTCGCCTTTATCCAGCTCATAGATGAAACCATTGTCACTGCCGACAAAAGTTCGGTCATCGCCGCCCGTATCTTCTCCAGACCAGCCGCATACGAACTGGTGCGCGTACCCAGCGTTCCCATACCCAAGAACCTTGGTGCCGGCCAGCGTGCAAACCAGCGCGGTCTTGTCCGTCCAAAACAGATAATAGCGCCCGTTGCTACGCTGCATCACGGTAAAGCTGGGCGTCTGGCGGTCAAACACCGGGCGCACTTGGTCGCTCACTGTGGCCGCGCCAAAATCGCCATAGGCTTGTACCGCTTGCAGGAACAGAAGCCCAGAATCGTCCAGGGCAATAACCTCGCTGCCAACGTACTGGGCAGTCCGCGATATCGCTCCGCCTTGGCGCGTGAAGCTCTTCAGCTGGAAGCTCGATGCGTCGTTGCCGTACAGGATGAACACGCTATTACGGCCATAGCAAGCCGTGGTGTCTTTCTGCGCAAGCAAGTTTGTTACATCCTCGCCAAGCGATATCTCAGCAGACCCAAGGCGCGGGCTGAATCCCGTCGGGTCACCGACTGCTGAGTTTTGCAGTGAGCCGCCAGGGAAAGTGAGCCACAGGTAATTGTGGTTTTGCGCCAAGTGAGTGGGCTTATCTACCGCCATGCCGGTCGTGTAGTGGCATAGGTACGTGCCATCGAAATCAAATGCGGGGTTCACGCCGTCTACGCCGTACAGCCTGAATTTGTCCGACGCGCCGTAGAAATTGAACTGAATGGTTTCGTACTGGCCGGCAGGCGCAATAGTTTGTGTCGTTACGCCGCCGGTAGCTGTAGCGCGCTGCGTGGCGCCAACGTAGATTGGGTCTGCTGCTGCCCATGCCCCCACGACGCTAGTAACGTACAGGCGCCCCGTGGCGGTCGTGGTGGCATCCCATACGCCGTAGTACACGACACGCACCACAACAGCGGTTTTTGTCGGCACAGCCGCGTTGCCGATCGTATTGCCCTCGACAATTGCAGTCGATGTATTGCCCAGGTTAAACGGGATGTACGACGCCGCAGTAATAGCAACCCACCCACCAGCAGTAGATTTGTGCATCACCGTCGCAGTGCCGCCAGCATTGTCCCGCCAGGCATACACAGTGCCGTTGAAGTAGGCCACTCCACGCACAGGGCCGCTACCAGGGACTGCCGTAATCAGCGCCCGATATATCTCCTGCTGGGCTGGGTCGCTGGAGCTAGAAGGGGCCGTTCGACCGTCGAAACGCTCATACTGCCCAAGCTGCCGATACCCGCCGTTGAGGTCGCATGCATAGTTCTTGATGAACAACGCGCGGCCAGGGTCAACGAATAGCGGGGCCGTGGTGTAGTCCAGGCCGCCATTCAACGGGTAATAGCTGATCCGCTGGCTCATGCTAGCGGCTCCACGCCACGACTGGCGGTCTCTACCTGAGTTCCTAGCAGAGCGCTTAGCATGCGCTCATAGTTCAACTGTGCGTACTGGTAAAGCTCAGTCTGCGAGTCCTGGAAGGCGTATTTCATCAGGGCAGCCCAGACGATAATCATGTGGTCAGCGTCGGGTATAACAGGCGTGTCAGTAGTATTTGCTAGCACCGTTGGCGTCATGAACGCATCCATGCGCACCGGGTATATTGCATCTGGCGTGGAGTCGAACCGGATAATCCCGCCGTTTACTGCGGTGAAATACTGAGGTCGTGCGCTGGCGGCTGTCTGGCGCTCAAACCGCTTGCGGAACTCTATATAGCTTAGCGGGTAGATCGGCTGAATGGTAGACGTTGCATCTGTCACCTGGGCGAAGTTATCCAGGCGGCGAACGGTTGCATAGGCTGGGATATCAACCGACGTATAGTCGCGCTGGCCGACAATCGTATTGAACGTCAGCGTGGTACGCATGAAGTCCCAATCACGCTGCGACTGGATATCTACCCAAGCCTCGGCAATCCATTTCACGACGCGGGCCATCATGCCAGTCTGATTGAGCACTGACGCGGGGCGCGTTTCAGCTCCCTGCAAGCCGGCCTCTTGATTCAATCGTTGACACAGCTGCAAATAATTCACATCGCCCCCGTAAACATATGGCCGGTTAGCCCCGGCCATTATGTGTCAGATTTTACATCAGACCAGCGTTATGCGGTATTTGGCGGCAGTGACATACTTCCACGTGCCATCCGTGTTATTCGCCCGCTTGGTAGTGCGCAATGACGCGAGGTATTCGTAATCGCTGCGTTTGATGGTCACTTCTTCGCCGCGCTTGATCACACTGGACGCGGACGAATTGTTGCAGAACACCACATCACCGTTGTCGTGCGGGTCGGTATCAATGATGATCTTGATACGGTCGTCATCGGTTTTGGTACGACGGGTACGTAGGCCCGCATCCTCGGCAGCTTGAGCAATTTCGTTCATTTTTTAATCCTTCTTTGGCTTGGTCTTGGCAATCTCTGCCTTCACAGCTTTT
>Ga0075158_10003051_pt1 | contig 11921 bp, 6 predicted proteins | sample JI91814BDNA_FD_70968 | JGI IMG/M metagenome (GOLD analysis project Ga0075158, IMG submission 70968) | Wastewater effluent complex algal communities from Wisconsin, to seasonally profile nutrient transformation and Carbon sequestration -... | ecosystem: Engineered > WWTP > Effluent > Algae... | reverse complement strand
GTTTAGCACAATCCAAGGCCCACCAGCCTCGGATCCATCACCCGATTTCGCGTTCGGCCAACGCCGGACGCGTTTTTTCAACCGATCGCCCCGATCTTGACCATTGGCACTTGTGCCAACCCGCCGATCGGTTTATGATCGGGTCACGCAAATCAAGTCGCCGCGCGGAGTCGCGGGACGCACGACCGCTCTGGAGGCATTTATGGGCAACTTCAACAAGGTCTTTTTGATGGGCAATCTCACGCGCGATATTGAGTTGCGTTCGACGCCGGGGGGACAGCAAGTTGCGCGTATCGGTCTGGCCATCAACCGCCATTGGGTGGGCCAAGATGGCAAGAAGGGCGAAGAAACTACGTTCGTCGACTGCGAAGCGTGGGGCAAAACGGGCGAGACGATGGCGAAGTACCTCGCCAAGGGCCGCCCCGTGTTCATTGAGGGCCGCCTCAAACTCGACACGTGGCAGGACAAAGAGTCGGGTCAGAACCGCTCCAAAATGAACATCGTCGTTGAGTCGTTCCAGTTCATCGACAGCCGTCCGGGCGGCGGCGGCAGCGGTGGTGGTGGCGGCGAAGAGGGCGGCTATTCCAAGCCCCAGGTCGTCACCCGCTCCAGCGCCCCGCGTCCGGCACCCGCCGCCGACGGGCCCGAGCATTCCGACGACATCCCATTCTGATCCAAACCCTTTCCGGACAGGCATTTCCGCACGGCTTGATCCGTCGCGGCGAACGTCTATCCTTCTCCCCCGTTGCGGCGGGCTGGGCGTGTTGCCCACACCCCGCTGCTAACTCATCGTCGACCGTCGGCCTGTGCTTCCTTCGTGAAGCATCCACCGCGGGCGGTCGAGGAGGACAGCATCATGGCAAAGTCGATCAAACTGCTTCTCACTGAAACCGTCGAGACCCTCGGCATCGTCGGGGACGTGGTCAACGTCCGCACCGGCTATGCCCGCAACTTCCTTCTCCCCCGAAACCTCGCGACCACGCCTAGCGACGACCTCATCAAGAGCCTCGCCGCCAAGCGCGCCGAGGCCGAGAAGCAGGTCGCGGCGCAGCGCAAGGTCAAAGAAGATCTCGTCGGCAAGTTGCAGGGCGTCGAACTCGAACTCGTCAAGAGTTGCAACGACCAGGGGCACCTCTACGGCGGCATCACGCAGCAGGAACTCTCGACCGCGCTCAAGGAGAAGGGCTACGCCGTCACGCCGCGTGACATCCGCCTCACCGAGGCGATCAAGCGCGTCGGCTCGTACGAGATCCATGTGAAGTTGGCGAGCGACCTCGACGCGAACATCAAGTTGAGCGTCAAGCCCGATCGCGAACTCGAACTCGATCGCGATGCGCACCGCCAGGATGGCAAGAAGAAGGCCGAGGCGAAGGAAGCAGCCGAGGGCGAGGCTGGCGCTGAAGGCGCAGAAGCCAAGACCGGCGATCGTCCGGAACGCGCGGAGCGTAGTGATCGCGGGGGCGAGCGCCGTGATCGCCGCGACCGCGAGGATCGTCCGGAGCGTCGTCGCGACGCGTTCATGGACAAGATCGCCAACGACAAGGGCGAGGGCAAGGGCTCGTTCGCTCCCCGCGCCGCAACTGCCGACGCTCCCAAGAGCGACGACAAGCCCGCGAAGAAGGCGGAGAAGGCCGACAAGTCTGAGAAGGGCGAGAAGAAGTCCAAGTCCAAGAAGGGGTGAGTCCTTCTCGGTGAATGAATGAACTCGAACGAACTCCGGCGACCTTCGCCGGAGTTTTTCATTGCTCTTGCTTGTGTGCACGCCCACGACGAGTCTTCAAATCGTGGCGCTCGGAGCCCACGTTCAATCCCCGAAGTTCGTCCCCACCGCGCGGGCCGCGCCGATCAGCGGCTCATCGATCGGTACCAATCGCTGCTTGCCCGCGGGTTCTTCGAGGTCGATGTCCGTCAACTTCCCGCCTTGCACAGCGACGAGGCGTCCGACTTTCCCTTCGCGCAGGAGAGTCATCGCATGATTGCCGAGCAGCGTCGAGAGCACGCGATCGGCGGCGACGGGCGTCCCGCCTCGCTGCGTGTGCCCGAGGACGACGTACCGCGCTTCGATGCCGGTCGCCGCTTCGAGTTGCTCGCTCAGCCACTTGCCCACGCCGCCGAGGCGGATCGGGTCGGGGCTGGTCGGGTCGATCTTCGCGATGATCTGCTTGCCGCCCGCGGGCTTGGCACCCTCGGAGACGCAGATGAGGCTGCTGGACTTCCCGAGTTTCTGTCGCTCGGCGATCTTGGCGAGGATGCTCTCAACCGAGAATGGAATCTCGGGGAGCAGGACGATGTCGGCCCCGCCCGCGACGCCGCTGTGCAGCGCGATCCATCCCGCGTTGCGACCCATCACCTCGACGACCATCACGCGGTGGTGGCTGTCGGCGGTGGTGCGCACTTTGTCGAGCGCTTCGGTCGCGGTCGCGACGGCGGTCTGGAAGCCGAACGTGATCTCGGTCCCGACGATGTCGTTGTCGATCGTCTTGGGGACGCCCACGACGTAGAGCCCCTGCTTCGCGAACCATGCGGCGGAGGTCTGCGTGCCGTCGCCCCCGATGATGACCATCGCCTCGATCTTCTTCTCGCGCAGGTGTGTGAGGCAATCCTGCGTGACGTCCTTGTAGAGGATGGACCCGTCGGCGTTCTTGCCCACGGCGAACTGCGCGGGGTTGGACTTGTTGTTGGAGCCCAGGATCGTGCCGCCCCGCGCGAGGATGCCCGAGAGTTCGCGCTGGTCCATGCGGCGGATGCGGTTCTGGATGAGGCCCAAGTACCCGTCCTCGATGCCATAGACCTCAAGCCCACAGTTGAACGCATCGCGCGCGACGGCGCGGATGACGGCGTTGAGGCCGGGGCAATCGCCCCCGCCGGTGAGGATGGCCATGCGTCGAACGGCGGGACAGGTGGTGGCGAGGGACATGACACACGCTATCGGCTCGCGCGGGGGCGCATGTGCAAAGGGTGGGGTGACGCGCCATTGCCCGCCTCTCCGGGTATTCGTGGGGCCGCCAGTGAGGGAGACCGTGCGGGGTGCGGAGCGAGACGGCGATCATGCCCTTCGCCCCTTTCGGCATCTTCTCTGCCGGGGCCAGCGGCTACCCTCTCGCATGGCCGATCCACGGATGGATGAACAGCCCGCCGACCCTGCTCCCGCGCCGACCGCCAAGGTCCCCGCGCCAGAGGCCGATGCGTCGCTGTATCTTCACCCGCAGACCCTCGCGAAACTCGGCAGTTTCGAGTTGCGCGCCAAACTCATCGTCGAGGGTGTGTCCAGCGGCCTGCACCGTTCCCCCTTCCAAGGCTTCAGCGTCGAGTTCGCCCAGCACCGCCCCTATGTCGCCGGCGATGACATCCGCCACCTCGACTGGAAGGTCTATGGCCGCAGCGACAAACTCCACCTCAAGCAGTACCAGCAGGAAACCAACCTCGACCTCGTGACCCTCGTCGACGCGTCGGGTTCGATGATGTACGGCAGCCGCTCCTTCGAAGATGCCAGCGGCGCCGGGCACACGCTCAGCCCCGATGGTCGCCCGCACTGGAGCAAGTTCGACCACGCCACCGCTCTTGCCGCCGCGATCTCGTACGTCACGCTGCGACAAGGTGACCGAGTGGGCTTGGTCGTGTACTCGGACAAGATCCGCGCGAGCGTGCGGCGTTCGAGCAGCCAGGGGACGTGGCGCCAGATCGTGGGCGCCCTCGCGACCCATCCCGTGGACGACGCGAACAAGAAGAAGCCGACGGATTTCCCGCGTGCCGTCGAGCAGTTTCTCGCGAGCGTCACCAATCGCTGCATCGTCGCGATCGTGAGTGATTTCTTTTCGCCGCTGGATGAGATCAAACTCGCGTTGTCGCGTCTGAAGCACGCCGGGCACGACGTGATCGCGTTCCAGATCCTGGACAAGCAAGAGACTCGCTTCGACTTCACCGACGCGGCCCCCTTCGAAGGCATGGAGGGTGAGCCCGTGCTGCGAGTCGATCCGCGGGCGCTCAAGAAGGCGTACCTCGAAGCGATCAACCGCCACCTCGTCGCGGTCGAGAAACTCGTGCTCAGCCTCGGGTACGACTATCAACGCCTCACTACGCACGATTGGCTCGGCCCGCCACTCGCCGCGTTCGTCTCTCGCCGCAACACCATGATCAAGAGGAGTAAGTTCGGGTAAGAAGAGGCACTGGTGACTAGGCACTGGGCACTAGTTCAGAACGTGATCTCATCGTGTTGGCGATTTCTTGCTAGTGCCTATTGCCCAGTCCCTAGTGCCTTCCTCATGACCTTCCTCAACCCCATCCTCGCCCTCGCGGCCCTCTCGTGCATCGCGATCCCCATCGTGATCCACATCCTCATGCGCAAGAGACGCCGCCCGGTGGAGTGGGGGGCCATGCGGTTCCTCATCGAGGCGTACCAGCGCCAGCGCAAACGCCTCAACCTCGAACAACTTCTTCTCCTTGCCAGCAGGTGCCTCCTTGTCGCGCTGCTTGCGATGGCCGTGGGCAAGCCGATCCTGGATGCATCTGGAGCCATCGGTCCGCGCGGGCCTCGCACGCTGTACATCCTCCTCGACAACAGCCTGACGGCCTCACTCGCCGAAGACCAGAATCCCTCGGCCCTCGAACGCCACAAGTCCACTGCGCTCAAACTCGTTGCGGAACTCGAGCAGTCACGCGGCGATCGCGTAGGGCTCATCACGCTCGCTTCCCCCGCCGACGCGACGATCCTCCCCGCGACGGGCGACCTCTCGGGCGTCGCGGGCGTGATTCGCGATCTCAAACCCACCGACTCCAAGGCCGACTTCGCGGGAGCCCTTGAGAAACTCCGAGACACGCGGGGCGATGGCTCGAACAAAGCCGACGAGGGCAACGCGTACATCGCGCTCCTCAGCGAGTTCCGCGTCGGGTCCACCGATATCGATCAGTCCCTCTCCGCTTTCTCCGGTGCCGCGACGGGAACGCGCATCATCGCCCATCGCCCCGCGAGCAAGATCGTGGGCAACGTTGCGATCACCGACGTTGCACCGCTCGAGACGGTCCTCCTTGCGGGCAGCGGCGAGCGCACACTGTTGCCGTTGCGTGTCGCTTTGCGCCGCAGTGGTGACACGGGCGCAGGCGTCTCCAAGGTCCGCATCGAAGCAATGCCCCCGCCACGCGTGAGCGGCTCAGCCACCGAGCCCACGACCACCAAGGCCGCCGAAAAGGTGGTGACGTGGAAGCCGGGCGAAGAAGTCGCTTCCGCGATGGTCACGCTGGACCTCGCCGCGGGCGAACTTGGAAGGTCTGGCGCACCCGTCGTCGTGCGTGCCACGATCGACCGCGACCCCATCCAACGCGATGGCGTCTTCCTTCGCACGATCGAGTCTCGCGATCGCCTCGCGGTCGCGCTCCTCGCCCCGCCCAGCGCCGAGGTCTCCAGTGTCTCACAGTTCAGCGCGGCGCAGTGGCTGACGCTCGCGCTCGCGCCGCTCGACGATGGCACGCTTCGCACACGCAAGGCGGGCGACATTTCCATCACGCGACTCGATCCCGTCCGTGATCTCAGCGATGGCGTTGCACAAGGCGTCGGCCCGCTCGCCGGGTTTGATGCGGTCCTCGTCCCCGAACCGCACCTGCTGAGCACTGTCGGCTGGCAACGTCTACGAGCAGCCGCCGACGCCGGTGCGGCGGTCGCCGTATTTCCTCCTGCGAAGGAAGCCTCGCACGCGTGGCTCGATACCTTCGAGTCCACTTTCGGCCTTGATCTCGATTCGCCCGCAGAAGCCAAGACGCTTGCCACGCCGCTCCGCATTCTTCCTCCACCCAGCGATACCAGTGGTCTCTTCGCGATGCTCTCCGGCGAGTTCGAAGAACTCGCCAAAGCCGTCGGCGTGTCACGCCTGCTCCCTGTGCTGCCACGCGGCGGATCGATGAGCGTGGCACTCTCCGCCGCCGATGGCACGCCCCTGGTGCTCACAGGGTTGCCCGCGCGGAGCGCCAGCGCCGATACGCTCTCAACCAACGCATCGCCAGCGGGCCGGGGCGTCATCATCCTCGTCGCGACCGCGCTCGACCTCGAATGGAGCGACTTGCCCGCCAAGCCCCTGATGGTCCCGCTCATGCAGGAACTGGTGAGGCAAGGTGTGGGCCTTGCCGCATCAGGGCGCACGGGCATCGCGGGCCAACTCGTCTCGATCCCGTCGGGAACTGTTGAGTTGTCGCCGCTTGCGTTTTCATCGGCCGAGGCGGATCAACTCGCCGCTGGATCTCCGATCGCGGTTGATTCTGTGCGAGGCCCGGCGTCACCCATTCGTCGCGCCGGGCTTTGGAAGGCCCGCGCCAGCAACGGTGCGTCGCTCGGCATCGTCGCCGCACGGGCCGATACCGCCGCGTCACGCGTCGAACCCAGAGGCGAGGCCGAGATCGCGAGTTGGATTGCGACGCTCGGCGCGAGCGTCGAATGGCTGGACGACTCCAAGTTCGGCACGCCCGACGAGAATGAAACAAACGAGTCTCGCCCCGCGGGCGGATCCATTCTCTCGGCGGGCCCACAGAAACCTCCCATCAGTTTCCCGCTCCTCATCGCCGCCATGATCGTCGCGATCGCCGAGGTCGTGATGGCGCGCCTGTTCAGCCACGCGCGCGTGGACGCGGGCGTGATCCAGGACGACGCACCCTCCAATAGCGGAGGAGCCGCCGCATGAGCGAGTTCTTCGGCAAACTCTTTGGATTGCGCGAGGTCACGCTGAGCGACCCGGGCGTCCGCCTCGAACTCGCGCGCGAGTGGGCTCCCTGGGTCTGGGCGTTCCTCCTGCTCGCCGCGACGGCGTTCGCCGCATGGAGTTACTGGCGACTCATCGGTCCGGTCGCCGCCCGGGCGAGCCTCGCGACGCTCCGCACGCTCACGATCGCCGCGCTCCTCGTCATGATCGCAGGCCCACAACTGGTGAAGCAGAGCGAGCGCATCGAGAAGGACTGGGTTGTCGTCCTTGTCGATCGCTCGGCGTCCATGAAGATCGCCGATGTGGGCGATTCACTTGGACAGCGAGAAGACCAACTCAGGCAGGCACTTATCGCGGGTGTGCCATCGTGGAACACCATCCGCGCGGACCGGAATCTACTTTTCTTGGGCTTTGACGCCGGGGCTTACGACCTCAAGGCGATCGACGTACCCGCAACAGGGCTGCCGCCCGGCGCGCTGCCCGTCACGCTTGCCGATCCCGAGGGACGGCGCACGAGCCTTGCCCGCTCGATCGATCAAGCGTTGCGTCGCGTTGCCTCTCGCCCCGTCGCGGGCCTCGTGGTCATCAGCGACGGCAAGAGCGACGAAGGACTGACACGTCCGCTCCAACGCCAGATCGAGGCACGCCAGGTACCAATTTTCCCCGTGCCGCTCGGCAGTCCGACTCCCATTCCTGACTTTGCCGTCGCCCGCGTCGAGGCCCCGCCTGCGGCGTTCAAGGACGACCTCATTCCCGTCAGCGTCGAAGTCGAAGGGCGAGGGTTGCGCGAAGGACCCGCCGAGGTGCGTGTCGAACTGGTCAACGAACTTACGGGCGAAGTGCTGGCGCAGACGTCAACCCAGGTTGTCGAAGGCAAGCCTTCGCGCGTGCTGCTGACGTCCAAGGCCGAGACGGCAGGCGCGTCCAGTTGGATCGTCCGTGTCGTGCCGCCTGCGCGAGACGTATCTCCCGACAACAACTCGGCCCGTGTCGCGATCGACATCGCCGACCGCCCCATCCGCGTTGCCTATTTCGACGGCTACCCGCGCTGGGAATACCGCTACCTCAAGAACATCCTCGTGCGTGAGGCTTCGATCAAGTCCTCCGCCATGCTCCTCGCGGGTGACAAGCGGTTCATTCAGGAAGGCACGGATCCAATCGCGTCGATCCCGCGCACGCCAGAGGAGTGGGCACCGTTCGACGTCCTCATTATGGGCGACGTCCGCGCCAGCCTCTTTGGTGAGGAGCAACTCAAGCAGATCAAGGAGCACGTCGCCCGGCGCGGCGCGGGGCTCCTCTGGATTGCCGGGCCCGGTTCCACGCCGACCGGCTGGTTCGGCACGCCCCTCGCCGATCTCCTGCCGTTCGGCGCCGCCAAGCAATCCGCGGGCGGCGGGCTCGGCATGCCGATGTGGCTCAAGCCCGTGAAGATGGCCCCCGCGCCCGCCGCGGAGCGGTACGCCGTGCTGCGACTGGGGTCATCCGCCGACGACGCCTGGCCCGAGGACCTGACCAACCCCGCCATCGAGTGGTCCAATCTCCGCTGGGCCCAGCGGCTTGATCGCTCCATGCTCAAGCCCACGGCCGAGGTCCTCGCCAATGCCGTCGCGGGCGAACCGGCAGCCGCCGACAGCGAAACGCTCCCCCTCGTCGTCACGATGCGCTACGGAGCAGGTCGCATCATCTACGTCGCGACCGACGAGATCTGGCGTCTGCGATATGGTCGAGGCGAGGTTCTTCCCGAGCGGTTCTATGTGCCCCTGCTCAGGCTCTTGGCTCGCGACAGCCTGAGCCGCACTGGCAAGCCCGCGTTCATCGAGGTCAACCCGACGGCGGCCCTGGTCGATCAGCCCGTCTCGGTCACCCTTCGCGTGCTCGACGAGTCGCTGCTCGCGGGTCGGCCCGCGGCCGTGGCAATCCGCGTGACCTCACCCGCGGGCGACGGCGAAGTCGAACTGCGACCCGAGCAGGTGCCCGATGGGGAATCGCCCACGACGTTTACCGGGACCTACGTGCCTAACTCACCCGGCCAGCACACCATCGCCGTCACCGATGCAGCGTTTGCCGGGCTTGGGCTCGCGGGTGAGTTCACCGCGGCCTATGCCCAGGACGAACTCCGCGATCCCCAGACAGATCACGCCCTCCTGCAATCCCTCGCAGACGCGAGTGGCGGGAAAGTCCTCCAGCCAGCCCAACTTGCAGGCTTGAACGGCATGCTTCCCAATCGCCAGGTCCGAATCGTCGGGGCCGCGAATATCGAAACGCTCTGGGACAAACCCATCGTCTGGGTCCTTCTCATGGTGCTTCTCGGGGCTGAGTGGATCGGTCGGCGTTTGATCCGCCTGTCCTGAGCGTCTGTCACGGGTTGGAAACAGCACCCGTGCGATAGGGAACCGGAGGACGGATCGGAGCGTCTGGGTGGGCGAGGGCTCAAGGAAATTGGTGGCAGTGACCGGTTTTGCGCGCAAAGTGGTGGTCAGTCGGTCGATAACTAGCAGTCCGCCCTCAACGTCGGGCCAGTTTGGACGTACATTGATGGGCACGGAGGTTTGTATCGGGGCGTAGGTTGGACCGGGTGTCAGGTCCCCCGGCAGGGAGACGGCGGATGGACGAGAGGCCGCACAATGCCGAGATGACTGACGCGACCGACGCGCAGCGGAGCGCGTCCGCCGCGATCGCGCCCGTGGTGCGCGAACTGCGCCGCCTGCGGTCGTCGTCGCGACGTAGATTGCTGGTGTCCGCTGTCGGGCTTGTCCTCGCGGTCTACATCATCGGCGCGGTGCTCGTTGGTGGGACGGACTATGCGCTGCGCTTGCCGGCGTGGCTGCGCGTTGGGTTCTGGGTTGTCGGCCTCGCCACTCTCATCATGGTCGTGCGCAAGTGGTGGATCCCGGCGTGGCGGTTCCGCCCTTCGCTCACGGATGTCGCGCTCCGCCTCGAACAGACCGATGATGCGAAGAAGGCGGGCCTCAGTGGCGTGCTCGCGTCGGGCATCGAACTCGCCGCCCGCGCGCACGAAGAAGGCGTCACCGGAACGTTGAGCGAGGAAGTGGCGCTCGACGCGGCGCGTCGCCTCTCGCTCATCAGGCCAAAGGCCGCGCTTCTGCGCAACGGCGGCGTGCGTGTGTCCTTGGCTGCTCTTGCCCTTTCACTTGTGCCCATTGGTGTGCTTGGCGCACTTTCGCCGTCGCTGTTCTTCATCGGTACGCAGCGAGTGCTGCTCCCCTGGGCAGGTGCATCCTGGCCCAAGCGGACGGCGGTTGCGGATATCACTCGCCTCGAAGCACATCCGCTCGGCGCTGCACTCCCGCTTCGGGCGATGCTCATAAAGACCCCAAGGCCCGTCGGGCAAACCGACGTCAGTGTCAAGTACCGCCTCGAAGTCAATGGCAGTGGCGGCCTCGTTCGCTCGATGCTCTTGACATCCCAAGGCTCGCGAAGTTCAGGCCAAGGCCAGCAGGCGGACACCGGCGACGAAGGCGAACTCTTTGAGCGTCTGTTCGAGCCCTCGGCTCTTCTCGCCGCCGGCGCTTCACGCGATGCGCAACTGATCTACTGGTTCGAGACCAGCGACGACCGCACCGAGGAACGGCGCATCCTTCTCGTCGAACCCCCGGCGATCCGCAGCGCGAGCGTCGCTGTGGAGCCGCCCGCCTACGCGGTGGGAAAACTACGCGAGGGTGCGGCGTTCGTGCAGGGCTCGCGCGATGCCGGGCAAGGCGTCGATCAACGATCGATGGTGGGGCCGATCCTCGGCGGCTCTCGCGTGAAACTCACGCTCGAACTGAACAAGCCACTCGCGGGTCCCGTTGACAATCGCCCGGAATCGCTCGCGGCGTTCGTGGCCGCTGCCACGCCCGGCTTGGCGGGTGCGAAGGGACTGACTGGTTCATTTGCGCCAACGGCGTGGACGTTCGAATGGACGCTCGAATCGTCACGCCAGGTCGGCGTGAACCTGATCGACGAGCACAAGATCCGCGCGGTGGACGACGCCATCTTCCGCTTCGAAGCGACCGCGGACCGGGCCCCGACAGTGCTGGTCGTTGATCCTGCGCAAGACGAGACCGTCTTGCCCACAGCGGTCATTCCTGCCGCCGCTGAGGCACGCGACGATGTGGCACTGGCGAACGTCGAACTCTGGACGCAGCGTGCGGAGCGGGATCCGTCATCCATCGGTTCGGCGGCCGAGTCCAAGGGAGCACCGGAGCGTGCGGCAGTCGGTGCCGAGGTGCCAACCCCCGGGGAACCCGCGAGAGCGACGACCGAGTTGTTGCTCAGTGGCATGGAACTCACGCCCGGCGACGAGTTGTGGCTGACTGGTGTCGCGGTCGACGTGTTCGCGAGTGAGGGCAAGTCGCGCGAGCCGGTCGTGTCGCCGGTGCGTCGCTTGCGGATCATTTCAGAGACCGAGTTTGTCGAGCAGGTGAGGCATGATCTTGGCGCATTGCGTGACTCCGCGGTGCGATTGCAGAAGGAACAAGCACGCCTCGCGGGCGCACGCCAGGCGGCCGCGACCGATGCCGATGAGGCGGCTCGGCAGAGCCCCCAGCAGGACGCGGTGCGCGAACGTCTGGGCCCGATGGATGATTCGATCGAGCGACTGGCAAAGCGGCTCGAGCGCAATCGCCTGGACGACGACAGCCTCGCGGGCGTGCTCAAGGATGCGGGCGAACTGCTCGATCAGGCGGCGCAGTCCGCGAGCGAGGCGAAGCGTGCGCTCGATGAACTGAAGCGCCCGCCCGCGACGCAGGAGGAGAGAGATCGCGAGGCACAGGCGCTCGCCCAGGCACAGCAGCAGGTGGACGAGTCGCTGAACGAACTATCGCAGATGCTCGACAGCGGCAAGGACTCGTGGGCCGTGCGCCGCCAACTGGAGAAGTTGCTGACCGAGCAGCGTCAGGTCGCGGCGCAGACCAAGGCGGCAGGCGAGCAGACTCGTGGTAAGGCCGAGAACGAACTGTCGAGCAAGGAACGAGAGGACCTCGAACGCCTCGCGACCAAGCAACGCGAACTCGCGCAGCAGGCAGCGGCGACGATCGAGTCATTGCGCCAGCGCGCCGAACAGATGCAGCAGGCCGACCCGGGGCAGGCCGAGTCGATGAAGCAGGCCGCCCAACGTGCGCTGCAGCAGCAACTGGAAAACTCACAGCGAGAAGCGGCGAAAAAGGTCCAGGAGAACAAGACGGGCGAGGCCGAGGAACAGCAGAAGAAGGCCGAGGAAACAATCGAGGAGATGCT
>Ga0075158_10003049_pt1 | contig 11924 bp, 9 predicted proteins | sample JI91814BDNA_FD_70968 | JGI IMG/M metagenome (GOLD analysis project Ga0075158, IMG submission 70968) | Wastewater effluent complex algal communities from Wisconsin, to seasonally profile nutrient transformation and Carbon sequestration -... | ecosystem: Engineered > WWTP > Effluent > Algae... | reverse complement strand
AACGGGCAATCGAGTACCCACAGGTTGTCTGATATTTTTCTGATGGGGCTTTTTTGTTTCTTCAGCACTTCTAAACGACGCCTGGTTTCCGGCGTAGGTTTGTTTCGGTACAATGTCATCATATCAAGCGGACTGTTAACATACAGCACCCGGTTATTCAATGCTATTTCTTTTGCAATGTCTATTGCGTTAGAGCCGATGGGAATATCCCAGGACTGCAGGCCGGTGATGATAAAATCTTTTCCTTTCATAGGTTATGGTTTATTTTCTATACTATTCATTTTTTCTTCGGGTATATCAAGTATGGCTGAGTTCAGCATAATTGCCATGGACACATAAATGAGTATACCGGTTGGCATACCGCCCAGTACTGCGTTGCCATAGGAGGCGACCATTACACCAAACATGCCGGATATGAGTGCCATTATTTTCAGCTTCAGCAAAGGGTCTCTTATTTTGAACATCACTTTATAAGATGCTTTTCCGACTGTATAAAAGAGAATAAACAGGTGCAGCAATAAACCAAGGATTCCCTGTTCTACCCAAACCAATACATACCAACTATCGGTTGCTACCTGCGACAGGAATGCATTGGGCAGAAACCTTTGAGCTTTTACACCACCATGTCCAATACCTCCGCCAAAGGGGCGTGAAGCCATGTACTTACTCAATTTTTTCTGATTGTCGAGCCTTACCTGCAGCGAAGCATCATTTGGGTCGAAGGCAGTACGCATTCTTCTTATCTGGTCGTTTCCCTGGCCTATTGTGGTGTATTTAAAAAAGATAAAAACTACAGCCAATAAGCCTAATCCAATACTTAATACGCGGATATTTTTGCGCAAGATGAAAAAAGCCATGAAGCCGGCAACCGGCACACCCATGGCACCACGGGTGCCGGAGATGACCATGCCGTAAAAAGCCAGCAAGGCTACGGTTACAAAGAACATTTTTTTGCGCATGTTCTTTTGTGCCATTGAATAAATGGTAAACACTACCGCCGTGTAACCCTGGTTGCCACCAAACTGTCCTGCATCGCTGAGGAAAGAAAATACCCGCAGCTTACCAAATAAAATATGGGTTTTGTAATTGCCTTCGTTCAGCCAGGCCTGCTCAGCCGCATCTACACCAAACTTCAGCTGCATAATACCTTTTAGCGTAGCCAGTACTGAAAATATACCCCAGATGTACAGAAAGGTATCGAGCCTGTTATTACTGTTGATCAGCAGCAGTGTAAGTGGCACCAGTAAAAACATATAAACCGATACACCACGGCCGCTGAACCAAGCTGCTGTGCTTTGGGCTTCGGGGTTTACCAACTGAAATAAAGAATATGCAAACCAAACAACAGCAAATAAGGTAATGTCTTTATTTGCCGGGCGCCAGTCAACCCGCTCTTTAAACCGGTTCATAAACAAAGCCAGGTAGGTAAGAATAAGAATGGCATCCATGCCCAGGCCAACCTGTACATCTTTTACATAACGGCCCATTCCAATTAAAACAAAGCCCAGCGCAACAGATGTATATAAACCAACAACTGGGCTGGTGAATAAAATATACAGATAAATGATGGCGCATATTAAACCAAATAACATGCCTATACCCAATAACTCAAGCTTTGCAGCCACCAGGCCACACATGACCGTGCCGGCAATCAGCAATAAAATATTACGCGGTTTTACCAGGCTGGCAGATGCCGGGTAACTATCAAACGGATGTATGTTGTTGTTGCTGATCATCCGTTGATTGTTTTTACCCGGGCATTATTTATTGCTGCCGGTTGTTTGTGCATGATCTTGTTAAACATGGATCTGTAAAAGCTGATGCCATCTGAAAAAATATGGCTGAACTGCAGGTTGAGTTCTTTGTTCAAAAAATACATGCCAAGCCAGATTCCTACGATGGTAAAAAGTATAGATGATACGGCTACCAGTATTAAAGATTTAAATAAGAACACTGCAATGATATCACCAGTAATATTTGCAATTACCATAAACAACACTTTCAATGCATTGATGCCTGGCTTGTTGATACTGTCCAGTGTAATACCAGTCATACGGTCGATAGGCAGCAGTAAACCATAGATAGAAAAAACACGAACAATATCAGCAGCTCTGAAGCCGGTTACAGGATCGGCCTGCAGGTATTGTTTGCCTGCCAGGAAAAGCACAAAAAAATCTGCAAACAAAAAAGTAAACAGGCTCCCGAAAAGAAACAGGTATGTGAGTGCACCTGAATAGCTGTAAAAAAGATTCCTGACTTCTTCAACTTTTCCATGTAAACTTGCTTTCGACATTTTTGGGAAAGCTGTGGCAGCAAAACTGCGCAGTGGTATCTGCTGCAGTTCGGTGAGTTTAAGCGGTATGCTGTACAAGGCAACGGCTGCGCTGCCCAGCGGGCTCAGGCTGATGATGATGGTATCGGCACTGCGCAACAGGTTGGTGCCTATTAATGTAAATGTGGTGTATTTACCAAAGTGCAGCATGGTTTTGTTGGTTTGCTTATCGGCCCTGGTTATGTAAGCAAAGCCATCCCATCCTTTGAATAAACTTAACAAGGATGTGGCTGCGTTGATAATGAGCATAGCAATTGCCAATGCATTCAGCGTCATCTCAAAAAAATAAAAATTAACTACCAGTACTATAAAAAAGCTGATGCTGTTGATGGCTTTAAGCGATAAAATTTTTCCATAGCTGCGGTCGGCCTGTAATACCACCAGTGCGTTGTTCCAGGGAAGATTTAAAAAAGCCAGCAATGGATACCAGGTAAAGAAGAGTTGATACCCGGAGTTGGAAATTGCCTGGTGGAATACAAGATTGCAAATGACAAGTATGCATGCAACAGATATTGTTGCAATTGTTCCTATTAAGGCATTTGATCCTATTAATTTTATTCTTGCCGATTCATCGGCGCCTGATAAAAATCTTATTAAACCTGTATTGGTAATGCCGAAGCGAAACATTTCAACAAAAGAACCAGCCGCAATAAACAATACCCATTGGCCAAACTTTTCCGTGCTTAGCGTGCGTGCCAGCAAAGCAAAACTGCAAATGCCAAACAAGGCAATAACCAGGTTGCCTGCCAGGGAAAGAAAATTATCTTCACGGATCAATATGTTGAGTTTCTTTTTCAAGACCTTGCTTATATCTGGTTTTTAGTAAAGAATTGAAACCTGAAAATATTTTTTACTTTTTTACGAAGAGAGCTGCTCTTTTTAGGCAAGTCGCCCAGCAGCGATTCTGTTTCCTTCAGCTCAACACCGTTAATAATAAAGGCTATTGATTTCCCGGCAATTGGTAAAACGGTGTTTAGTGAAGCCTGGTCTGCTTCGGACCATAGCCTGTTTGAGCGGCAGATCAAAACAGACATATCTGCCTGCGACAATAAACCAGCCGGGTGATTATTATAAAGTAAGGCCGGTAACTCTATGAAAACATAATCGGGCACAAAGGATATGCTGATATTGTTTTGCTCCAGGATATCTGTATAGCTGGTTGTTTTATAAAACTGCTCGTTCAGGCTATAAGTAAAATAGTATGATGGCGGCAGATAGGTTGATGGAGATGCAAGAAATGAATTACTAAAGTCAATTCTCGGATCGGTATATCCAAGCATACGATTAAGCAAAGGAAATTTTCTTTGTCTTGTTGATGGTTGCTGCGGACCGGAATAATTCAGCAACAAAACTTTTTTACCTTCCTGTACCAGTTTTGCAGCCAGGTTTCCTGCAGCCACAGATTTTCCTTCTTTTTCCTGTGTACTTAAAAACAGGATCGTCTTTACCGGATTTCCTTTATCGTGGGTAGTTATAAACTGCTCCATATTTTGTGCGGCAATTTCTACCAGGCGATTTTGAACAAAGGGTAAATTAACACGGCCGGGATTCAGGAATATTTTTGGCAACATACCTGCGGCAGGTAATTGCAGTGCTTTGCCTGCCTTTTTATAATTTTTAAGTGTTTCATCGGTATATTCCATAGCCAGTATGATGCCCAGCACCAGTATAAAGCCCAGCAACGATGCAGCAATAACCAGCACGCCTCTTTTGCGGGGTTTGGATTCGATGGGATAATAGGGAGGATCTACCGCTTTTAAATTTGAGGTAAGTTCATTATCCTGCAACTTTAATTTAGCCAGGTTAAGGCCATGTAAAATTTCAAGGTATCCCTGTTCCGAAACACTGATCTCCCTTTCTATGCGTTTGATGGTGGCGCCGGCAGGTGCATAAGCTGCATACTGCTGTTGAAATTCCCTGTTGTTGCCATCCATTACTTTTAATTTTGCTTTCAGGTTGTCTGCTTCCACTACATTGTCTATCCAGCCGCCAAGTGCCTTGGCAACCGGCAAACCTTCGGTAGTGTTTTGATAGGTGTACAGATCGCCCACACTTTTTTTAATATCAGATTTCAGGCTCTCCGATCTTTTTTTCAATGCATCAATTTTGGCAGCGCTTGCTTCCTCGTTGCCCGATTCGGCCTGCGCCATGGCCAGTTCATAATTCACATCGCCCAGTTCTTTTCTTTTATCAATTACGGTATTGCTCTTTACCTGAATCTGTTGCTGTATATTCAGCTTGTCTTCCAGTTTTTTTGCAGCTGCTACTGTTCCGGCAAGCTGGGCTTTTTTATTGGCATAGTCTACACTCATATCTTCCTTCACAATGGCCACGGCCTTACTTTGCTCGTAATAGTTTATAATATTGTTGGCTTTATTAAAACCCAGCAGCTTGTCTTCTGCAACTCTTAGTTTGGCATTGGCCTCGCTTAGTTGCCCTTCAAAATATTTTACCACATCATCCGACCGGTTTTCTTTGATGTGCTTGTAATTTTTAATACACACTTCATTGAAAATTGATAGTGTTTGTTGACAGATACCAGGATCATCCACTTCGTAACTCAGTTTAATAAGATCACTATTAGATACCCTTTCTGCTTTTACGGTAGAAATTGCTTTAATAGAATAATGTTCATCCTTGAAGTTGAGCAGCTTGTATACAAAATTGGTATCGCTGCTTTTCATCAGCCGGGTTAAATTCTCTACCGTTTTTTCGTAAGCCAGGCGGTTTATGCTGGCAGGAAATAAAGGAGAGCTTGCAGGTACATTCACTTCTTTTGCTGCCAGGGAATCGGTAGCAACCAACGAAGTGTCAACAGGTATCATGCTTACATCCCTTACAACATAATTATAGATATAGGCCGGTATCTTCTTGTTTAGTTCTGCATAAAATTTTGATGAAATATACTTAGGATCGGCTTTCGGCAAAAGCAGGTGTTGGCTTAATAGCCGGATGGCTACTTCTTCCTGTGTTTCCCTTGATTTAACGATATTGATGAGATTGTCAAAAGCAGTATTGGTAGCAAAATAATTGAAACTTTTATCCATTTCGATGGAAGAACCTGTTGCAAGGCCGGTATACAGTACCGTACTTGAACTATAGCTGAGCTTTGATTTTCCGGTAAGCTTAAATACAATACCAGCCAGTAGTACCGGTACAATTATTAACAGCACCAGGTGTTTCAGTATTAGTCTAGAAAGTTCAATCAGTTTCATTTCTTCGTTTTTAATTCAGGGTTGCTGAATGTAAATCCAACAATTTCTTCCAGCAGTTTTTTGCTAAGTACAAATTCAGAAAGTGCCATCTCATACTCAGCCTGGATCCGGGCAGTCATATCTGAAAGGCGCACATATTCGGCAACAGGGATCACGCCGTTCCTGAATTCCTTTTCCACCATTTCCATATTTACATTGGCGCTGCCCAGGTTTTGCGATTTGATGCTGAGTAATTTTTGTCTCAGTAACAGATCCTGGTACTGGCGTATTACCAGTTGACGTATTTCATCCTGCTGAGCCTCCTGCATACTTTTTGCCGCTTCTACTTCTGCCTTCGCCTGTTTTATCTGGTTTTTTCTGTTTATCACTTCAAACACCGGCAGTTTTACGTACACACCAACTGCATAATTCAGTTGCCTGCTGGTTGTGTTGGAAAAATTGGAGGTAACGCCATTGGCGTTGGTTGAAAATGCATCTGTTGTTCCATACCGTGTGTCGCCCTGTATACCCAGGTTTCTTAACCAGGCATTGCGCTGTGTGGTAACGTTTGCTGCTTTGGCTTCAACATCAAATTTGCGGTAGTCTACCATAGCACTGTGCCTGATGGCGGAATCTATCAGTACAGTTATTGGAGGAAATACAATTTCTTTTTTTGGAGATGATATTCCGGCATCTGTTGCCTGTGCATTTGCATGGCTGGCCATACAACTTATAAGCCCTGCAATAAATAAATATGTTAAACGGGTTTTCATTTTCATGTTTTTATCTGCGGATTAAACAGCGCTTTTTTGAAGTAAAGCAGGTATTGTACGTAAAATGAGTTTTATATCATACCAGAACGAAAAATTATTACCCCTGAAGTGATCTGCATATTCATTGTCGAGCCGCTTTCTTTCTTCTTCAGACATGTTGCCGCCCTTACCTCTTAATTCTACCTGCCACAGGCCGGTAATACCGGCAGGTGCCAGAAAACGTTTTGATAAAGCATCTTCGGTAAGTAATTCGGCTTCGTAAACAGGTAGGGGCCGGTTTCCTACAATCGACATATCGCCTTTAATTACGTTGATCAGTTGCGGCAGTTCGTCAATGCTGGTGTTTCTTATAAATTTGCCAACCCTGGTAATGCGTGGATCGTCCACAATTTTTACAAATGTGGAATTGTTTTTTGCAGCTTCCTTTTTTTGATGGTTGTACCAATAATCACAAACCTGGTGCGTATCAACATACATCAGCGGCGAGCAGGTTTCCCCGGCGGCTAATACACTGCATCTGGGGCATGGTGCACTGGTATCTGTCTCTGTTTGTTTTACTGAGTTGTTGTATTGATTTTTTTCTTTGGCAAGTTTTTTCAATAATTCATCTGAACCGGTTCTCATAGAACGCAGTTTATAAAAATCAAAAGTTGTGCGACCAACCCGTTTTGCAGTGTAGTACACTTTTCCTTTCGACTCCAGCCTGATGGCAATTATGATCAGCAGTAAAAATGGTGAAGCCAGCAATAGTACCGAGGAAGCAACGGCAATATCAAAAATACGTTTTGACAAAGGTATCCGGTACACTTCCGTTGGGCGGTCAACAGGCGTTAAGGCGGAGGTGTTTTTTCTGTAATTATGTAAAAATTTTGCCCTGCTTATTAGGTTTTCGGGTGTAGTAGCAGATGTTATATAAAAATCATCAACACGTTTTTCAAAGGCTGATTTATAAAGGTCAGGGCTAAATTCATCCGACAAAAGAATAAATGCGGTACTATTATATAGCGGGCGTTCACGAATCCAGTCAAATAAATACAAACCGTTTTGCCCCGGCAGGTTGTAATCGCAAATAATGGCATCGGGCTGTTTACCTGTGTTTAGATAATTTACCGCCGTAAGGTTATTGGCAAATGTAGTGAACGAAAAAGCTTCATTTTGATTTGTACTTTCAAAATAACCTGGTTTGCTTCCAATATATAGTATGCTTAGTAATGGTTTCATGTTGGATGTTTGGATATTTGGTTTGTTATACTGTCGGCGTTTCTACCACGCCATGGCGTAGTGAATGGGAAAGAGGTTTTTCTTTACAACCTCTTCCAGTTCTTCGGGGTTAAATGGTTTTGTAAGGTAATCCTGTGCCCCCAGTTGGTAGCATTTAATGCGTTCTTTACTTTCTGCACGGGCAGAAAGCATAACAAACGGTGTATGTTTTGTAAAGCCCCGCTGGCGCACTTTTGTAAGAAATTCGAATCCGTCCATATTGTCCATCTGTATATCGCTGATGATCAGGTCCGGAAGATTTCCCTCCAGCCAAACCAGCGCTTCTTCCCCGTTATTTATTGTTATTACATCGTAATCCAGGGAAAGGAAATTTTCCAGCAAAAGGCAGATACTTGTTTCGTCGTCAACTACGAGTATTTTCTTCTTCATAGGGTTGAATTTATCAGTTATTAAAATAGTCCTGTTTCATTTTTTTTACAACTTCTCCCACTACTATATCAAGCTTAATTATCTTTAATTCCATGTCTGCAGTATCCACTTCCCCTTTGGCCATCTTTTCTATCTGCTGTATATCTTTTTCTATTTTAATGATGGCATAGTAGCTTAAGGTGGGCTTGATGCGGTGTGCTGTTTTTCTTACAACAGCAAAATCGCGTTTTGCATAAGCCTGTTTGATCTCTTCCACAGATTGTGGCATCTGTTCAATAAAAACGCTTACCAGTTTTTTAATACGCTCTTCGTTGTTGTGGCATAGCCGCTCAATCATGCACATGTCGTAAAATTTTTCTGAATCTGTTTCAGAAACTGTGTTGATGTTTGTAGTTGTGGGTATCATATATTGGTTATATCTGGATATGGTGAGTAATTATGCTTTAATAAACTCCATTATAAAATCAGCCGGTTCGTTCGCTTCGGCGTTTTCATTAGTTTTTACGCCTATGCAGCTGTATTTAAACCCAAGCTCTTTCATCTCGAGCTTGTCATAAATATTACGTCCGTCAAATATTGCAGGAGTATTCAGCAATTTTTGTATGATCTTGAAATTGGGGAATTTAAATTCGGGCCATTCGGTAAGTATGGCCAGGCAATCGGCATCAATCAGCGTTTCATACTGGTCTTCGCAGTATTCTATTGTTTCTCCAAAATGATGTTTGGCCTCTTTAATGGCAACCGGGTCGTAAGCTTTTACCTTGGCGCCGGCTTCCAGCAGTTTTTTTACGATTATCAGTGATGGTGCTTCACGCATGTCATCTGTTTGTGGCTTAAAGGAGAGCCCCCAAAGTGCAATTGTTTTGCCACTTAAATTGCCGTTAAAGAACTTTTTGATCTTGTTAAATAATACCAGTTTCTGATCTTTGTTTACCGCTTCAACTGCTTTAAGTACCCTCAGATCGTACTCATATTCCTCGCCGGTTTTTATTAACGCCTGTACATCTTTTGGAAAGCAGGATCCACCATAACCAATACCGGGGTAAATAAATTTATTACCAATACGGGAATCGGTACCAATGCCTTTGCGAACCTGGTTAATATCGGCTCCCACAATTTCACAGAGATTGGCTATATCATTCATAAAGCTGATCTTGGCTGCCAGCATTGAGTTAGCAGCATATTTGGTCATCTCTGCCGAAATGATATCCATAAAAATTACGGGGTGCCCGTTTAGTGTAAATGGTTTATACAGGCTTTTCATCAGTTCCTGTGCCCGCTCGCTTTCAAGGCCTACTACAATCCTGTCGGGTTTTAAAAAGTCATCAATGGCAGCGCCCTCTTTTAAAAACTCAGGGTTTGATGCAACATCAAATTCAATATCAACTCCTCTTTTATCCAGTTCTTCCTGCAGTGCTTTGCTTACTTTTTTAGAAGTACCAACCGGTACGGTACTTTTGGTAACTACCAGTAAATAGTCGTTCATGTGTTTGCCACAATCACGGGCAACAGAAAGTACATATTTAAGATCAGCAGAGCCATCCTCATCTGGCGGTGTACCCACAGCGATGAATAGCACCTGGCAATCTTTAACTGCTTCCGCAATATTGGTTGTAAATACCAGCCTGCCTTTTTTTGTGTTGCGGTTTATCATGTCTTCCAGGCCTGGTTCATAAATTGGAATGATACCTTTGTTCAGGTTTTCAATTTTTTTGCGGTCGATGTCAACACAAATAACATCGATACCAACTTCAGAAAAGCAGGCCCCGGTTACCAGACCAACATAGCCGCTTCCAACAATTGCAATTTTCATAGATAATTTTTTTTTGGAGTTTTTCAAAGTAAATGCCAGAAGTTAAGTAGCTGATATTCAGTGTTTTAAAAAAATGCCAAATATCATTCTTTCCTATAAATGGAAATTATTTCCTTTTAGGAAAAAATTGTACCGCTTGCCTTATGGCTAAAACATTAAACGTTTAACTGTTATATTTATGGCTAGAAGTTTCCTTACAAATGTTGTAGTTGCTTTTCTATGGGATGATAAAAAAATTGTCTATGTTATTTATTGTTAATTTTGAGCCTGTTATATAATGCTTTAATAATTTAGGTGTAGAATAATGATAAAAACCATATTTTAACGTTAGTGTGTTTGTAACAACATTAAATCGCTTTAAAACACGGCGTTTCCCGATAATGGAATTGACATTTTAAATAAATAGCTATGAATTTGTACAATATTTATATAGTAGAAGATGACCCCTGGTATGGAGAAATATTAACTTATCACCTGGGTCTGAATCCTGATTACAAAGTAACCCGGTTTGAAACAGCAAAAGCCTGCCTGGCAAAAATGTATCTAAAACCCGACCTGGTTACCATTGATTTTTCTTTGCCGGATATGAAGGGGGATGAGTTGTATAGGGAGATAAAAGCCATCAATCCATCCGTTCCGGTTATTGTAATCAGCTCGCAGGAAGATGTAACTGTTGCCGTTAACCTACTGAAAATGGGGGTTAATGACTATATGATCAAGGATGAAGCAACCAAAGATCTTTTATGGAACAGCATCATCCGTATACGGGAAAACCAGTCGCTTAAACAGGAGGTTGAACAATTAAAAGAGGAACTGGGTCAGAAGTTTTCATTTGATAAATCCATCATTGGCCAAAGTGAAAAACTGAAAAAGGTTTTTTCAATGATGGAAAAGGCCATCAAAACCAATATTAATATATCCATAACCGGCGAAACAGGAACAGGGAAAGAAGTGGTTGCAAAAGCCATACACTATAACAGCGATCGTAAAAAAAGAAATTTTGTGGCCGTAAATATGGCTGCCATTCCTAAAGAGCTTACAGAAAGTGAATTATTTGGCCATGAGAAAGGAGCATTTACCGGGGCCATTGCCAGAAAACCCGGAAAGTTTGAAGAAGCCAATGGCGGCAGTATTTTCCTGGATGAGATAGCGGAGATGGACCTCAGCCTGCAATCGAAACTGCTGCGGGTTTTACAGGAAAGAGAAGTAATAAGGGTTGGCGGCAATGAAAGCGTAAAACTGGATGTACGCTTAATTGTTGCTACCCATAAAGACCTGGCAGCGGAAGTACGCAAGGGCAATTTCAGGGAAGATCTTTATTTCCGCATTATGGGGATGCCTATTGAACTTCCGCCATTACGGGAAAGAGGGAATGATATTTTGATACTGGCCAAGCATTTTGCAGACAGCTTTGCAAAAGAAAATAAAATGAACAGCATCAGCTTTTCGAAAGATGCCAAGGAAAGACTGATGAGCTATTTTTACCCGGGCAATGTAAGGGAACTAAAAGCTATTGTAGAACTGGCTGCTGTTATGTGCGAAGCCAATGAAATAAAGGCTGATGATATTACCTATGCTCCCGTTAAAAGAGAAGATGTTTTTATTACAGAACAAAAAACACTCAGGCAACATACCTGCGATATTATAAAACACTACCTGAAGCAGAACGATAATGATGTTATTGTAACAGCCCAAAAACTGGATATTGGTAAGAGCACGATCTATAAAATGATCAAAGATGGCGAAATAGCATGACAAAACCAGGTGTTCCAAAATTTGGAAGCCCTTGATTTTTATGGAAAATCTTAAAAGCCTGTATTTTTTATTTTATCTGAATACCAACAAGTTATCTTGATAAAACATGCTGGCATGAAACGTGTTTTTATAAAAAAAACACATATTCATGCCTCAAAACAATTCCCCTAAAATTGTTTTGGTAGATGACGACCCATTCTGCCTATCAGTTTACGAACAGGAAATTAAAAACCTGGGATTTAAAAATGTACAAACCTACAGTTCGGGCACAGAACTGCTTAACCAGCTGGAAGAAGCCCCGGATATCATCTTTCTTGATTATAACCTGGGTGATTTTAAAGGGCTGGAACTACTCCAGCGAATAAAAAAATATAATCCCAATATTAATGTGGTTTTTGTAAGCGGAC
>Ga0075158_10003048_pt1 | contig 11928 bp, 11 predicted proteins | sample JI91814BDNA_FD_70968 | JGI IMG/M metagenome (GOLD analysis project Ga0075158, IMG submission 70968) | Wastewater effluent complex algal communities from Wisconsin, to seasonally profile nutrient transformation and Carbon sequestration -... | ecosystem: Engineered > WWTP > Effluent > Algae... | reverse complement strand
ATGCCGCGGCCGGCGTCACGCGCGAAGTAGATCTCCTCGATCGACCGCTGGAACGAGCCGGCCGGGGCCGGGACCTTCGGCAGGTTCTGGTCGCTCATTCCTGCCCCACGCGCTTCACGGTGATCAGCAGCAGGTCCTCGCGCAGGCCGTCCTCGCCGGCGTCCTGTTCGAGGCCACCGAGCACGACGTTCATGAACATGCGCGTGTGCCGCGGCGAATGCTGGCGCAGCAGGTCGAGCAGGCCGCCGGTGCGCAGCAGCGCGTCGTTGCCGAGCACGAGGCGGATGCCGGGGCTCATCTCGATCTCCTGCGGGCGCAGCGACTTCTCGAACACCGGGCCGTCGTCGAGGCCGATCGCGAGGCCCTCGGCGTTGAGCTCGAGCACTTCGCCGCGGTGGCAGATCAGCAGCGGCGTGCGTGCACCGGCCTGGTAGAGCTTGGCGCCGTCGGCGCCGAACTGCAGCACGGTCGCCTTGGCGCAGACGCCGGTCGGCAGGTGCGTCTTGCAGACCTTGTTGGTGTGCGCCAGAGCCTTGCGCGGGGTAGCCCCCGCCAGGAATGCGCGGTGCAGTTCGTCGCGGGCCATGCGCATCGCCACCACCGACAGCGCCCCGTGGCCTTCGGCGCTGACCACGTAGGCGACGGTCGTTCCCGTGCTACCGGCCGGGTTCTCGCCGGCGACGGCGACCACGTCGAAGTAGTCGAGCCCGCCGCGCGAGCCGTTGCTCATCGCCCCGTCGACCTCGTAGCCGGCGACGTCGGGGAACTTCTGCGGCACGGTCTTGTCGCGCAGCTGCTGCACCAGCGGGTCCATGGACACGTGCAGGCCGCCGCTGGTCTGCTGCTGGTCCTTCAGCAGCGCCGCGAGGTCCGAAGCGAGGGCCTGCACCGAACGGCCGAGTGCCGCCACCTCGTCGTTGCCGTCGAGGCGCACCCGCACCTCGGCACCACCGCGGCCGATCTTGCCGACCGAGCGGCCGACCTCGGCGACGCGCGCGGCGACCTTGCCGGCGAGCATCCAGGCGAGGCCGCCGGTGGCCACGGCGACGACGACGCTGAGCACGAGGCCGATCGTCCAGCCGCGCGAGATGGCCGCGTCGTCGAGTTTGGCGCCGAGGTTCTGGACCAGGATCAGCGTGGTGACGAAGCCGCCGACGAGGCCGGCGATGGCGCCGCCGAGGGCGATGGGAACGGCCAGCTTGCCGACCGGTTTGCTCGTCTTGGCTCGTTTCGCCATGGCTCGTGGGGCCGGCGGGGCGGCGCCGGTGGCGGCGCATCATGGCGAGCGAAGCACGCTCCGTCACGTCGCGAGCGTGACGTTCCGCGGCGGCCGCTTCAGCGGGCGCCGGCGAACAGGACCGAGCGCGCCTTCCAGACGTAGTTGGCGCCCGACACGACGGTCAGCACCAGCGACACCCAGAAGCCCCACTGCGCCGCCCAGACGAACGTGTCCGCGCCGGCGACCATGGTCAGTAGCGCCCCGACGGTCCAGCACTGCGACACCATCTTCCACTTGCCGAGCCGGTCGGCCGGGAACGGCTGGCCACTCGCTTCGACGACGCCGCGGATCGCGGTGACCAGGAACTCGCGGGCGATGACGACCACCACGTACCAGGTGGTCAGCACGGTGGTCGCAGCGGGGAACTGCAGCAGCGTGACCAGCGAGCCGGCGATCAGCACCTTGTCGGCGAACGGGTCGGCGACGCGGCCGAACGCGGTCACCAGGTTCCACTTGCGGGCCAGGTAGCCGTCGAGGAAGTCGGTGAAGGCGGCGATCAGGAAGAACACGAACGCGACCCAGACCAGGGCTGGGACTTCGCGTGGCAGCGGACCTCCGGCGTGGTACAGGATCAGGTCGCGACTCGGCTCGTAGAGCTCCAGGCACACGAACACCCCGGCCGTCAGCACGAGGCGCAGCAGCGTGATCGTGTTCGGAAGGTTCATGCCTGCTTCTTCGCCTTGCCGGCCGCTGGCTTCTTGCCCCCACCCTTGCCGTCGGCAGCAGCGAGCGCTCCTTCGAGCTCGTAGTCGTGCGCCTTCTGGATCGTGACGTCGACCAGCTGGCCCGGCTCGGCCGAGCCCTTCGGCAGCAGCACGCGGCCGTCGACCTCGGGCGCATCGGCCCAGGTGCGCGCGACGACCCGCTTCGCGTCCGCGTCGTAGCCGTCGACGATCGCCGGCAGCGTCGTGCCGACCAGCGACTCGTGGAACGAACGCATCACCGTGCGCTGCAGCTCCATCAGCTCCGCGACCCGCGCGTTGGCGACCTCGGCCTGGACCTGGTCCGGCATGGCGAAGGCGGGCGTGTCCTCTTCCTGCGAGTACGGGAACACGCCGAGGCGCTCGAAGCGGTAGCTCTGGACCAGTTCCTTCGCCGCCTGGAAGTCGGCCTCGGTCTCGCCCGGGAAGCCGGCGATCAGCGTGCTGCGCACGGCGATGCCGGGCACCTCGCTGCGCAACCTGTCGAGGATGCCTCGCACCTGCTCGCCCGAGACGCCGCGCTTCATCGCCTTCAGCATCGGCGAGCTGATGTGCTGGATCGGGATGTCGAGGTACTTCACCGCCTTGGGATGCTCGCGCAGGAACGTCGTCAGCTCCGGCAGCACGGTGTGCGGGTACGCGTACATCAGCCGGATCCAGCGAATGCCCGGCACGTCGCCGAGCTGCTCGAGCAGCGTGTGGATCTGGCGCTTGCGCGTCGTGTCGAGGCCGTAGGCGGTGCTGTCCTCGGCGACGACGACCAGCTCCTGCACGCCGGCGGCGGCGAGGTTCTGCGCTTCCTCGACGAGCACGTCGATCGGCTTGCTGCGGTTCTTGCCGCGCATCTTCGGGATCGCGCAGAACGTGCAGGTGTGGTCGCAGCCTTCGCTGATGCGCAGGTAGGCGAAGCTCTTCGGCGTCAGCAGGAAGCGCTTCGTGTCGCTGCGCGGGCCCTTCGGCTTGCCGCCGTCGACCGGCGCCACCCAGCGGCGCGTGCTGCCGTTGACGATCTTGCGCACGACGGCGGGCACGCCCGAGTAGTCGGACAGGCCGAACACCGCGTCGAGTTCCTTGACGTTCTTGCGCAGGTCGTCGCCGTAGCGCTGCGCCAGGCAGCCGACGGCGATCACGCCCTTCAGGTTGCCGTCCTTCTTGAGCCGCGCGACCGACAGGATGGTGTCGATCGACTCCTGCTTCGCGGTCTCGATGAAGCCGCAGGTGTTGACGACCACGACGTCGGCGTCCTCCGCGTCCTGGACGACCTGCAGCCCTTCCTCGACGACGTGCCCGAGCAGCACCTCGGAATCGACGAGGTTGCGGGCGCAGCCGAGGCTGATCATCGCGACGCGGATGGCTTCGTTCACGTTGGGCTCCATTCTGCCGCAGGGTCCGCGCGCAGCGAAGGCGCAAACGCGCCCCCCTGGACGCACGACGCCGAAGCAGCCGGGAGGCCGCTTCGGCGTACGGGGACTGCGGCGAGGCCGTCGCTCAGGCGTTGGCTTGCTTGACGACCCAGACCTTGACCGTCGCCTCGACGCTGGTGTGCAAGTGCACGAGCACGTCGTAGGTGCCGATCTGCTTGAGCGGCTGCTCGAGGCGGACCTGCTTGTCGTCGACGACGATGCCACGATCGCGCAGCGCCTTGGCGATGTTGCCGGCGGTGACCGAGCCGTACAGGTGGCCGTCGTCGCTGGCGCGACCTTCGATCGTGATCGATGCCTCGACCAGCTTCTGGGCCAGTTCCTTCATCGTGCCGATGCGCTTCTGCTCCTCGGCCATGGCCGCGGCGCGCGCCCGCTCGATGGCGGCGACGTTGTCCTTGGTGACCGCGACGGCGAGGCCGCGCGGCAACAGGTAGTTGCGGGCGTAGCCCGGCTTGACCTTGACCACGTCGCCGAGGCGACCGAGGTGCTCGATGTTCTGCTTCAGCAGGAGTTCCATGTCACATCCTCCCCACGAACGGCATCAGGCCGATGAGACGCGCGCGCTTGATGGCCTCGGCCAGCTGACGCTGGTTCTGCCCCGAGAACCCGGTGCGCTTGCGCGACTGGATGCGGCCGTTGGCCGAGACGAACTTCGACAGGTACGGCACGTTCTTGTAGTCCAGCGGCTCTTCCGGCAGGACCTCGCGACGGCGGGCGCCGAAGCGACCGAACTTGCTGCGGCGGGCGCCGTCACGCGACGAACCGCCGGGGCCACCATTGGATTGGGAACCAGAGCTCATGATCAGGCCTCCGTGGTGGTGGCAGTGGTGGTGTCCGCCGTGGCCTCGACTTGAGACTCGACGGCCGGGGCTTCGACGACCGGCGCGCTCGCCGGGGTGTCGTCGCTCGGGATGGCGTTGACGTCGAAGTCGGCCTCGGGCTCGTAGGCGCCCTGCGGCACTTCGGGGCAGTCGACGAGCAGCCAGCGGAGCAGCGACTCGTTGAACTGCAGGTCACGGCGGATCGCCGCGACGGCCTGCGTGTCGACCGCGATGTAGACGAGCAGGTAGGTGCCACGCAGCTGGCCGTCGATCGGGTAGGCGAGGCGACGCTCGTCCCACCGGCGGCTGCTGAGGATCTTGGCACCGTGCTTGGTGAACTGGGCGGAAATGGCATCCTTCAGCGGCTGCCAGCCCTTGCGGACCTCCCGATTGTCGAGGAGGCACATGCATTCGTATGTGCGCGTGCGTTGCACTTCATTCTCCCGGGCGTGAGCCCGAATCCGAGTTGTAGGTTCCCATCAGGTTCTGCAGGTCCGCGCCATCGAGCCATTCCTGCGTGCAGTCGGCAGCGCGAACCAGGACACGACCGAGAACCTCACGTTCCTCCGGGAGGAATGGCGCCAGGACGTAGTCCGGCCAGTGGGCCGGACGAATCCCTCCGGACTGGTCGGCACCCGAGGGTGCGACCGGCCCGATACCGAGACGGAGACGGGGATAGCCATCCGTACCCAGACACTGCTGGATGGACTTGAGGCCGTTGTGGCCTCCGGCACTCCCCGACGGCCGGATGCGCATCCGGCCCAGCGGTAGGTTCAGGTCATCGACGATCACAAAGAGCGAATCCGGTGGCCGTCCCGCGGCCCGCAACAGCGGACCGGCGACGTCGCCGGACAAATTCACGTAGGTCTGCGGCTTCGCCAGCAGGAACGAACGTCCCTTCCGACGACCCTCGCAGACCTGGGCCTTCACCTTGCCGCCGAACACCCGCGAACCATCGTCCGCGTGCCGTTCGAGTCGACCGAAGGAGAGTCCCAGCCGCTGCGCCAACAGGTCCAGCACCATGAACCCGACGTTGTGTCGGGTTCCGTCGTACTCGGGACCGGGGTTGCCGATCCCCAACACGATGCGGTGCCAGCCCATGGTGGCGTGTGAGGGGCGAACAGGCTAGGCGGCGAGTCCGGCCAGAGCAAGAGTCTGCCCGGCAAGAGCCTGCCTGCACGCTGCGGAACTCACTTCTTGTCGGCCTTGGCGTCCTTGGCGTCCGCCGCCTTGGCATCGCCAGCCTTCGCGTCCGCCGCCGGTGCGGCAGCCACAGGAGCCGGAGCGACTTCCTGGACGACGAGTTTGGCGACGTGGCAGACGGGCATCTTGGCTTCGGAGACCAGCGTGACCCCGGCCGGGAGCTTCAGTTCGCCGGCGGTCAGGAACTGGTCGATCTCGAGGCTGCTGATGTCGTGCTCGATCGAGTCCGGGATCTCGGTCGGCAGGCAGCGGATCATCACCTGCATGTGGTCCTTCACCAGGGTGCCGCCCTTGCCGAGGCCGACCGGGTGACCGGCGAGGGTCACTTCGACCGCCGACTCGATCGGCTTGGTGAGGTCGATGCGCTTGAAGTCGGCGTGCACCGGGCGATCCGTGGTGTTGGCCCAGGACACTTCCTGCAGGAACGCCGCCTGCGCCTGGCCGGCGATGTCGAGCTGGAAGACGCGGTGGTGCGCCTTGATGTGCTGCTCGAGCTCCCACTCCGAGATCGAGATGGAGACGGCTTCCTTGCCTTCCCCGTAGACGACGGCCGGCATCCAGCCATCGGCGCGCAGCTTCGCCACGCGGTTGCGGCCCAGAGCAGTGCGGCGCTCTGCCTTCATGCGAACGACTTGCATAGTGAACTACCTCTTGGAATCGATGCGGAAAGCGGTCGGGCGGGCGATCAACGTTCGCTCGCGAACAGTTTGCTGACGCTCTCGCTGCGGTGGATCGCGTCGATCGCCCGAGCGAGCAGTTGCGCCACCGAGCAGACCTCGAGGCGCTGGATCTTCTTGTCGTGCAGCGGCACGGTGTCCGCGAACAGGATCTTCTCGACGTCGGCGCCGTTCAGGCGCTCGACGGCGTTGCCGCACAGCACGGCGTGCGTGGCGATGATGAACACCTTGCGCGCGCCCTTCTCCTTGACGATGCGGGCCGCGTCGACGATCGAGCCACCGGTCGAGACCATGTCGTCGACCAGCAGCACGTCGCGGTTCTTGACGTCGCCGATCACGTGCTCGATCACCGTCTGCTCGCCGCTGATGCGGCGCTTGTCGATGATCGCGAGATCGCAGCCGAGGTCCTTGGCGTAGGCGCGCGCGAGCTTGGTGCCGCCGATGTCCGGCGACACGACCATGACGTCCTTGGTGTCGAGCTGCCGCACGCGGTCGATCATCACCGGCCGCGCGTAGAGGTGGTCGACGGGGATGTCGAAGAATCCCTGGATCTGGGCCGCGTGCAGGTCGACGGCGACGACGCGGTCGTAGCCTGCGGTCACCAGCAGGTTCGCGACCAGCTTGGCGTTGATCGGCACGCGCCCCTCGTCCTTGCGGTCCTTGCGGGCGTAACCGAAGTACGGGATCACCGCCGTGATGCGGTCGGCGGAGGCGCGGCGCAGGCAATCGGCGAACGACAGCAGCTCGAACAGGTGCTCGTGCACGTTCGGGCAGGTCGGCTGCACGACGAACACGTCGGCGCCGCGCACGTCGCACTCGACCTTGAGGTTGATCTCGCCGTCGGGGAAACGCGCCAGCGACGCCGCGCCGAGCGGCACGCCCATGTAGGAACAGATGTCCTGCGCCAGCCGCGGATGGGCCGTGCCGGTGAACACCCGCAGACGATCGCCGCGCGTCCTCATGCCTTCTCCTTGCTCGCCTTCGGCGGCGGCAGCTCGCGCTGCTTCAGCAGCTTCGCCGGGATCCCGACCCAGACCTCGCCGGCGCCGATCTGGCTGCCGCGCTTCACGATCGCACCGGCCCCGGTCATCGCGTCGTCGCCGACCGAACTCGGCGCCACGATCACCGAGCCACTGCCGATGAACGCGCGCGCGCCGATCTTCGTCTCGTGCTTGTGCACACCGTCGTAGTTGGCGGTGATCGTGCCGGCGCCGATGTTCGCCTTGGCGCCGATGGTCGCGTCGCCGAGGTAGGTCAGGTGCTTGGCCTTGGCCCCGGCCCCCATGCGCGTCTTCTTGGCCTCGACGAAGTTGCCGATCTCGGCGCCGTCCTCGAGCACGGTGCCGGCGCGTAGGTGCGCGAACGGTCCGACCTCGCAATGGCTGCCGATCGTGCAGCCGGTGCCGATCACCGTGCACGGCAGGATCTTCGTGTCGGCGCCGATGCGCACGTCGTGGTCGATCCAGGTGGTCGCCGGATCGACGATCATCACGCCGTTGCTCAGGTGTTCGAACAGGATCCTGTTCTGCATCAGGTCGCGAGCGACCGCCAGATCGGCCAGCGAATTGACGCCGGTGATCTCCGTCGGATCGCCAACCTCGAGGGTCGGGACATCGTGTCCGGCGTTCGTGAACGCGGCGATCGCGTCCGTCAGGTACAGCTCGCCTTGGGCGTTGTTCGGCTGCAGCTGGCCGAGGACCGGCCGCAGTGCCTCACTGTCGAAGCAATAGAACCCGGCATTGATCTCGCCGATCTCCAGCTCCTGAGGAGATCCATCGCGGTGCTCGCGAATGCCGACGAAGCGCCCGTCGTCGTCGCGCAGGATGCGGCCGAGTCCGGTCGGGTCGTTGGGCTGCGCGGTCAACACGCTGCAAGGTGCGTCGCCGCGCAGCTCGCACAGTTCGCGCAGGGTCTCCGGCGTGATCAGCGGACAGTCGCCGTAGATCACCAGCACGTCGCCGACGAAACCCTGCAGCGCCTGCATCGCGACCTGCACCGCGTGGCCGGTGCCCTTCGGCGCGCCTTGGTCGACGAACTCCAGCTTCCCGAACAGGCCGCCGACTGCGTTCTGCAGCGACTTCTGCACCGTGTCCTTCTGGTGGTGCAGCACCACCACCGTGCGCTCCGGCTGCAGCGGCAGCACCGCGTGCAGCGCCGAGGCCGCCAACGTGCGGCCGCACAACGGCAGCAACACCTTCGGCAGGCTCACCTTGGTGCGCTTGCCTAGGCCGGCAGCCAGGCAGATCACGGCCAGGGAACGCGACATCGAACGGGGAGGAAGCGGGGTCTGGGGGAGGAAAGGGGGCGAGGATTCTGCGGAGCCCCCGTCGATCGGTCAAGGGCGAGCCGGGCCAAGTCCACGCACGAACCGGCCGGCTCCGCCATCCCGTCCTCCTCATCGGCGCGGCCGGCTGGCGACGCGCCGACCGAACTGCCGCGGATCAGAACTGCCTGGTCTCGCAGTTCGTGCGGAACCAGCCGGTCACCGGGTCGAAGCCGATCAGCTGGAACTTCATCAGCTGGCCGGCCAGCAGGCCGGCCGGGATGGTGTAGACCCAGGTCTTGCCGGGCGCCCCGATGCCGCCGGAACCGGAGAACGAGACCCCACCGAACGCCCCGACTCCGTCCTCCAGCACGAACGTCAAGCCGTAGCTCGGGTCGGTGCAGATCGGCCCGAGAATCGTCGGCAAGGTCGGCCCCCCGGCGAACGACGCGAACACGACGGTCGGAACCTGGGCCGGTACTGCGGTCGTGCTGTTGGTGAAGGTCACGACCACCACGTTGCCTGCCGGGGTGATGCCCAAGCGGCGGGCGAACAGCGAGAACGCGCCGCTCGTCTGCGAGTTGGGCGTGCTGGCCGTCACGGTGGCCGCACCGCCGTTCGACGTCGCGATCGCGGTGGTCTGGGCGAAGCCGCTCCCGTCGGCGATCACCGGGTTGGTGGTCGTCAAGGTCGCGCCGCCGCTGACCGAGAAGTTCACCGTACCACCCGGCAGCGGATTGCCACTCGTGTCGAGCACGCGCGCCACGAGCGGCACGCTGTACGGCTCCAGAGCGACCCCCTGCTGACCGCCGCCGCTGATCGCGACGACGCTGTTGGTCGGACCGAGCGAGCGGATGCGCCTCAGGCTGCCGCCGCTGGTCCCATAGGTGGTGGAATGCTGGACGAACCACATCGCACCGTCTGGTCCTTGGCGCAGGCCGGTGACGCCCACGAAGCCCGTTCCCCAGTTGGTCGCGTTCGGCTGACCCGGAACCGCCGGCGCCGCCACCCACGAACCCGTGTTCACCAGCCGGCGCACCTGGCCGGCGAAGTAGTCCAGGTAGAAGACCGACCCCTCGTAGGTGGCGCCGAAGTCGAACGCCCCCCCCAGATTCCGGTAGCGGGGCCCGGACATCACCGACAACCAGCCGCCCGACTGGGGCACGGCGACGATCGGTGCCACCACGGCCGGCAGCGAGCCGCTGCAGGTGGTGTACGAGTTGTTCGCCTCGCGCCAGGGCCACCCGTAATTGACGAGCGGCAACGCGCCGACGGTCGGGTAGACGTATTCGTCGACCTCTTCCACCGCGTTCTGGCCGACGTCGGCGATGTAGAGATTGCCCGTCGTCGGATCGATCTCGAAGCGGAACGGATTGCGCAGCCCGTCCGCGATCACCAACTGGCTGATGTCCGTGTTGGTGCTGAGCGGGTTGTTGCCGGGATCGAGCGACGAGAAGGTGGGCGGCGTGGTGCCACCGCCAGCAGCGATTCCACCGACGTTCAGTCGTAGGATGCAGCCGAGCGAGGACGTGGTGCTCTGAGCGACACAGCCGCTCGCATCGTCGCCCATGCTCACGTAGAGCATGCCGTCCGGGCCAAATCGCAGCGAACCGCCGTTGTGGTTGAACTGGACGTCCGGGGTCGACGTGAGCACGACGCGCCGGCTCGCGGCCGCGAAGGTCAAGTTCGTGCTGCTCGGGTTCGCCAGGTCGCCGGTGCACGTAAAGCGATCCAGGTGCATGAAGGAATCCGCCGAGCTCGCCGACCACGTGTAGATGTAGCCGTTGATCGGGAAGTTCGGATCCGCGGTGATGCTCAGCAGGCCGCGCTCGCTGTCCGTCTCGACGTTGGGGACGGTGCCCACCGCCACGACGCCGGCGCCGGCATGGACTTGCACCAACCCCGCACGATTGGCGATCAACACCCGACCATCGGGAAGGAATGCCAGATCATGGGGCGCCAGGAGACCACTGCTGACCAAGGTGTCGACGACGAATCCGGTCGGCACGGTCTGGGCCACGGCGACATGGGCCATGGCGGCGACGAAGGCAGTCGGGAGCAGAACGGGACGCAACATGCGGGAGCCTCGAAACGGAAGAACGCCTCGCGCAGGGCGCAGGCGTGGGGCTGGGGCGCAGAGTCTAGCGGTCCGGGGCGCCAGAAGCAGCGCCCCAGACCTTGCTTAGGAGTGCGGTCGGCCGCAACGACAGCTCGTCAAGCAGCCTGGCCGCGGCGGTCGATCCAGCCGATCGCACGATGGGTCACATCGTCTTCGCAGCCCCTGGGATCGACGCCTTCGTGCTGCACGACCGGCTCGCCGAGGCACTGCGCCAACGCGGTCATGCGACCAGCACGCTGTGCCTGGACGCCGGCGAGCACGCGTTCTGGCGGGCCCAGGGCGCCGACGCTGTGTTGCTTCGCGAGGACTCGGCCGCGCCCGACGACTCGCTGCCGCTCGATGCGTTCCTCGCCGACCATGGGACCGCCCGGGGTCGCACCCGGCGCTGGCTGCTTCGCTGCGCTCCGGCGGTCGAGCGATGGTTCGAGCGGAGCGCGCCGGATCTGCTGTGGCTGCACGCCCGGCGCGGCCCGGCCCAGCGGCTGCTGCACTTCCTGGCGCGGCGGCACGCGGTGCGGGTGCTGTGGACTGGTCCTGGCCTGCTGCCGCACACCCTGCAGCGCGACGAACGCGGCCTCGACGGCGATGCCGCGGCGAGCCAACGCCCGGCCCTCGACTACCGTGTGGTGACCGCCGAGCCGGAGCTCCTGCGGGCCTGCCTCGCGCACGCGCTGGCCGGTGTCGAGCCGTTCGCGCTGCCGGCCCGCCCCATCGGGAACCTGCCTTGGCGAGAACGCTTCGCCGCCGCCCGCCAGGTCTTCGTCGACCTTGGCCCACGCGCCGCCTGGCGGAGCCTCGGCGCGTGGGGCCGAGCGGCGCGGCCGCAGCCGACGCCGGTCGCGCCCACCACGCGCTCGGCGCCGCCGCGGTCCCCGTTCGTGGTGGTGCTGCTGCAAGCCGCCGACGCACCGCAACGGCGACTCGACGGCGACGGCATCGCCGCGGCCGAACTGGTGGAACGCACCCGGCGGGCCGCAGCTGCCGTCGACCCGCAGCTCGGAGTGGTCGCCGTCGCGGCGCCCGGCGTGCGTGTGCCACTCCTTCGCGACGTCGTGCTCGCCGACCGGCGCGCGACCAGCGAGCTCGTCAGCGTGGCCGCCGCGATCGTCACCGACAACCACCCGGCGGCCGCGATCGGCCTGCTGGCCGGCACCCCGGTGATCCACCTGGGGCGCGCGTTGTACGGGTTGCCCGGCGTCACCTGGCGCTGCCGGAGCGACGAACTGGCGGCGACGCTGGCCAAGGCGCTGCGGCGCGACCATCCGACGCTGCGCCAGCGGTTCCTGACCTGGCTGTTCGGCCACGGCCACGTGTGGTGTTCGCCGACCCATCCCGACCACAACGGCGTGCTCGGCCTCGTGCAGACCATCGAGGCCAGGTTGGCGGTGCCGGCCGGCCAGGCTCCCTTGCGCTATCGCAGCGGTCCCGCCTGGCCGCTTTG
>Ga0075158_10003045_pt1 | contig 11932 bp, 13 predicted proteins | sample JI91814BDNA_FD_70968 | JGI IMG/M metagenome (GOLD analysis project Ga0075158, IMG submission 70968) | Wastewater effluent complex algal communities from Wisconsin, to seasonally profile nutrient transformation and Carbon sequestration -... | ecosystem: Engineered > WWTP > Effluent > Algae... | reverse complement strand
AAGGTGACGATCTGGAATTCGGACATGTGCAACACGAATTTCATCAGTGCCAACATTACAGCACTGTATGTGACCAACCCCAACACGGTAGCCGGTACGCTTCGCATCACCCTGGGACGTAACCCAACCTAAAAGTAGGTTAAGGGAGGTTAAGGGAGGTTAAGGGAGGTTAAGGGAGGTTAAGGGAGGTTAAGGGAGGTTAAGGGAGGGTAAGGGAGGTTAAGGGAGGTTAAGGGAGGTTAAGGGAGGTTAAGGGAGGTTAAGGTAGGTTAAGGTAGGTTAAGGTAGGTTAAAGTATCGCCCACGGGCGATAGTTGGGGAAACGATGCAGAAAGCCAGAGTTACACCTGATTACCTCATGCGGGTGATGTTCCGCCGATTGGAAGCAAAGAACGTGCTTCCAACCGGAACTATCGTTGGCGGAAGTCATCAGATGATGAGTGCTAACCTGCATGAGCCGATGCAGCTTCTCATCTGCCCGATCAACCTGCCCACTGACACTAACACCGATATCGACAATTTCGGGACGTTGACCGATGGCGTTTTCCATATCTACTTGCGTAACCGCAACGGTCTAGATATGCCGATGACTGACGATATTTGGCTAAACGATCCTGATATAGGATACTATGCGATCCTATCCAAGAGTTACCGGGCCTTGTCTGCCTGGTGGCCGCAGGGCGATCTACCAGACGCCAAGTTAGGCAAGCTTCTCACCAGCTACCCGCTCAAGTGCAAGACGTTCAACGAGCCAAGACGATCCTGGTCTGATAGAACAATGGGTGAAGGCATGTTTGAAATACGTGCCCGGTTTATGATGGAAGTCGATACCGTTGACCCATTGGTGTAACATGGCTGGCTTCATGGTGGTGGTGATGATGGGATTGATCTGGCTTGGCCTGATGCTTGGCATGGGCTATGCCTTCCTGCTTTGCCTGCGGGCCGTGTATCGGTTCGTCACAAAGGACTAACATGCCCGCCTGGTTTAACGAGCGACCTTTCGCATTCGTGACGGATAAGCTACTGGACTGGTGGAAGAAGAATTCACCGGAGCCATTTCCCACGCAATTCGGTTCGATCACTGCTCCACCGTGGAACAACTGGGGTATCTTCTACCCTCATCAATTTCCCGATATGCAGCCTGGCAAGCTCTGGTGGCCTACTGGGGCCAGCCGGTTCGGTGTGTACTACGGTGTAGCCGATCAAGATACCGTGGAAGCATGGCGGGACGAAACAGAAGGAGATGTAGAAGCCGAGGTATCGAGGACGGGCGGCACGTTCGTGATGACGGACAGAACGAACGAGACGATCCAGCGTACTATGTACATGCTTCCCCCTCGCGCGATCAGCTTCTACCTGCCAGGTGAAGGTAAGTCCCCATTGTGGCTGGTAACGTTGGTAGACGTACGTTACTGGTGGTGGCAGTACAATTCGGGCGATCTCCTCGCCTACCCCGAAACGTCGTGGGATGGTCTATTCCAGCTATTCAAGGATACCCTGGAAATACCCGATGACGAATGGGAATACACCACGCCAGATGACATGTACCTTCAGCCAGGAAACTTGATAGCCCAGGCCAGCCACTACCCGCTTCCCGTCCTCATGGATGCTGCTGCCTGGTCGATTGGCTGTAGAATCGTGGTAGACTTCGACGAAGAGCTAGTGACCGGGGCCATATCGGTTATGCCTCTCGATCAATCCAAGATCAATCGAGAGAATGGCATCAAGAACAAGCAAGCCTTGGCCGGTGGCCGGTACGACATGCGTAGCACGTTTGGGGCTACCACGGGGCGTGACGCTGGCTGCATCCTGCCGGAAAAGGTTACAGTATCATTCTCGCGGATTGATCCAGCGACCGGGGAAGAAATAGGCCGGACAGCCTACAGTAAAGACACAGCTACCACTGATGGCTTCGAGGGTTATTCTCTTTTCGGGGAAGTGGTAATCCATGACACAGCCGAGACTACTTCAGAAGATCCAGACGATTCAGATTTGATCTACTTGGCAGATCAACTAGCTTTCGACTACTTGAGCTACGAAGCAGAATCTAACGTCAATGTTACCTTCGTTGGCCTGCGGTATCTCGATCCATGCGGACTATATGATGCAGTAGAATATCATGAATATATGTATGATGATGTTCAAAACATACCCGATCCTGAAAACGGATATATCCTACAGGATACCATAGAACGGTGCATGAGTTATACTAAAGTGACAAGGGCACCATATCTATGGCGATCATATACGCTGCATCATTATATTGATCCGAATAGCGGCGGCGGTAGTGGTGGGAGCGGTGGAAGTGGTTCAACTCCTGACAATACTATTGACTGCGGTGATGGAACAAGAAAGCGTTTTACTATTCGTCGGAATAGCAATGGAACATACACGGTAACGCTAGAGAACATTTGATATGTCATCATCTGGAGAATCCTACACAGCGACAACGCAGGAAGAAGCTATCATCAAAGCGATGGTAAAGCTTTGCAAGCCATGTTGTAGAAAACATGGCAACCCAGGATGTTGCGGTGATATAGAATGTGTCGATGGTTATGTGGTTAGCGAATTGAGTGTAGCTGTAAGCGGGTGTACTATTCCTTGCATGGAAGCCTATGGGTATTACACTGGTGGAAATTTGTTATGCGATCCTCCAGTATATCCAAGCAATAGCAGTAACATTGATACTGGCTTGATATGGTGTGCTGATGTAGCTGATTATCCTGCCATAGAAGATTGTGACGGGGATTGGTCGCCTACTGGTGGTGGAAGTGGCACTATCATTTTCTCTTCAAACTATGAGCCTGATGGAATAACCATAACAGACAAAACGCAAGATTCTTGCATCATTCGCGGCGGCTTTGTTTGCTTCGAGTGTGAAGGCGGAACGTCGCCAGGGCGAGTACGGTTCTGCATGAGGCTAGATTATCAAATGGGTATGATCTTGGGTGATGGCATGGTATGGCCTACTGATCCACCAACCCGTCCCGATCCGCTATGTATTCCTCCAGGCGATCCATACTACTATTCAAAGCACTGCGAAGGATCGGGGACACCAACGCTATCCTCTCCATACCTGGAAGAGGATTATGGAAGTATCTATCCTTCCATACAAGCATTCTTTCACTCTGATGTAATAGACTTCACACTAGCAAGTTGCGACCCGTTCATTTTTTCGGTAGATGATTTAGTACCATACGATGTTACTATGAATGATGGATGCAGGTATACAGATAATAACTTTTGTGGCACGGTGGGCGGCATTACGGTAGAGATAGTGGACTATGAAGTAATACCACTGGATTGCACGGAACCTAAAATAAGTGCAACCTGGTCGATGAGTTGCGTTCCTTGCCCAACAGAGTAGAACATGATCTGCATACTTGATGCTCAGGGATACTGTAGCAGGCATGATCGAAAGCACTACGGGCATACCAAGCGTATTGCACTCGATCCGAGCGAGCAGGCCGAAGCTATTCGCCTGATGTGGGATGAAGAGAAATCCTCGCCCACGGGCGATAATAAGAAGTGCTTGCGATCCCTGCCAATGGCAAAGCAGTGTATCTACCTTGGGGCCGAGCATCCCCCCGCTAAAGTGGGGTGTGGATCATGCTCTAAGTGGGATTGTCAGATACACGGCCAGGTAAACTTGAGCTACTGCGTAAGTAAGTGCAACGAGTGGGACAATGGGAATATTATTACCATAGAAAAGGAGCCGGATAAGGTTATTCCTTTCCTGGATGCGAACCCAGACATTACCGACAATCCCCCCTCGCACTTGGCCGGATGGTGGGGATGGCCGAACGTGCAACAGGCATTCCGCCAGGCGTTACAGGCATGGAAGGCCGAGGAAGGCACTCCACAAGCCCATAATGGCAGGCAGGCCGTTCTATTGATCGGTGGCGGGGAAAGGTATGAATCTGGTCTGTACGTGGCTTGCAGGATGCTGCGGGCAGCAGGCTGGACAGGTGCGATAGAAGTTTGGCACCGAGGGCATATCGAGCCAGTACATGTGGAGCTATTCGAGCCAATGGGCGTTGTGGTGGTCGATGCTCTCAAGTTCCGTGATGCCAACCCAGGCCGGGCGAGGCGTTGGGGTGGGCAGGCGTGGGCCGATCCCCATAACCGATGGGGAGCATGGGGCATGAAGAGCTATGCAGTGCTGAACAGCGAGTATCGGACGATCTTCTACACCGATGCAGACTGGTATCTGACGGGTGGCTTGACCGAGCTACAAAACGTGTTCAAGCTGGCTGAAGAGCATGGCTCCTGCATCTGGTACGACACAAACGACGGCGGAAACGATGATAACGTCAAGTGGGGCTTGCACGGGCTGGTAAGCGATGGGAAGAAGGGTACGCAGGGCGGGCAATGGGCAGTGGATAAAGCGAATCTTGGCACGTTGAAAGCGTTGCAGTTGTATCGCAAGCTCGATGACTACTCAGACTACTACTATCATCATCATTTTGGCGATCAGGATTCCATGCGGTTAGCCTGGTCAGTGGCCGAGGCTCCGAGGTTCACCTTCCCAGGAAGATGCAGTATCAGGGCAGGCGGAATGCTTGCCCCTGGTCTGCGTGGTTATTTAGGCGTGCATCGAATCCACGACAAGCAATTCAAGACGTTGCATCCTCACCTGCCGAAGGAAGATGAGGCGATGCAGTATGCGAGCGACTACAGTAAGGCGGTAGGTGTTCAAGGTGGCTAGGGCAGAGAAAGACGAATCTTAGTAGCACCTTGCTCCAAAACATTCGCCAACCGTTCGGCTCATGCCCATAAAACTTATCAACGTAAGTCGCTTTGCAGTAGTCACACCTATGGGGCTTGCGTACAGCCATTGCAATCTTCTCAGTTTAGTTACAAGTAAGATCGGTGTTCCAAGCGGAGAGGCTACACCACCCCCGCAGTTATCGGCATTACCCGATAAAAGCGAGGAAAGGAAGTCGGTTTGCCCGAAGGGAGCCAGCCAACCTGGTGAATTTGATTTTGCTGTTATTCACCATTTAACCCAACCGCCACAGCCATGAAGGATCGTCGAATCTACTACGCATCGTTCCCCCTGCCGTGTTGTGGAGTACCTTACAGGGGCAATCATGGATTTACAGCTTGATATCGTTCTGCCAGAACGCTGCAATTGCCCATTTGAAGGCCAGGATGCTAGTCCCTGCGTGCCTCGTCGTTGCAACTATCGCCCGTGGGCGATAGTTGGCGGGCTATGTATGGAAGAGTCTGCTCATACCCTCGCTTGATCTTACGTGGAAGCGAAATCGGCTGATTTTCCTAGGCCATGCTTTCGATGCACAGCCCAGGGGGGCATATGTTTTTCACGCAGCCCAGACTCTATGTAAGTAAGGGCGTGGCGTTGGTGTCGTCACATTGTGTAAGCAATGCCCTGCATCCACGCAGGCACCAATGCCACGCCCTATACAAACGAAAAAACCGCCCAAGTGCCTTGCCAGCGTTGGACGGTTTTTAAGTGGTCTTGCGACCATGATTCAGATTGCTGGCAAGGCAACGCTTATTAATTTACACCGTTCTAAGGGCTTGGCAAGGGGGCTGGTAAAAAATAAGTTGATAGAACCAAGTGGAGCATTATGTAATGCAAGCACTACTCGCCAACATGGAAGGTATGCTTGAAATGAGCCATACGAAACTTTTTGCCGTTTGCCTTGGCTTGTTCTCCCTGCTGATGACTGGCCTTGGCTCTGATATGGAATGTCGGGCTATCAAGTCGGTTAAGTCAGCAAGCTACTACCACGCCGGGCCAGGCATGTACGGGGCGGTGGCCGGGCCGGAAGAGGTCGAAGCCAAGCTTGAAATCATACGAGACAGATTCCTGATGTTCCTGGTTTTCGGCGGGTCATTCGCCGGGGCCGTGGTCTGCGTTGTGCTGCGTCGGGTGTGGGCGAAGCAGTCGGGTGAGTCCACTAGGGAAATGATGGCAGCGTATTTCGTGGTCAGCCTACTATCTGCTATCTTTTGTGCCCCTGCCTGCCTGAAATACTACTTCAAGACCGATTCCCCTGAAATGGCATTCCTCTGCTCATTTCTGGGGGCTGGCTGTGTCTGGGTGGCGTGGGAAATACTCTTCGCTATTGGTGGCAGGCTGAAGAAGGCAGCGACAGATCGGGGCTGGCTTGGCGTGAAGGAAGAGATATTAGGCGGCAATACCCAGGACGTAACATCAGTGCCAGCCAAGCCCACAGCCGTTCCACAAGTTCCAGTAGGCGACAAGACTTCATAGGAGAACCGTAATGTATCGCAAGATAGTGTTAGCAGTTTGCTTACTTCTCATGTATCGCCCGTGGGCGATAGTTGCACAAGAGACGTTGACCATTGGCACGGTTCCGACCGCAGCCGAGTTATCGACCTATGAAAAGGTTGATAAGGTCAAGAAAGCCAAGGCATCACCGAAGGCTATGGCGAAGGGTGGCTACAAGCTGGCCGAGATCGACACGGAAAATAAACTCAAGTGGTACGTCATGGGTGAAGACGTGCTACTGAAGGTATTCATCCCGAAGGGTGCGGAGTATACCGGATGGCTGGTGAAGGATGGCGAAACATCTTTCAGCCTGACTACCATTCCTGCATCTACCAAGAATCGTTATTTGCTTATTGCTGCCAAGGAAGGGAAAGCAACGCTTATCCTCATCACCAACGGGGCGACGTTGCAGGATGAACCTATCGTACTCGATGCCTTTCAATTCGAGATCGGGCCGCAGCCTGACGATACGCCAGTTGCGCCGAAGGACGAACTAGCTAAGCTTGCTTTGGCAGATATCAAGGCAGGCAATGGCACGATTGCCCAGGCGATCAAGTACCGAGACTTCTTATCTACTGCTGCCGATGGCAACATGGAAGTATTCAAGACCTATGGCGATTTCTACACCAGCCTGCACGATGGAGCGATGAAGATGGTGGGAAGTGCTGATGTTGTATTGCCGAGCATGCGGGCCAAGGTGAGTGAGATCCTGAAGGCACAGCTTGGCGGGAAGATGGGTGATCCATTCCCGCCTGCGACACAAGCCAAGGTAGTCGATACATTGAAGGGTATCGTTAAACGCTTGGAATCTCTCCAATGAGAATAATGGCATGGATAGTCAGCGCGATTGTAGCGGCGTATCTGGTCACTGCCATAGCTATCGCCGGGGTTGTCGTCTTTCTTGGGGGCGGTTTGTTGACTGCCTTGGCCGTTGGTTTCTATTTCCCGTTCAAGATGCTATTTGGCAAGTAGCCATGTGCATCGGTAACGTCATAGCAGGGCACAAGCGATGAGCGAAAATCTAGGCTGGATTCCTCCGAGTGAACGAACGTCAGCACAGGAGCAAGCCCACGTTCGGGCTGTGCAAGCTATGCCGAAGTTCGCCATTGCTGGCCGATACAGGCAGGCCGGCAAGGTTGATGTGAGGCTATACGACGCCTATCGTCATCCTTCAGTAGTGGCAGACGTTGGCTTCGTGTTTGATCGTTTCCACCAGCTTACAGGCTCCTGCGTTGGCACAGGGTTCGGCAATGCGATGCAGACGCTATTGAGCGTACAACGACTATTCGCCACGAATCCAACCAAGGCGTTTTTGATCTGGTGGGCATACAACTATGGCCGGTCGCGTTACCTCATGGGGGATCGTAACCGGGGTGAGGGTTCGATGGGATCGACGATGGCTAAGTCAGCCACGGAAGACGGTTCTTTCGATGCAGGACAGCCAGGCTTGCCACGCTATACCAACGGTGGCACCGATGGTCTGACACTGACGGAAGACGAGGAGTACGAGTGGAGCGACGGTGATAGCTCTACGGTGCTGAAGTACAAAGATATCGCACGACAGCATATCTTGGGGGCTGCGGCGGAAGTTAATTCCACCGATCAGATTGCCGATGCAATCGTCAACGGCTATCCCCTGACGTTTGCTTGCAGCCGATTCATGGGCAGTGCTACCGTGAAAAATGGTGTGCTACTTGGCACGTACGATAGAAGCGGTGGGCATCAGACCGCTATCACTGCGGTTCGGGATCACCCACAGCTAGGAAGGCTGTTTGGTTCCCAGGGTAGCTGGCCTGCGAGTGTCTACCCGAATAACCCAGAGCCTAACCAGCCAACTAACCTGGTATGGGTGACGGAAGCAGAACAGGCACGGGCCATGCGATACGAGGCGGAAGTATTTGCCCTGAGCAACTTCCCCTACTTCCCTGCTCAACCTGATGTAGCCATTCCTTGGATCGTGTAATGAAGTGCCCGCATTGCGGAAAAGATGTGACTGGCGATCATGGGGCCATGCAATGCCAGTGCTGCAAGCATTGGTTCTATGGGCCAGTTGCCGAGATCGAAACCAACCTCAAGAAGTGCAGCAGTTGCGGAAAGTGCTGCACTATATACGCCGATGTTCTGCGGGAATTGTGCTACTTCTGTACGATCCCGGTTTAACTATCGCCCACGGGCGAGGATTTAAGGAGAACGATATGAGCCTGGTGAATTTCGAGTATAAGAAGATGGACAAGGAAAAGCTCAAGCTTGGCGTGTCCAGCCTTTCAGCCGGTGCCTTGGCCGGGTTCAGTGGGATCGGAGCCGGTGCTATCGTCGCAATCACAAATGCGGTGGTAACTGGCATCAATGCCGAGATTGACCACTGGTTAGCCCAGGTCACTATCAACGCCGGGCCGGTCGATGCCGCCACGGTAACGCAGTATCTCAGTCAATTCCCCGGTCTGCCTGCCGAGAACATCAAGTTTGTGCAGGACAACCCAAAGCTACTCGCCAAGCTCAAGGCGAGAGATCGTCGGGGCAATCTGGTCTTCAGCCAGGAGCAACAGGCGAAGATCCTTGCCAACATTGATTGGCTGGCACTTCTCTTGGAAGTGGCACCGATCCTACTGAAAATTCTGCTTATGTTCATCTAACACAATCGGCGTAGATTGTGGTCAAGATGTAACTCATGGAAGGAGAGAGAGACGTTATGAAGATCATGAACCTTGTGCTGGTGATTGCTGGCTTGCTATTCATTGCAGGCGTGACCGACGCAGGCGAGAAGAAGAGCCGACGCAACACATGCAGCGATTGCCAGGCGTGCTGGAATGCCGAGGAAGCCAAGCAGGTATGGAAGAGCGTACAGCCGGAAGCCAAGCCAGCCACCCCCGTGCCTGCGGTAGTGGTCGATCAGCCGATTGCCAAGCCAGTGCAGCAAGATACTTGCAGTAATGGCACATGTACCACGATGACCACGGGCAGTACCTACAGCGGATATAGTTCTGCGGGTAGTTATAGTTCAGGAAGTTGCTCTAGTGGCTCTTGCCGATCAGGTAGGCGAGGACGATAATAGCTACCTGAGAGTGTGAGTGCGTCGGAGTGGAGCAAAAATAGCGGGAAGAGAAATCTTTCCGCTATTTTTGTTTTTCACGTTGACTATACTTGCTGACGATAGTATCGTTAGGTTATCAACTATCGCCCACGGGCGACAATCCACAGGAGAACGACGCATGAACCTTCTCGATTTAGCAACGCCATTCCAACCAGACGAAATTGAGTGGCGAATTGGCAGCAGTGGCAAAGGACAGAACGGGCAGATATGGGCCAAGTGTTTGGCTTATGTCACGTCTCGTAGTGTGATGCAACGCCTGGATGACGTATGCGGGGCTGCTGGCTGGAAAGTCGAATACAAGGAATACAACGCAGGCAAGGATAACCACGGGGCATTGTGTGGCATCTCAATCAAGATCGGTGATGAGTGGGTGACGAAGTGGGACGGGGCCAACAGCACGGACGTTGAGCCGGTCAAGGGTGGCTTGTCCGATGCCATGAAACGGGCTGCGGTGCAGTGGGGTATCGGTCGCTATCTGTACAAGCTTGAAGCTGGCTTTGTGACTGTTACGAACAATCGAAACGACAACTACGCCAAAACAAAAGACGGAGTAGCGTTCAACTGGGTGCCTCCTCATCTACCTGCGTGGGCGTTGCCTGGTAAGGCGGGTGGCGAGGTTGAAGATAATAGCCGTGGTGGGCAGGATGTTGACGATAATCAGGATGCAGAAGCTCCACCAGTCAAGCCAGCACAACAACAGCAGAAGAAGGAAGCTCCTGCCAAGGGCAGTCATGAGGAGAAACGTCTTCTCAAGATCGAGATGGACAAGGTGGCCGATAAGTTCAAGCTCGGCGAGAAGTACGTCGAAGAGAATCAGCAGGAGGTAGATACGTGGCGTGACTACGAGGATGCAGGGCTTGGCATGTGGGTGAACAAGTTGCCACGCCGAGACTTGCAGCACGCTGCTATCTCTTACTTCGTCTTCCTGCATTACGGCATGAGGATCATGGTGACAGGGCCATTCCCCGATCAACTCAATACGCTAAAAGCCGAATTGAATGCAGACAATCGACTGAACGCCGATCAGAAGGAGCGTCTATCGAAGAAGATCGAGGATGCCAAAGAGATACCTTGGTAGTAGATCAGTGAAAGTCAACCAGTAACCAGTAACCCAGGAGAATGAAGCTATGTCAGCGAAGCAGTATGAGCAACATCCATACGGGCAACTCATCCCCAAGATGAAGTCAGCACAGTTTGCCGAGTTGCAGAAGTCCATCGAAGCCAATGGCTTGCAAATACCGATCAAGCTATTTCAGGGCCAGGTGTTGGATGGGTGGAACCGATACACAGCTTGCAACAACATCAACGAGCATGACCCAGAGCGTGCAGTAAGCATCAAGTATGAGGAGTTCCAAGGCACGGAAGCAGAAGCCTTGTCCTATGTGTTGGCTGCGAATCTTGCACGCCGACACCTGACCGAGAACGATCGGCTGAAGGTGGCCTTGAAGGTGCGGAAGGAACTGAAGAAGCTGGCACCAGCCGACAGGCCGGAAGGCAAGATTGATGCCGAGGCCGCGAAGGTGGCAGGTATCGGAGAACGCACAGTCAGCCGAGCAGCCAAGGTCGAGGCCCACGGGGATGAAGAGCTAACCGAGGCGATGGAAGCCGGGGACGTGTCAGCCAGGGCAGCGGAGAAGCTCATCAAGGCAGACAAAGCCAAGATCAAGGAAGCACTTGGCAAGGTAAAGGACAAGAAGGGCAAGAGCCGGGCCGAGGTTCTGAAGCAGGCTATTCAGTCGAGTGTCAAGGATCTGGCGAAGCGGGCCGTGCCTAAGCCACTCATCAAGCTATTCGCCGTGGGTGATGATCTCGATACGATCAGCCAGGAGCTAAAGCGAATCATGAAGCTCCTGAAGAAGTGCGGCGAGCAGATTCCCGCAATCTACACACAGACCATCATCAGCAACATCACAACGATTGATTCCGTCATTACTGCGGAATCCCCTGCGTGGGTGTGCCAGGGCTGCGACGGATCGGGCCAGGCTGATGGCAAGAAGTGTAGCATCTGCAAGGGCCAGGGCTACATCAAGCGAGGCAATGGCAAAGAACCACGCTGGAAATAGCGTTATCAACCACAACTATAGCCCACGGGCGATAGTTATAACAGTCTGCAAACTTAACTATTTTCAGGAGAACGAGCGATGGCGAAGGTGAAATCTAAGAAGTACGTCATAGTGCGTACACATTCCGCCGGCGTGTTTGCCGGAGAGATGGAATCAAGGAGCGGCCAAGAAGTTGTCTTGCTTAACGCTAGACGATTGTGGTATTGGGCTGGTGCTGCTTCCTTGTCGCAGCTTGCGACTGACGGAACTAGCAATCCGTCAGCGTGCAAATTCCCATGCGAGGTAGACCGTATCGAGCTACTTCAGGCAATCGAAATACTAGACGTTACCGAGAAAGCTAAGGAGAGCATTAAGGGGGTGGCAGTGTGGAGACAATAAATAACGGCTCCGGCTACGGCTCCGGCTACGGCTCCGGCTACGGCTACGGCTACGGCTCCGGCTCCGGCTCCGGCTACGGCTCAGGCTCAGGCTCAGGCTCAGGCTCCGGAGACGACGACGGCTCCGGCTCAGGCTCCG
>Ga0075158_10003040_pt1 | contig 11951 bp, 8 predicted proteins | sample JI91814BDNA_FD_70968 | JGI IMG/M metagenome (GOLD analysis project Ga0075158, IMG submission 70968) | Wastewater effluent complex algal communities from Wisconsin, to seasonally profile nutrient transformation and Carbon sequestration -... | ecosystem: Engineered > WWTP > Effluent > Algae... | reverse complement strand
AGGCAGTTACAGAGGCGCGCGTTTTTCAGCTGCTGCCCGCGGGGCCGCGCGTCATCCTGACCAGCGCAGGTCCGATCTCGGGCAAGGGCAGCACATGCTCCGCCGCCCCGAGCCGGATCGCTTCCCGCGGCATGCCAAAGACCGTAGAAGTTGCCTGATCTTGCGCCACCGTGGCCGCGCCGCGCTGACGCATGAGCAGCAGCCCCTCGGCGCCGTCGCGGCCCATGCCGGTCAGCAGGCAGCCGACGGCGCGCGGGCCGAGGTGGTTGGCGATGGACTCGAACAAGTTGTCGATGGCGGGGCGGCAGGAGTTGCGCTCTGGCGTGTCGCTGAGCCGCAGCCGCCCGTTGTGGACGACGAGGTGGCGATCGGGCGGCGCCACGATCACCCGCGCGCTGCCGGGCAGCGGCAGCGGCAGCCCATCCACCGCTTCGCAGACCGGCATCGGCAGGACCCGCGCCAGCCAGTCGGCGAGCCCCACCGCGAACGGCTTGCCGATGTGGATGACCAGCAGCACCGGGACCTGCGGCGCGTGGCGGAGGACCTCGACCACCGCGCTCGGACCGCCGGTCGAGGCGCCCAGCGCGATGAGCTCGCGCGAACCTCCGGCACCCACCGGCGGGCGTATCCCGGAGTCGCTCGCCTCGTTGCGGGCGCGGCTCTTGGCCGCGGGGCTGCGCTCGGGCTCGCGCAGGCCGCGCAGGCGCGACCGCGGGTGGGTGATCACCTTGATGCGCGCGGCCAGCTTGAGGGTCGAAAGGAAGCGGCGCTCCCAGAGGCCCGGCGCTTCGTGGCCGGTCGGCTTCTCGATCGCCTCCACCGCCCCGGCGGCCAGCGCCTCGAACGTCTGCACGAGCTCACCGCGATTAAACGACGCCGACACGATGACGATCGGGGTCGGGCAGTAGGCCATGATGTGTTCGGTCACATTCAGGCCGGTCATTTCGCGCGCCAGCATCAGATCGAGCGAGATCACATCGGGGCGCAGCGCGCTGCACAGCCGCACCGCGGTCTCACCATCGGCGGCTTCGCCCACCACCTCGCACTCCGGGTCGGCGGTGAGGGTGTTTATCAGGCGCGCCCGCACCGTAAGTGAGTCTTCGACAATGAGGACCCGGAGTCTGCTCATGAGCCTTGCGCCAGCAGCGCGACCTTCTCGATGAAGCGACCCTGATCGAACTCACTTTTGACTATGTAGGCTGAAGCGCCGGCGGCCAGGGCGCGCTCCTGGTACGCCGGCGAGGCCAGCGAGGTGACGACGATGATCGGCACCCGCTTGAGCTTGTCGTCGGCGCGGGTGCGGGCGGTAAACTCCACGCCGCTCATGCCCGGCATCTCGATGTCGACGATGAACAGGCCGTAGGCGCGCTGCTGCGCCTTGCTGAGCGCCGCCTCTGCCGAGTCGGCCAGCTCGACCTCGTAGCCGGCGGCCTCCAGGATGCTCTGCTCCAGCGTCCGCGTGGTCAGAGAGTCATCGATCACCAGGATGGGGAGCCGCGGCGGACGGACCGGCGCGGCGGATGGCGCCGGTAACAGGCCGCTTATCCGCTCGATCAGGCCGCGCGGATCCAGCACCAGCAGCGGATCGCCCTGCGCGTCCAGCGCCGCGCCGGTGAACAGCGGCTGCGCCCCGGCGGCGGACGGCAGCGGCTTTATGACCACGTCCTGCGACCCGTCGATCCGATCGGCGCCGAGCGCCAGCAGGTGCGCGCCGGCCTGGGCGATCACGACCGACCACCGCGCCCGCGGCGCGACCGGGACACCGAGCAGCGCGCCGAGCGATACGAACGGAATCGCCTGGCCCTCATATAGAATGCCTTCGCCGCTCGGCTGCGCCACGAGCTCGCCGTGGGCCAGGCGGCGCGCCCCGCGCACCGCGTCCAGGGGCAACAGCACCGTCAGTCCTGCGAACGACATGCTCAGCACGGACAGCGACGACAGCGAGATCGGTACCGTCATGCCGATCGTGGTGCCGCTGCCGACCTCGGACCGGACGCTGACCTCGCCGTGCAGGCGGGTCGCCAGCTCGCGCACGACATCCAGGCCGACCCCGCGCCCCGACATCTCGGTGACCGCCCGCCGGGTGCTGACCCCGGCCTGGAAGATGAGCTGCAGCGCCGCCTGGGCCGACAGCTCCGCCGCTTCTTCTTCGGTCAGGAAGTGGCTGGCCACCGCCGCCTCGCGCACTGCGGCGGCGTCGATGCCGCGGCCATCATCGCTGCACAGGAAGGTGACGCGCCGGCCGCGCGGCTGCACCACGATGCGGATGTGGGCGACCGGATCCTTACCGAGCTGCAGCCGCTCGGCCGGCGGCTCCACTCCATGATCGACCGCGTTGCGCACCATGTGGAGCAGCGCGTCCTGCACCGCGGAGAGGATGTTGGCCTCGACGCGGACCTCACCGCCGCGCAGCTCCAGCGCGACGCTTCGGCCCAGCAGCTGCGCGGCGTCGCGCGCGGCCAGCTCCAGGTGCGCCAGCATCGTGCCCACCGGCACCAGCCGCAGCGTGCTCGCCAGCTCGTGCGCCTGCAGGAGCTCCTGCTCGGCGCGCCCGAGCCGCGACTCGCTGTCGCGCTGGGCGTGCAGCAGGGAGTCGCGCAGCTCATCGAGCGCCGCCTGCTGGCGCTGGCCGTCGGCCGCGGCGCTGGGGCTGGCCGCGCCGCCCGGACCTGGGGACGCGAGCAGGACGGCGGCGGCCCGCTGCGCCCGCAGCAGCTGCTTGTGCACGCCGTGCAGGCCGCGCAGCTGGGCGCGCGCCTCGGACAGCGCCGCCAGCAGGGCGTCCATCGCGGTCAGCTCGACCCGCACCGTCGTGAAGCGCTCGGCCGTCAGATCGGGCGCGCTGCGGCGCTCCCCGGGGGCGGTTGCGACCGGCCGCTCCAGATCGCCGCGGATGCACTCCAGCACCTTGAGCAGATCGCTGACGCAGTCCGGCTCGATGGGATCGCCGCTCTCGCGATAGGTGGCGAGCGTCTCCTCCATGGTGTGCGCCAGCTCGCTCACATCGGTGCGCAGCACCGTGCGCGCTGCGCCCTTCAGGGTGTGCGCGAGGCGGAAACACGTGGCGATGAGGTCCACGCGGTCCGGGTCCTTCTCCAGCGCGAGCAAGCTTTGCGTCAGTCCGCTTACCAGCTCGCTCGCCTCGAGGCGGAACATCCTCTCGAGATCGTAGGCCATCTCAGGCTCGCTCGCTGCTCCGGATCAGCTTGATGAGCTGCTGCGACAAGGTCGCCAGCTGGTTCGCGGTCTCCATCGTCTGACCGGAGCTGGCCTCGGTCTCGCGCGCGGTCTGCGCCACATCGGTGATCGCCGTGCTGGCCTGCTCGACGGCGGTAGTCTGCTGCTTGGTCGACAGCTCGATCTCGCGCGCCGCCTGCGCGGTGTTGCCCAGCAGATCGACGATGCGGCGGAAGCTGGCCGCCACCTCACCGAACTGCCGCGCGCTGGCGTCTACCGCTTTGGAGCCGTCCTCGGTGACCATCACCGTGGTGGTGGCGGCGGCGCGCACCTCTTCGATGAGGCTCCGGATCTCCTTGGTCGAGCCGCCGACGCGGTCGGCGAGCTTGCGGATCTCGTCGGCGACCACCGAGAAGCGCCGCCCCGACTCGCCGGCGCCGGCGGCCTCGATGGTGGCGTTGATGGACAGGATGTTGGTCTGCTCGGCCAGCTCGTTGATGATGTCCAGGATGCTGCCGATCTCCTGGGTGCGCTTGCCCAGATCGAGCATGTGGGCGACGATGCGGTCGACCTGGCGCTTGACCTGCTCGACCGCCTCCTGCGCGCCCTGTACGGTGTGATCGCCGGTGCGCGCCGCCGCGGTGGTGTCGGCCGCGACGCCGGTGACCCGCTGGGCGCTCTCGGCGATCTGGCGCGAGGTCGACACCAGCTCGCGCATGGTCGTCGCCACCTCGGTGGCGGTGGCGGCCTGGCCCTTGGCCCCCTTGGTCTGCTGCCCGGCGGCCGCCTGCAGCTCCGCGGCCGAGCTGCGCATGTGCTGCACCGCGGTCCCGAGCTGGCGACTCAGGTTGCGGCTGATAAACACCACCGCCACCACCATGATGCCCACGCAGAACGGCACGCACAGGATCGGCAGCAGGATCGCCCGCCTGGAGGCGATGGCGTTTTCGTTGCTGCGCTTCTGCAGCATCTCCTCTTCGGCGGTCGTCATGCTCGTGGCGAGCTTGCGCAGCTCCTCGATCGTGTGCGCGCCGCGGCCTTCGTTGTGGACCTGCAGCGCCTGAGTCAGACCCTGGCGGCGGCGCGCCTCGATCATCTCCAGCGTCTCGATCTGCTTTTCGCGCACCAGCGCGCGCATGGTGTCCAGGCGCTGCTGCTGGTCGAGGCTGTCGGCGGTCAAGCGGCGCAGCTCCTCGAACTTCTTGTCCTGCCCCTCGGAGAGGGCCCGGTAGGCGGAGACGAACTCCTCCCGGCCGGTGAGCAGGTAGTTGCGCTGCGCGATCTCGATGTCCTTGCCGTTGGAGACCAGCTCACTGACCCGCAGGATTACCGTCTGGGCGTGCGCGACGTTGCGGCTGGTCTCGCTGACTGCCACGGCGTTGGAGTACGAGATCGGGCTCAGGGCGAGCAGGAGAAGCAGAAAGGGAAGGAGGACTCCGGCGGCGATCTGCTGACCGAGCGTCAAGGACCTGAACATCTAAGGCTCCTTTGCGGAAGGCGAGGCGGTGGCGGGCCGGTTCACCGCAGCGACCAGCGCGGCGAGTCCGAGAAGCGGGCGGGCGCTGCCCTGGTGGACCAGGAGCTCGGTGCAGAACGGATTCTGCAGCTCGGCTCGCAGGGAAATGGGGAAGATCTCCGCGCTGAAGACCTGCAGATAGGCGTCGATGTTCTCGACCGCGAAGCCGATCTGCTCATCGGCGCGGGCGACCAGCAGCCAGCGCGGCGGCGCCGCCTGGTGACCGATCCCGAGCAGCGCCGCCAGGCGATAGACCGCGAGCAGCCGACCGCGGACGCCGGCGATGCCGAGCAGGCCCGCCGGCGCCGCCGGCAGCTCCACTATCTTGGGGCACACCTGGATGCTGGCGCACTCGGCCAGCGGCAGCGCGAAGCGGCCCTCGCCCGCCTGGATGGCGAGCAGCTTCTGCGTGGGCGCCTCGGTGACAGCCAGCGGCAGCGCGAACGAGGTGTCAAACTGCTGGCGCATCGTCAAAAGGCGCTGGGCCAGGCTGTCCAGCGGCTCCTTCATGGCTCTCCTCCGACGCCGCGCAGCTCGGCGCGGCACAGCGACAGCAGCGCTTCCCGCTGGAAGCCGCCGCCGAACAGCAGGATGCGCTCGCTCGGTTCGTGCGCCAGGAACTCCAGCGCCTGGCGCAGCGCGGCGCGTGCCTGCTGGCGCTGCCCCGCGCGCCGTAGGAGGATCCCCACATGCAGGTGCGCCATGGCGAAGCGCGGGGCGCTGCGGATCGCCTCGCGCTGACTCTTCTGCGCGCGCTCGAGGTCGCCCTGATGCTCGTAGCTCAGGCCGAGCAGGAAGTGCGCCTCGGCTACATGGTGCCCGCCATCGAGCAGGCGCTGGGCGGCCTGCTGCGACGCGGCGCGGCGCCCCTGCCCGCACAGGATCGTGGTCGCGATGAGCGTCGCGGTGGCGCTGTGCGCGAGCGGCGGCGGCAGCTTTTCCAGGAGCTCCAGGGCGCGATCAAACTGCTCCGCGGCGATAAGCTGCAGCACGGGCGCGAACGGCTCCCAGCCTAGGCCAGCGGTGGCCGGGCGCGGCTCGGCCGCCGCGCTGCTCGGCGGTGGTGGCGCGGCGGTCAGCTCGGCGACCCGCTGGGTCGAGCGCTGGATGCGCTCAAACCACGTGGTGGCGGAGAGGTCGGGCTCCGCATCCGTGGCGCTCGCCGGGCTGGCGACAGGCCGCGCCTCGCGGGTCGGTGCGGCGGGCTTCTTGCGGTAGAAGAACGTGTCGTGACTGTGGCACTGCGTGAAGTCGTCCGAGACGCCGCGCAGCGTCTCGCTGTGGCCAAGGAACAGAAAGCCGCCATCGGCGAGCGCGGTGGAAAACCGCGCAATCGCCAGGCGCAGCGAGCGCTCGGAGAAGTAGATAAGGACGTTGCGACAGAAGATGATGTCGATGGACGCCGGGCGCCAGAAGTACGGATCCGGGTCGAACAGGTTGCGCTCTTCAAAGCTCGCCAGGCCGCGCAGCTCGGCGCGCAGCTGGTAGTCCTCACCATCGCGGCGGAAGCACTCTTCGCGCAGCTGCTGCGAGGTCGCGCGCAGCGCCCACGCCGAGTAGCGGGCGCGCTCCGCCTTCTGCAGCAGCGCGGCGTGAATGTCGATGCCTTGCAGCAGGATGCGGCCGGCGGCAAGGTCGGCGCGGTGCTCGCGCAGCGCGATCGCCGCCGAGTAGGTCTCCTCGCCCGACGAGCAGCCCACCGACAGGATGCGCAGCGGGCGGCCGAGCGGACCGTGGCGCAGGCGCTCGGGCAGGGCGGTTTCGGCGAGCACCGTGAAGTGCGCCGGCTCGCGGAAAAAGTAGGTCTCCGAGACGCTGACCTGCTCGATGCACAGCTGGAGCTCGGCGCGCGACAGCGGGCGCTCGGCTCCCGACCGGCCGGCGAGCGGCGAGCCGGCGCGGCGCGCCACCAGGCTGGCCAGCCGCGCGCGCTGCCAGTCGACGCATGACAGGCCCAGGCGCTCCTCCAGGAGCTCCTCCAAGCGCTCGACCTCCAGGGCGGTCACGGGGCTGTTGACGACGTCAGAGATGCCCACTCCTCCTGGCTTATCAGGTGTGTAGACTGCAGCACGGCGAGCGCCGCGCCATCGAGCACGGCGAGCGCCGCGACCTGCTCGGGCAGCGCCTGGCTGATGAGCGGCGCGACCTTGGCCATCTCGGGAAGCGCCGCGACGCGCAGGACCTCATCGACCGCCAGCGCCAGGCGGCGGTCGGCGGCGCGCACCAGCACCAGGCGCCCCGCCGCGGCGCCGCGCTCGCCGCCGAGCAGCAGCGCCAGATCGACCACCGGCACGAGCTCGCCGCGAAGGAGAGACAGGCCGCGCACAAACAGCGGCGCGCCGGCCACCGGCTGCAGCGGCAGCGTGCGCAGGGTCTCTACGACCTCGGCGAGCGGCAGCGCGCAGAGCCAGGCGCGGCAGCGAACCAGCAGGTAGGAATGCTGCAAGCTTTCATTCATGGGTCTAACTGCTGGCAGCGGCTGGGTGAAAAGGAACTATCACCATAAATATTATGCTAACAGTGTTATACTTTTCTCTGAAAGACTTAGTTGCCGCCGCGCCTTGCTCTGTGACGGTACAGGGCCTTTTCCCATCGGGCTGCAGCTTGGTCCCACCGGGATCATCCGGTCTGCGCTGTACCTGTAGCTGAAGGTAGGACAGGACCCGAGCTGGAGCCTCATGAAGTGACGAATGAAACCGAAGCCTGACCCAAGGTCGTGTTGATGAAGTCATTTGTCCTGATTGTCGATGACAGCCTGACGGTGCGCATGGAGCTGCGCAAGCACTTCGCCGCCGCCAACTTCGCCGTGACCGCGTGCGGCACGGTGGCGACGGCGCGGCAGCTCCTAAAGAGTCAGAGCTATGATCTCGCAGTCCTGGATCACATACTTCCCGATGGCAGCGGAGCCGACCTCATGGCCGAGCTCCGGAATGATCCGGAGCTCTCCCATACGCCGGTCATCCTGCTCTCATCTGCGGTCGGCGCGTCGCCGGATGCGCGCGCATCCTCCCAGCCCGCGGTGTATGTCGCCAAGCCCTACGACCCGGAGCGGCTGGTCAAGCTGGCGCAGAGTCTGTGCAAGTCGAGCATCGGTGGCAAGCGCTTCCTGCTCGTCGATGACAGCCCGACCTTCCTGGAGGGACTGGCCGGGCAGCTGCGTCAGGATGGCAACACGGTCTTGATCGCGATGACCGGAGAGGAGGCGCTGGCCATCTTGCAGCGCGAGCAGGTGGACTGCGCCATCATCGACATGATCATGCCCGGCATCGGCGGGATCGAGACCTGCAAGCGCCTGCGGACGATGGAGAACCAGAGCGGTCTGCCGGTCGTCATGCTGACCGCCAGTGAGAACACTTCCGGGCGCAGCCAGGGAATGGCGATTGGCGCCGATCAGTTCCTGCTCAAGTCGCACCGCTTCGATCTGCTGTGCGCGCAGATTCGCGGCCTCGTGCGCAAGAAGCAGCGCACCTCGCGCACCGGTAGCGAGCCGCCTGCCCCTTCGGTGCCACCGCCGGTTGTCCTGACCGAGCAGGTCCTGACCTCGCTGGGGCTTGGCAGGTCGATGGCCAAGATGGTGCTGACGCGGGCCTGCCGCAGCGTGGAGCTGGAGCCGGCGGCGGTGACCGCCGCAGATCTGGGCCTGCTTCTTCCCAAGCTCTACGATCACCTGAAGACCTTTCTGTCGCCCGAGCAGCTGGCCGAGCGCGTGGCCGCCCTCCAGGCGCTCGCCCAGCCCGGACCGCTCAGCCAGCCGGCGCCCGGCCTCGGCTCTTCCGCGGTCTAGCGGGTCTGGCTGTCCGTCACGCGCGGAGCGCTCTTGCTGCACTCCGCTACGACTCTGCGGGCAGCGGGCTTGCTGCGGAAGGACGGTTCTGCATCACCACCAGGATGTCTGCCGCGTCGAGCGGCCGCTGCGGATCGGGGGGAGCCAGGAGCTCGCCGGTCGGCGTCTCGATGGCGATGACCTGGGCCCTGTAGCGGTGGCGGAAATCGGTCTGGCGCAGCGACCTGCCGAGGATCTCCTCGGGGACCCGCATGCGGACGATCTGGTCCTCGCCGCGCGGGCTCAGGATCGCCAGCAGATCGTCGAGCTCGACGTCATGGGCCAGGGTCTGAAACGCCGCATGCTCGCGCAGCGCCGCGGCGCTTCGGGTCGCCACCTGCTGGCGCAGCTCCCGGAGCATCGCCGCGCGCTCCAGCACGCCCGCCAGCGACCGACCGTCGCCCGCGACCACCGGCAGGACCTCGACCCCGGCCTGGCGGAAGCGCTCCAGCGCGGCGTACAGATCGTCATCGTAGCGCAGCGCCGCCACCTTGGTGTTCATGATGTCGGCGGCGACGATGATCGGTGAGCTGTCCTCCAGGCTGATGGCGGCGCTCAGCTCGGCGGTCGAGATGATGCCGTAGATCCGCTGCTCGTCATGGACGATGAACACCGGCAGCGTGCCGGGCGGAATGCGCGCCACGAGCTGCGGCAGGCTGGCCGACGGCTTTACCGTGTACGGCCAGTCGGTCCTGAGCAGCGTCCCGACGCGCCTCGACTCCAGCCAGGTGCGCACCGAGTCGCCGGCGTGGGCCGGGGAGTCCTCCAGGGACTTTACCTGCTCGGCGTACACCCCAAAGCGCTGGCCGAGCGCGTAGGCGGCGACGCTGACCAGCATCAGCGGGACGATGAGTCCATAGCTGCCGGTCATCTCGGTCACCATGACGATGGCGGCCAGCGGGGTGCGCAGCGAGGCGGCCAGCACGCCCGCCATGCCCACCGGGATCAGCGCCGCGCGCAGCGGCTCGGGGAAGCTGCCGGGGAAGAGCGCCTCAAATAGGGCCCCGGTGGCGGCGCCGGCGACTCCGCCCATGAACACCACCGGACCAAACAGGCCGCCGGCGCTCTCCGCGCTCATCATCAGCGCTGTGGCGATGCACTTGCCGACGGCGACCAGACAGAAGAACCAGAGCCAGCCCATAATCGGCGGCGCGCCCAGCGTGTGATCGAGCGCCCCTTGAATGAACAGGTACTCGCCGTCCATGATCTGCGGCAGCCCGAGCGCGATGACTCCCCCGACAAGCCCAGCCGCCGCCGCGGCCGACCAGCGCGGCAGCCGCGACTTGAGGCGCAGCGTGTGAGTGTAGCGCAGCGCGCGGCTAAACAGGAAGCTCACCCCGGCGCAGAAGCCGGCGAGCACCGCGTAGGGCAGAAGCTCCAGCGGGTGGCGGAAGACCAGGCTCTGGGTGCCGCTGAGCAGCCGGTGCCCGTAGCCGCCAAAAGCCATGAACGTCGAGTAGCTGGTCACCGAGGCGATGATCGACGGCATCAGCGCCTGCACCTCGAGCTCCGGGGTGCTGTAAAGGACGCTGGTCGCGAACAGCGCGCCGCCGAGCGGAGTCTGGAAGATCGCGCCGACGCCGGCCGCGCAGCCGGCGGTCAGGTAGGTGCGGCGCTCGCGCACGCTCACGCCCAGGCGCCGGCTCACCGCGGCGCCGAGGGCCGCGCACAGCACCGCGATCGCCGCCTCCTTGCCCACCGACCCCCCGCACGAGATGACCACCGCCGCCGCCAGGGCCTTCAGCGCCGAGTCGCGCAGCGACATCTCGGCATTGCCGTGGTGGAACGCGTCGATGAGCACGGCCGTCCCATGGGCGCGGGTCGGCCGACACAGGAAGGCGACGACCAGCCCCGAGCACAGACCGCCGAGCGCCGGCAGCAGCAGGACCCCCCAGCGCAGCTGCAGGGTGGGCACGGTGGCGGGGTTGACCAGGCGGCCGATGAGGGCCGGGAACCCGAGCTCGATGAGCGACTGCAGCGCGCGGGCGGCGAGCCCCGAGAGCAGCCCGACGAGGACACTCAGCAGCAGGGTCCGCGACCAGCGCCGCCGCAAGACCTGCCCCAGGGTCCACTTTACCGGCATCGGCCGAGACGACGCGACCATGACTTCAGGCGCCTCTCGTCTTGACTGGAAACATGACGCTCGTAACGAGCGGACGCACCCCCCCTGCGCTCCTGCGCACAGGGGGGCTCACCCGACATCGGCAGATCAGGCTCAGCATACGGGGGTGCGGGCACATGGGTCAGCTTCCGGTTCCTTCGCTCGCGGTTCCTTCGCTGGGTGGAGTAGCAATCCTTGGGCCACGCTCAGGGCAGGGCGGGCGGTCCGGCGGCAGAGCCGAGTCGGGACGTCGTAACCCCGCGCGGTCCCGTTAAATTTATTAACAGTCGGCGCGGCTCCCGGCGAGACCCAGGGCATGTGGCGACTGCCACGAACTTTCTTGCCGGCCCTCGTTCGTGTAGCCTTATGATAGGGGCGTTCAGTCCAGAGGGCAGACGAGGGAATGAGAATGTCAAATATCACGTCGACTGGCCTCGCCGGCCTGGCCGCGCTGGCCGCACTGCTCGGCAGCGCCAGCGCGCTGGCGGCGGAGGCGGCGCCGGTCTCGCTGAGCCCGGCGCAGATCGCAGAGGTCGCCATCCCCTCGGTCGTGCTCATCCAGACTGCGACCGGGCTCGGCTCGGGCTTCGTCGTCACCAAAGAGGGGCGGATCGCGACCAACCTGCACGTCATCGCCGGCTCGCGCAGCGCCACCGTGATCCTCTCCGACCACCGCAAGTTCACCGAGGTCGAGGTGCTCGCCAGCGACGTCAAGCACGACCTCGCGGTGCTGCAGATCCGCGCCGCCGAGCTGCGGCCGCTGCCGCTTGGCGACAGCGGCCAGGTAAAGCCGGGCGAGCGCGTGGTCGCGATCGGCCACCCGCTGGGCCTTGGTAACACGGTCTCCGACGGGCTGGTCAGCGCGGTGCGCGAGCTGTCGCCGACCCTGTCGGTGCTGCAGATCTCGGCCCCGATCTCGCCGGGCTCCTCGGGGGGTCCGATCCTCAATGACCGCGGCCAGGTCATCGGCATCTCGACCCTGGTCGTTACCGAGGGGCAGAACCTGGCGTTCGGCATGCCGGTCAACCAGCTCAAGGCGCTGCTTGCCAACGCCGGACCGGGCACCCCGATCGCGTCGTGGAGCGCGCCGTCGCTGAATGACCGCAAGATCCCCAAGCACGACCTGACCATCCTGGCCGGCTGCGGCCCCGCCGAGCAGCAAGAGGTCGAGCGCCGCATCGAGGCCGCCATCACCTCCGGCGCGCCGCTTTACAATGATGGCCACCACGAGGCGTGCTTCCGCATCTACAGTGGCGCGGCCCTGGAGATCGACCGCAAGGTCAAGGGCTGCGAGGGAGTCCGCCAGGCGCTGATCGAGGGCATCCGCCGGGCCG
>Ga0075158_10003038_pt1 | contig 11953 bp, 13 predicted proteins | sample JI91814BDNA_FD_70968 | JGI IMG/M metagenome (GOLD analysis project Ga0075158, IMG submission 70968) | Wastewater effluent complex algal communities from Wisconsin, to seasonally profile nutrient transformation and Carbon sequestration -... | ecosystem: Engineered > WWTP > Effluent > Algae... | reverse complement strand
CAGGTCAGCATCAACGTTTGCCTCGGTAGGAAAGGGCCCAATACCTAACAACCCATTTTCAGATTGGAGAACAACATTTAAATTTTCAGGTATATAATTAGCCACAAGTGTTGGTATGCCGATACCCAGATTGATGTACATGCCATCTCTTACTTCCTGGGCTATACGCTTCGCTATTCCTATTTTATCGAGCATAATAATTTGAAAATTTGCTGATTTGAAAATTTGAAAATTATGATTTTGATGAGCTGATGATTTTTGAGATGATCTTGATAATTGTTTGTAGGTCTTCTAATAATTTCACGGGATCAGGATAGTGATCTGATTCTTTGCACAGAAGCAGCCAGTACTGTGCTTCGTCAGCTTCTTTGGCGGCTATTTTGAATTTATGAATAAAGTCTGCTTTACTCTCTGCATTTTGTGCTTCCCTGGTATTTGCTCCAATTGAGGTTCCGCTTTTTAGTAGTTGTCTAGCGAGTACATATTTCCGTTTGCTTTCAAGCAATTCACAATAATCCACCACGGCAAGCGCAAACTTAAATGTCAGTTCAACTATGACGTTGTTTTTATCATTTCTCATCGCAGCATTTTCAAATTTTCAAATTGCTTAATTTTCAAATTTTAGATGTTGTTCTCTGTTCAATTCTCTTCTCGTAATTCTTTCCCTGAAAAATTCGTTGCACATAAATTCCAGGCGTATGAATGTTATTTGGATCGAGTTCACCAAGCGGAACAAGTTCTTCTACTTCGGCAATCGTAATCTTACCAGCTGCGGCCATCATCGGGTTAAAATTGCGTGCCGTCCCACGGTACACAAGATTCCCGGAAGTATCTCCTTTCCAGGCTTTTACGATTGAAAAATCAGCACGGAGCCACTGCTCTAAGAGATATTTTTTGCCGTCAAATTCACGGACTTCTTTGCCTTCTGCTACTTCAGTACCATAACCGGCAGGGGTGAAGAATGCTGGGATGCCAGCACCACCGGCACGACAGCGTTCAGCCAACGTTCCTTGTGGAATCAATTCAACCTCGAGCTCTCCGGAAAGAAGTTGTCGCTCAAACTCAGCATTCTCCCCTACGTACGATGAGATCATTTTTTTTACCTGACGTGTTTTTAATAACAACCCGATTCCAAAATCATCGACACCCGCGTTGTTTGAAATGCAGGTTAATCCTTTAACGCCTTTTTTTAGGATCGCGCTGATGCAATTCTCAGGAATGCCGCTTAGTCCAAATCCGCCAAGCATGAGCACCGCATTGTGCGGAATATCTTTTACAGCATCTTCGGCATCTTTTACAACTTTATTGATCATGGTTAATTAAATGAAGCTAAGACTTGTTCTTTATCCAGTTTGATCTGATTCTTAAGTTCTTCCAGTGAACTCAACTTTTTATCTCCCCGAATGAACTTATGAAATTCAACCGTAAGCGATTCACCGTAAATCTCCTTTGCGAAGTTAACGATATTTACTTCGATTACTTTTCTGGTACCATTAACGGTTGGGCGATTGCCAATGTAAAGAGCTCCTTTATAGAGGTTATTTGCATGGCGCACGTGAACGGCATAAATCCCATCCGCGGGAATCAACTTATAAATCGAATCGATTTCAATATTTGCGGTTGGATAACCAAGCTGTCGGCCGAGTTGATCGCCTTTAACAACTCTTCCGCTTAACATATACGGTTGCCCAAGAAGATGATTGGCAGTTTCCAGTTCAGCCGATTCGATAGACTTCCGGATGGTAGTTGAGCTTACGGTAACATGATCAACATCCTGCTGTGGAATCTCTTCGACTTCAAACCCGTATTTGGGTGCATTCAGCGTAAGTTGTTCAAAGCTTCCTTCCCGGTTTTTTCCAAAGTGATGGTCATACCCAATTACCAGTTTTTTGGTTCCGATTTTTTTAACAAGGATTTGGGTGATGAAATCTTCCGATGAAAGCTGTGAAAATTCTTTCGTAAATGGAATGCGAAGCAAGTGATTAACGCCTTGCTTCTTCAAGAGTTCAGCCTTCTCTTCAAAAGTATTGAGCAACCTTAACTGGGTATCATCGGGATAGAGCACCAGGCGCGGGTGGGGCCAGAAGGTAATCACTACAGTTTCACCGTCACTTTTCCGGGCAACTTCCTTTAGTCGCGATAGTATTTTCTTGTGGCCTACATGGACACCATCAAATGTTCCGCTGGTAACAACGGCATTTTTAACAGGGCTGAAATCGTCAATGCTGTAATAGATCCGCATGGGGTGGTGTCACATCGTCAACCGAAACGGCATCTTTAAGCATAAAGCTTCCAATCCGGGTCCGGCAAAGTTGTGAAAGATACGCGCCAACACCAAGACTTTCGCCCAGATCGCGGGCGAGGCTTCGGATATAGGTGCCTTTCGAGCAGACGATTCGGAAGTTAATCATCGGTAATGCAACTGAAGTTATTTCAAACTCTGCAACTTCAACCTCGCGTGGCTTAAGCTCAACCTCTTTACCCTGGCGCGCAAATTTATAGGCACGCTTGCCACCAATTTTTATAGCCGAATGCGTAGGAGGGAGTTGATTGATTTTTCCAGTTAACGATTTAACTGCGTGCAGGATAGATTCTTTCGTTACAGATGTGATGTCAACAGGATCTGTTACTTCTGTTTCTAAATCGTAGGAGGGTGTCGTTTGCCCGATGACAAAGGTTCCCGTGTACTCTTTCTCCAGACCCATAAACTCATCGATCCGCTTAGTCATTCTACTGGTGCAGATGATGAGCAGACCGGTGGCAAGGGGATCAAGCGTTCCGGCATGGCCTATCTTCTTGATTTTGAGCCTATAGCGTAGCTTGTTCACAACATCAAAAGACGTCCAGCCTAAAGGCTTATTCAGCAGCAAGAGCTGCCCGACATCCTGAGGTGGCTGATTGGGGTCCATTATAAAATGGCAAGGTCGCTGCCAAAATAATACAATACCAGAATTGTAAGGCCAACAGCAATCCGGTAATATCCGAATACGCTAAAGCCATGTTTGGTGAGAAAAGTGATAAATGATTTAATGGCGACCATAGCAACGATAAAAGCTGCAATGTTTCCTATGATCAAGATATTGATTTCACCAGAAGAAAGCGTAAAGCCATCGGTGTAGAAATTGTAGATCGATAACACGGTGGCGGCAAACATGGTAGGCACTGCCAGAAAGAAAGAAAACTCAGCTGCATTCTTGCGCGTTAGCTTCTGTGACAGGCCTCCTATAATCGTTGCAGCGGACCGGGAAACTCCTGGAACCATTGCAATCACCTGGAACAAGCCAATCTTAAAAGCTTTTGGAAAGGTTACTGTCTGATCAGCATTTTCATCCTCAAAAATCTTATCCATAAACAGGAAGAAGACTCCGCCCAGCAAAAGCGTGTAACCTACAACATCAACCCGCTCGAGAAGCGCATCGATATATTCTTTAAAGAATAGCCCGGCAATTACAGATGGGATGAAGGCGACACCAATTTTCAGGTAAAAATCAAACGACTGAAAAAAACGTTTCCAATATAATACAACCACAGAAAGAATGGCGCCAAGCTGAATGGCTACTGTAAAGAGCTTTACGAAAGGGTCAGATTCAATGCCCATCATGGATGAGGCGATGATCATGTGGCCCGTTGAAGATACCGGCAGAAATTCGGTTATTCCCTCAACAATGGCGAGTATAATGGATTGTAGTAAAGACAAGCGTCAATTACTTTTTAGCTTCCGGCTTGGTTGTACTCGGTTTGATCAGGATCGCGTAGATCTCAATAATAAAACCCGCCATTACAACAACAGGTCCCAGGGTTAACCCTAAAAATCCAAAACCGTAAGGCTCACCGTCAAGCGACATAATAATAAATCCAAGAGCTAGCGTAACAAGCCCGATAACCATCCACTGATAATTCTTTTTTCCGAAGGGTAATTTTTCCATGATTCGTATTAATATAATTCGTCTAATGACATTCTTAAATATTTGCGGATTGCAAAGTAGCTGCTGGTAACGGCTACAACCATACCTACAATAATGAGACAGATGCTTAACGTGATCATCCGGTCCTTATTTTGGATAAGCGCGAGATCTTCAATGTTCTTATTTGCGTAGTTGACCATCAGCCAGATTCCTGCTGAAGCAAGCACTCCGGAGAGAACGCCATAGGCCACTGCCCGGATTAAAAACGGTCGCTGTATAAACCACTTGCGAGCCCCAACCAGTTGCATACTTCGTACTAAAAACCGTTGCGAAAAAAGCGCCAGCCGAAGCGTGCTGTTAATCAATAAAACAACTGTTATCAGGAGCAGTGCGATAATGCCCGCGAGAATAATTCCGAGGCGCGTTACATTCTCGTTGATGGATTCAATAAGTCCCTCAACGTAAAAAACCTCAAAAACTCCGTTCATTTTTTCAACCTCGACCTTGATTTTATCAACACTTTCTTTGGAATGATACGCGGGGTCAATCGTTAACACAAATGCATCGTGCAACGGATTTTCTCCCAGAAATTGATTAAAATCTTCACCCGTCTCTGCAATGAACTTCTTAGCAGCCTCCTCCTTCGAGATAAAAGCTACGGGGTCTTCGGTAATGGTCTTGTTTATGTAGGGTAGTTGCTCGAGCTTTTTTTCTACCTGCGTGCGCTGTGTCTCCGTTAAATTGCTTTTAAGATACACTTGCAATTTGATGTTTTCGCGAACCACGCGCTCCAGTTCCTGAGAGTAAATAATAAGAAGACCAAACAACCCGGTAACGAATAAGGCCAGCGTAATGCTGATCACTACGCCCACGGAGGGATAGCTTCCAAGCTTTTTTCGGGTATAACTCTGCTGCACAGCCTCAAATGTAGGATTTAATCACTATAAAATAAAAAAGTCCTGGCGGTACCGTCAGGACTTTTATCGATTTTATAACCTCTTCATTTACCTCGCTGTGCTTTCAGCATCTTCAAAAGCTTCTGATCACGAATCGGTGTGAGTTTGGTCGGCTGTGTTTTCTCGATATCTAGCAAGTAGTAGTTTGATTTATAAAACAGTACTACGGTAGGTTTCTCGTCACCAATAAACTCCAGAATCTCGTACAGATTTTTTTCGAAGGCACCATACAAAATCAGCTTGCCGTTTTTAAATATATAATGGAAGCTGTATTTCTTGCTCATCGTATCTGTCTCCACTTCAATAGAAGACGTTACAAAGGATTTCTTGATGTTTTCAATCTGCTCACGTTCGTATTGCTTTGTCTTCTCATCAGTCGCTTCTTCTGCAGGTACGTACACATCCAGTGGTTTAGCCGGAGCCGGTGAAGGTTCAGGCTGAGGATCAGACTTCTTAACTTTTTCTTCTACTTTCGAAGCAGGTTCTTCTTTCTTTTCGGTAGCGGGCTCAGTTTCCGTTTCGGGAACTTCTGCAACCTCGGGTTTCAATTCAGGCTTCTGTACCGAAAGCGTTTTAGGTTCACCTGTGACTGACTCCTCACCTTGGGTGGAATAGAAATAAATTCCGGTGACCACAAGTCCGGCAACCACTGCCCATGTCCCCACTTTCACCAGCATACTGCTTCCACCATTGATTGGAGAAACCGGAACGTTGTTAAGCATACTCTTAAGCTCAACAGCGCGGGCTTGCCGTATGCCATCTACAAGGTTTTTCTGAAGGTCGAGTTCCTGCGCAAGCTGGGGGTCAGCTTGAACCTGCTGCTCGAACGCTGCTTTATCTTCAGCGTTGAGGCGGTTTGACAGGTAATCGTCCATCATTTCAAATTGTTGTTCTGTCATGTTGTTAATCTAAAAAATCGCGCTCAGAATACTGAGCTTTTACTAAGTCATCTAATTTCTTCTTACACTTATATTTCTTCGTTTTGGCGGTGTCGGTATTGGCAAAGCCAAGTTTGTCGGCTATGTCCTGCATCGACATCTCTTCAAAATAATAATACATCAAAACCTTCTTACAGGTCTCGCCAAGTTGATCAATACACTTGGCCACGATGCGGTTGCGTTCTTCCGAATCGGTATCCTGTAGAACGGCCACGTCTTTCTCTTCGTTAGACAACCGCTTCTTCCGGTCCAGCTCTTTCCGCCATAAATTCTGGCAGATGCTGTAGATGTAGGTGCTGATTTTTGACGTCATCACCAGTTTTCCGGAGGTGGCTTTTTGCCAAAAAACAATCAGCGCATCCTGGTAAATATCACGTGCCTCGTCTTCCGTGCCGCTGTTGGTGATGACCATTTTGGTCATCATCCGGTAATATTTTTTGTAGAGGAACTCGAGCGTCTTCTCGTCACCTTTGCAGATGCGTTCAAAAATCTCTTGTTCCGTCATTGTTGAGCTCGACTTTGATACCATTTGACTTTCTGTTGGTAACCGTATCCGGTAGCCATTGTTTGCTATTTTATCGGTGAAATATAATCAATGTAAGTTCAACGTACTTTTTTCCACGTTTGTGTGCGGTAAAATGGCCCGAGGTAGCCTCTGACCGTCAATTCGGCACCTTCGCGCCAGATTCTGCACCGGTAAACTTTTCCGTTTTTAGGATCCAGAATCGACCCTCCGGCATACTCATTTCCTTCTTTTTTCAAGCCCTGAAGGATCTCCATCCCAATGACTTTTTTGCCATAACGCGGATCACCCTTATCACATTGTTCACACACCGGATCTTTCTGGTCTTTTGGACCGGGGAAAATCTTAATAATCTTACCGTACATTTTTCCCGTGCGTTCGAAGATTTCAACAATGGAAGTTTCCTTTCCGGATTCATCAATGGTTTTCCATTGACCCGTTATTTCGGATTGTGCCGCTGCATTAAATGTCAGGAACAAAAAGGGAAGAAGTAAGTGCTTCATGTCCAAAAATAATACAAGAATGAATAAAGAAGATGACTGCGGCTTTTGGGCTAACAATAGTAAGCCGGATTTTTTGGATAACTTCTGAGCTTATCGCGACAAATCCGGTGCGTAAAATCAACTTCAGGATGTAGGGGCCAATTCTGGTTTCTATATTTGTAGACAGCGACTCCGGTTGCTTTACCTATGAACATGCGCAGGATTTTCCTTTTGTCGTTGTTACTGGCCGTCAGTTGCAAGGATCCGTTTACACCGGATATAAAATTCACCGAAACTAATTTACTGGTAGTAGAGGGTTATATAAATGTCGGGACCGATGCCGTTACTACTATTCGGTTAGCACGAACAGTGCCTGTAGATAGTACACTCACTGAACCTTTAATGGAAACAGGCGCAACCATACTCATTGAAGATAATCAGGAAAACATTTTCCCGCTGATGGAGCAAGGCAATGGAATTTACCAGTCTGGAACGCTTTCTCTTCCGCCTGATCGTGAATACCGATTGCGGATATCAACCAGTAACGAGCAACGGTACACGTCAGAATTCTTGACTCCCATTGTTACACCAGCAATCGACAGCGTTAGCTGGACGCGTGATATGAATGGCGTGGATATTTACGTAAACACGCATGATCCACAAAACAATACCCATTATTACCAGTGGGATTATGAAGAAATATGGGAAGATCGGTCACCGTACTTGTCTGTTTATAAATACGAAAATGGACAACTTGTTCAGCGGAGTAACGAGGAAATACAACGGATGCGAAGATGTTGGAGAAGAGAAATCCCTATGGAATTGATCTTTGAATCAACACTAGCTTTAGAAACCGATCGTATTTCCAAGAAACTCACTCAAATTCAGGCAGGAACACAACGTATAGCGGAAAAATATTCGGTATTGGTTAGTCAGCATGCGCTGAGTGAGCCAGCTTTCAATTACCTGCAGGTGATGAAGAAGAACAGCAATGGATTGGGTTCTTTTTTTGATCCGCAGCCATCCCAACTTTATTCAAACATTTTTTCTGTAGATACGGAGGAGCTTGTTGTAGGCTTTTTAGGTGCCTACTCAACGTCACAGGTGCGCTTAATAATCGATAAGGATGAAGTGCCCATGTGGAATTATGATATGTTCTGCAGTTTTGAATGGATTGGTCTGAGTGAAGTGGAGTTGGCCAAGGCATTTGGAAATAATTTTGGTACTCCGCTTACCTATAATGAGTTAAGGGATGCGATTAGTGCCACTCACGTTCGTTGTGCCGACTGCCGCTTCTGGGGTGGTGATAATAATATGCCCGACTTCTGGGATGAAACATTCTGATTCCTAACCGTGGAATTGGCAATACTTGGGCGCGGCTTTCAATTTTTCTATTTTTAGTGACGTATTTATGAAAGCGTGGAGTCTTTTGCTATTAATAATGTTTGCCGGTTGCGTAGAGCCCTTTACTGCGCGCGTACCAGATGGACAAACCAATGTGCTGGTGGTTGAAGGCTACATTAACGTTGGAGTTGATGTTGTTACAGAAATACGATTGAGCCGCACCGTACCACTTTCTCAAAGTCAATACCCGGCTCCTAAGGAAGTTGGCGCAACGATTTTCATTGAAGATAATCTCAACAATAATTTTCCGCTTGCCGAAACAGCAGATGGAATATATCGTTCAGAAATGCTGGTCTTGCCGTTGGACCGTGAGTACCGCATTAAGATATCAACCCAGACTGAAGAAGAATACACCTCTGATTTTTTAGCGACTCTTATCGCACCTCCCATTGATACGATAACCTGGCAACGTGAGCTGACAGGAATGGATTTTTATGTATCGACTCACGATCCGTCAAACACTACCTTCTATTACCAATGGAGCTACGAAGAAACCTGGGAAGAAAACGCTGCGCATTTTTCTTTTTATGGATACAGTGATGGTCAGATTTTTGTTCGAGATAACGAGGAAGTTTTAAGTATGCACCAATGCTTTAAAGAGCATGCGTCAACTATACCGGTAAACCTGTCCACGAAGGGTCTGCCGGAAAATAAAATGTCCCTAAAATTGTTTAGTGTTATCAATAATTCTCCCAAACTTCATGAGCGCTATACGGCCTTGGTAACACTGCATGCGCTAAGCGAGAAAGAATATCAATACTTGCAGATCTTGAAGAAAAACTCAACTGACCTGGGCACCTTTTTTGATCCACAGCCTTCGCAGGTGTTCGGTAATATCTTCGGAGTAACATCGCATCAACCAGTGGTTGGATATATAGGCGTGTATACTACCTCGGAGAAACGAATAAATCTTCGCAGGCGTGATGTTCTTCCATGGCCTCTTGAACTACCTTGTCCGCAAGTTAACATAGTGATGAATAACGCGGACTCCGTAAAGAAATACTTTGAAGAGCTAAAGTACACGCCAACACTTGCTGACTACTTTTCGAACTTCGCAACCACGTTTGCAACGCCTGCTCCGTGCGCTGACTGTCGTATGAGCGGGAACAACATCCAAAAGCCAGACTATTGGGACGAACTGTTCTGTACTGCCTGCGATGATTAACCATCTCTATTCGCCTAATCTGATCGGATTACACTTCCGTTGGATCATCTCTTTTTTTTATCTTGTTTATACTGTTCTGCGGTTGAGGCAAAAAAAAGGTGTGGCAGACGTCACACCCTTTTTGTTAAAATTAAATGTTGCTATTTTTTAACAACGTCTGTATTTACAGAGACGGCTTCAATTTTCACTATTTCAACTTTAGGTTTTACTTCCTGTGTGTTAGTTATCGTGCTTGTACCCTGATAAATGTACGGTGCAATAACCAGTGACACGATGCTCATCAGCTTGATGAGAATGTTCATCGATGGGCCGGAGGTATCCTTAAATGGATCGCCTACTGTGTCACCTGTAACAGATGCTTTATGCGGTTCTGACTTTTTGTAGTACATCTCACCGTTGATCAATACACCTTTCTCGAAAGATTTTTTAGCGTTGTCCCATGCGCCACCGGCATTTGACTGGAAAATACCCATCAACACACCCGATACCGTCACTCCAGCCAATAGGCCGCCCAGTACTTCTGGTCCGAAGATGAATCCCACCAGTACAGGTGTGATTAATGCAATGGCTCCCGGCATTAACATCTCACGAATGGAAGCTTGTGTGGAGATAGCAACGCATTTTTCGTACTCAGGCTTGGCTTTATATTCCATGATGCCCGGAATTTCGCGGAACTGTCTGCGAACTTCCTGTACCATATCCATAGCGGCTTTACCAACAGCCTGAATGCACAATGCGGAGAAGATAAAGGGGATCATACCACCAACAAACAATCCTGCCAATACAGGTGCTTTATAGATATCAATTGCGCTAATGCCAGCAATACCTACGAACGCTGCAAAGAGCGCTAGTGATGTTAAAGCAGCAGAAGCAATCGCGAAGCCCTTACCGGTTGCCGCAGTTGTATTTCCCACAGCATCCAGGTTATCCGTACGCTCACGAACCTCAGGAGGCAGCTGACTCATTTCAGCAATACCACCCGCATTATCTGCGATCGGACCAAATGCGTCAATTGCTAATTGCATCGCGGTTGTTGCCATCATGCCGGCTGCAGCAATTGCTACACCGTAAAGACCGGCAAAATAATATGATGCCATGATACCCGCTGCAAGCGTGATCATTGGAATTACCGTTGATTTCATACCCACAGAAAGCCCGGCAATGATATTCGTTGCGTGGCCCGTAGAAGATTGTTGAATGATCGACAGAACAGGCGGTTTGCCCATTGCTGTGTAATACTCGGTTACTATACTCATGATGGCACCCACTACAGATCCAACCACGATTGCCCAGAATACATTGATGCTTGAGAATTCGTATCCGCGTAAACTCAAGGTTTCAGGCAGCATCCAGTTTACAACAAAATAAGATGCGATTACGGTCAAAATAACCGATGACCAGTTACCCAGGTTCAGCGCTTTCTGTACGCTTGATTTTTCATCTTTAATGGTAACGAACCAGGTGCCTACGATCGAGAAGAGAATACCTAATCCGCAGATTACCATCGGTAGCAGGATAGGAGACATGCCTCCAAAGTTGTCGGTAACAACAATTTCCTGACCTAAAACCATGGTTGCCAGAATAGTTGCCACATACGATCCGAAAAGATCAGCACCCATACCGGCTACGTCACCCACGTTATCACCCACGTTATCAGCAATGGTAGCAGGGTTACGAACATCATCTTCCGGAATACCAGCTTCAACTTTACCTACGAGGTCAGCGCCCACGTCAGCTGCTTTCGTATAAATGCCACCGCCTACACGAGCGAACAAAGCGATCGATTCAGCTCCTAATGAAAACCCGGTTAATACTTCAATGGCTGTCTTCACTGTTGCTGCACCTAAGTCAGCAAAAATTGCGAGGAAGACAATGAACAAACCACCCAATCCTAACACAGCAAGGCCTGCAACCCCGAGTCCCATTACGGTACCTCCCGTGAAAGAAACTTTCAGTGCTTGCTTTAAACTTGTACGTGCCGCCTGGGTTGTACGAACGTTGGCTTTTGTGGCAACCTTCATACCGATATATCCCGCGGTAGCGGAGAACACAGCTCCGATTATAAATGCAATTGAAATGATCCAGCTTGAGTGAATCTCACGACCATTAACTTCATGGATTGTTCCGGAGTAGGCGAGAAGCGCTGCTGCGAACACGACAAAAATGCTGAGCACTTTCCATTCAGCTTTTAAGAAAGCCATAGCGCCATCCGCAATGTAGCCCGCAAGTTCCTGCATCTTTGCATCACCCGGATCCTGCTTATTTACCCATGCGGATTTAATAGCCATGACAATCAATCCAACAACTCCTAACGCTGGAATCAGATATAGAATACTATTCATTTTTAAACTATAGTTTATAGATAAAACCTTCCGATTTAGGCCGGATGGACTTTTTAAAGAACCGCAAAGATATAACAAGGCTCGAAACGAGCAAAAAGGGACTAGTTTTGAAGTTGGGTAGGTAGGATAATCTTCGCCAGAAATAAAAAAGCTGCCCCTTGCAAGAACAGCTCTTTTGGCCATTAACCCCGTAAAACTGCCTATTTATTAGCGCGCTCAGCCTGTTGCCGAACTACGC
>Ga0075158_10003036_pt1 | contig 11961 bp, 5 predicted proteins | sample JI91814BDNA_FD_70968 | JGI IMG/M metagenome (GOLD analysis project Ga0075158, IMG submission 70968) | Wastewater effluent complex algal communities from Wisconsin, to seasonally profile nutrient transformation and Carbon sequestration -... | ecosystem: Engineered > WWTP > Effluent > Algae... | reverse complement strand
GATCGTGTTGCCATCGGAAAGTCCAGCAGCGGTGGCGACAGGCCGTCGCAGGTCGTGTGTTCCGACTACTTCTTCGCCCCTGCGTGATATCGCATCAGCCGTTTTTCTCCGACGGTGTGGATCTTGTTGTCGTCCACCAGCTCGCCCAGCGGCTGCCGCAGTTTGTCTGCCAGTTCGGCGCGCTTCACACCGATGGTTGCCAGCACGTCCTCGCCAATCTGACCCGCGATGTCCGTCCGGCTCAGGCCGTCCTTGTGATTCCCAAGCACGCTGACAATCGCCCTTTTGAGCGAGTTCCTCTGTGCTTCGGAAATCCGCGTGCGCTTCGTCTGTTCCGGCGCGGTCTGCGCTACCTCAGTCTTCGGCTGTTGCGCTTCGTCGCTGTCCTGCCTCACCGTTCCATGCCCATCCGGCCTCTCTCCCCCCCTCAAATCACGACGGGGCTCGACAAGGAGATACGATTCACCCAGTCATTCGCGATGCTGAGCATAACAGAATTCGTACATGACCTAGACACATGTAGGTCCACCTCGGTCGTTGGCGTTGGAGAATAGCGTGAAATCCTTCTTAGCGATGAACCGACGGTAGCCGTCCGGTATCGCTAACGATGCGCAGAGCCTCCTCGCTGCGACTGGCAGCTAGGGTGAACCGGGACTGCATTCCGTGTCGGCGGGCTCGATCGATCCAAGCCAGAGCTACGGGCGCCGGAACGCTTCGGCGAAGCAACCCATAGAAGACATGGGTTATCTCATCAGCTAGGCAGCTCGCGAAGGTGATGGGATTGTCTGTGTTCAGTGACACGAGCAGCCGCGGCTCCATCGGTTCTACACTTTGCTCAAGAGGAGACATGCGCAGAGTGGGTAGCGACTCCAGTGAATGAAAGCCCCCAATCAAAAGGTTGCTGGATGGATTGCTCTCAATCGTGATCTCCAGCTTCCCAATGATCGTGCGGAGCCACTTTTGCGCTTCTGAAAGGAGTCGTTGCTCTGTCTCATCGCAGCGCACCAGCAGCGTCTGCTGACCGCGAAGGAAGACGTAGTGATCGGTCAGATAGCGCCAGAGCAACTCGTACGCCTTGCCGCTCGGCAGCAAGCTTCGACGCTGGGTACCCAAGTACGGATAACCAATTCGCTGCAGCAACGAAGGACTATGTCGCCATCTGCGGGCCAAGATGAGATCATCCACAGAGAAGTCGTCGGTACCGGCATATTGAATCCGGGCCAGCCTCCAGATCTCAGCGCGGACGTACTCCAATCGGGCAGCGTCCACAGACAGATCGCGCTTCTGGTATCGCTCCAGTTCCCAGACCAGATCATCGAGTCGCTCGTCCAGCGTCTCCGGTGTCTGCGGCAGCCGCTCGGCCCACAGCTTCGGATCGGATCCTAGCGCCAAGCCGTGACCGATTCTATCCCCAAACTTCAGGAGTCCGAACTCGATCGGCTCGTGCATTCGGCGCAGCCCTTGAATCAGTCGCGCAAAGTCTTCCCCCGCATGAATTGTGGAGCGCAGTGGCGAGACTCCCCAGCGCGGTTGCCGCCGGGCCAGCAGCGCAGCAACTTCCTCGACCACCGCAAACACCTGTTTCCACAGCGGCAACAGCACCCAAGTCGGCTGAGCGAGCTCGGTATTGGCCACATCAATGCCGCGCAGAAGCAGCAGGTGCTCGGGATACATGCGCAGGCTGCGACAGATGGCGGCGGCCTCTGCACTGCGATCCTGAAACCACAGTCCATGACGCGACCGGGCTGTCTTCGCGCTGGGATCGGCGTACAGAAATGGCTTCCCCGCGATGCGTGTCCCCTGTGCTTTGACAAAGTGTAGGACCAGTCCAACCTCTGGCTTGGGCGCTGCGATCAGCGAGGGGTGCTGCATTCGTCCGCTCGCAACTTCACGGATGGAGTCGCGGATCTCGTACCAGTGCTTGGACGGACTGCGGCGAATCTCCAGGGATGCGAGCTGCAGATCGCGCGACTCCGTACGAAGCGCGATGTCAAACAGCTGGGAATCGATCGGCGCACGCAGCGGAGAGACACGATCAAAGTGACCACAGAACCAATCGAGGCCAGCAGTGCCTGGCTTCAGTACCAAGTACTGATAAAACCTGGAGCGCACTCGTTGGTACTGGAAGAACACGCGAGCGAAGAGCTCGTCTTGGGAACCTTGAGCGGACAGCAGATACCGCAGACAGCGGTGGGCAAAGCGTGTCTCTGTATCACCGATTCCGTGCTGCGGAGTCAGCCAGTCCTCGATTGGATCGATAGGGCGTCTGGAATGGGTAAGCGCTCCACGGAGCAAGCGATGTAGGGAGTGCCAGATGGGACGGCGCCACGTCTTCGCACCTCCATGAAGAACTTGTCGAATGGCATCCTGGCAGGCCTGCATCGCGCTGGGACTCTGCCAGGTTCTGTGCCAAGGAAACTGCCGACAGATCGTGCTCAGCGTGCCACGTCCTGTGTCTTGCAGAAACTGGGTAAAGGATCGAGCTGGTCCGTTTGCTTCGTACCGCATCAGGAACGCCGCCAGCAGAATGCGGGTGATCGCTGCGGCAAGCAGAAACAGCTCAAGCTGATCGGGACTCCCACCGGGCTGCGGAGCACTGTGCGGAGTTCCCTCTTGTTGGGTTGCCCTGAGCCTGGAGAAATCAACCGAGTCTGGCCTTGAGAACGACTTCAAAAGACCGCTCCACAGCGCGGAAAAGGGAAGTGCCGCACCGCGATGCAGGTGCGTCTCTGCACAACCTTGCTGCAAGACTTCCGCAAGCTGCGGACTGACCAAGCGGACAGAATCGGGCGGCGGCTCTGCAGTTCCCCTGGATGCGACCAGCGCCGCGATCAGGAAGTCTTGGGGCAGGTTCAGCGTCAGCCAGCGGAAGGACTCTGCGCGCTCTGGCCGATTCACAGAAGAGTGCAACTGCACCCGATTGCCGGCCATCTCCAAGTATCTGGATGCCAAGCGACCTGCGTACTGTGCCAACGAGAGGACTCTGTGCCCTGTGATGGGAATGGATGTTGCGGGATCTGTGGACGCTGCGGACTCTTCGCTCTCTCCAAACCAGGCATGCTCGATCAGAAGTCGCAGGCTCGCAATCGACATGCCTCCCGATTGAGAAAGCAGACGCTCTAAGAGCGGAGTCCCCAGCCGCTCGCTGTCCCCATCCAGCACCCCGGAATCGCCCAAGGATAGCTGCGTGATTTTCAGCCGATGCGCTGCCTCTGAAGCAAACGGATAGGCTTCGATCTCGGTCAGCAGCGCGGACAGCGGGATCAGGGGATGCACGATATGAACCTAGAAAGTCTTCAGCATCGCTAGCAGCTTCGGGCTGGTATCGAGCCACACCTGGAAGGGATGGCCGACGTTGCGGGCAATCTTCTCTACATAATCCAACAGTCGCTTAGCAGCGGCTTGAGACTCTTCCCTGGTTCGCCGGGCGGGATCTCGCTCGTTCCAGATCAGCGTACTTAGGCGGGCTTTGCGTCGTTGCAGCGCACTCCGCAGGTGGCGATGATCCGAATCTTGCTCTTGAAGGAACAGGATGATCGCTCGAACGCCTTCAAACGACAGTCCGGCCTCTGGCATCGCGAGCAAGATCACCTCTTCCCACAGCTCTGCGGTCACGATTCCTGATCGAGCTCCCTGCTGCGTCTCGCTGGACTGAGCGACCGTCTGCGCCACTTGCTTCAGAAGCTCACCAAAGTCCCGGTACAGCAGGTCCCTTTCCGGCAAGCTTGTAGGCATCGGTGCTGCGGTCGCTGCGGCCACACAGCACCGCACGTAGAAGAAAGCCAGGCGGTCGAGGAGTGTGCTGTCTGCTCGACGATGCTCTGGACGGCGCAGGATTTCGATGGCCTGATTCCATGTCTCTGTGACCGCCCCCGCTGCAGCAAAGGTCCGAAACAGCGCAGACAGCCAAGGTAGCTCGATTTGATCGATCGTAGAGTCAATTCGCACCGATACTGCTGGCCACTCCTGCGTGGAGGTCAGCGGCAGCGCTGTAGCTCCGGCAAGCTGCTCATCCCACAGCAAGTGCAGGATTCCTTCTTGCAGCGGGCTCAGCTGTCCTTCCACGCGCCGAAACGTCGGCAGCGCAGCCAGGGACACCGTGATGGGAAGCTCTGTCGCATCGGTGCGACCCTGCGCCAAGGACTCGCCACGGGGCAGTCGGTCGCTCATGAGCGCTTCACGAAGCCGCAACAAGACTGCAATCGGAGACTCTTTCGACAGCCGGGCAAACGGAGCCGCATCGAGCAGAAACCCATAGTGCTGTGGCTGTCCGGTCGCTTGCCAGGCCGGATCGAGCGACTCGGCCAGCTTCCGATCTTCTGGCTTCTGCCCTGCAAGCGTTCTGAGTCCATCCAGCAGCAGCCGGAGCCAGTCCGCAGAGCACTGTTCGAGGAGCAGCAGCGTCGCATCAGAAACGGTCAGATTCGCGGAATGGAGCGCTTTGCGGATTGTCCCCGCTGCGATGTCTTCCACAAGCAGTCGGAAGTCATAGTCCGGGAGCTGCTGATCGATGAGAGACAGGATCCGGTCTTCAGCTTTTGCTCGAAGTGGCGCTGCGCTTGGGTCCTTCTGAGTGTCCTCGTCCCCTTGATCGGGTAGCGCCGCCATGACGCGCTCTCGTCTCGCTTGCGCAAGCTCAGCGCATAGCTTCGGCCACTCCGCTGCTCCGAACACACGCCGCAGCTCAAACAAGAGCTCGTTCGCCAGCTTGGCGGGCAGCCCGTACTCGGGCGCGCAGAGCAGTGCGGCGCCATGTTTGGCCCAGGTCTGCACGCTCGTCTCTGCTGTCGTCTGTCCTGCTTTTTGCAAGCGGGCTGACAACTGGATCTGCCGCGCTACCTCGGCAAGGGAGAGCTTGGCCTGCGGTACCTGCGGCAGCGTCTTACCCTGCGCTGCGAACAGCTTGCGCATCGTACAGACAAGGTGCAGGTACCTCGTGACGAGCTCCGAGCAGTCCTTTTTAGCCAAACCCCACTGCGCGAAGTAGTAGACCAGCGCGACTTGCTCATGAAGCGCAAGCTGTGTAGGGATCGGCCAGCCCAGGGTCAGCGTCTCAGTTAGGGCAATCTGAACCTGTACCAGTGGGTATTCCTTGGGAGCTCGCGTGAGCGATTCAATCTGCTTCACCGAGCCTTTCTCTTGCAACAGTGCGGTGACAGAAGCCAGAGTCAGCGCCGCCACCAGTGCTTGCTCACGACCCAGACGATCCATCTCTGGAAGCTGAAACTCTGGGATGTAGATCTGCCGCACCGGGAGTTCTTCCGATTTGGGCACTAGTACATGGTTGGAAGTACGCTGCAGACACAGGTCCGCAATGCTCGATCGCAGACTCACCCGTAGCACGCCCGAGTCGCTGGCTACGTCCCCCAACCGATCTCTTGCCAGAGAGCGTCCCGCCTCTGCGGAGATGGTCTGCCACATTGTATGTACCAGTTCGGACTCTCGATAGATCGCAGCCTGATGATTAGCCGAGAGTCCCTCGACCTCCAATAGTAGGTTCTGAAGCCGGCGCATGTGCCCAGGCAAGACATCGAGCAGGAACGGGCAGTGCGCTAGGATCGAGCCAATCTGTGGTGTGTACTGTTCGAGCACAGACTTGAGGGTGCGCCCCTTCTGCTCATCGAGTTGGGAAGAAGTTTGGGAGTCCGCCTTCCCAAGCGGCAGCACAGGAACAGCAAGCCGCGCTTCGCGAGGTATTTGCTTGATGACAAAGCGATGGGACGGCGGAACCAGCTTGTCATAGATCTGATGGGCGAGCGGCTCGGCCCGTGCCCGCAGCATCGAGCTGGTCTCGGTTGCAGCAGCCAAGCGCTCCCCCGCGAGTGCGATCAGACAGGACTTGTACAGCGTGTCTTGGAACAGCTCACTATCCCCCGTGAGCAAGAACGCGAGCTGGCGGTGTCCCAGAAGGCGCAGCACATCCAGCAGCTCTGCCACGCGGCCTGGATTCATGTCGGCGTCATCAACGGCAATCAGGAACAGTGTTGATTCGTTGCTCTTACCCCGCTGCTTGTCGGTAGAAACCTTCTGGAGATACTTGCGGAAGTCGTCTTGCAGCGCGTTGAGGAATCGATCAATGAGGTTGCTAATGTCCAGGCGCTGCTGCTCTGCGGTCATTTGTTCTTGCGCATAAGACTCCAAGTCGCTCGGCGGAGTCCGCTTGCCCGCATGATCATCCCAGCCCTGGACCGTCGCGGCGGCCAGTTCGTTCCAGCGCTCACGACTGGGCAACATCCGCTCGCCATCGTGACAAAAAGGGGCAAGTCGCGCCTGCGCCCGCAGCTCGGAAGAGACACCATGGGAAGCCGACTCCATGCGCGCGACGATCGTTTCCAGACAGCTGATCAGCAGCAGCAGCAGACTGGATCGCCGGGGCAAGGGGGCGAGATCCACCAGCGACACCGGAACGATCAGCGACTCGCCCGTGGTGTCCTTCAGCAACTTTGCCCAGTCATCGTCATCGTGCTTCTTGCTGGGATGACGGGAGTCCGTGAGCCGTCCGAAGCGTCTCTGCAGCACATCCAGCAAGCTGATCAGCAGCGTCGTCTTGCCAGAGCCGCGCGCGCCATCAATCAAGATCGTGCGGTTGTGGCGGATGGGATCGATGCGGATCAGGTCTTGCTCGTACGGCTCAAACTGCGTGGTCGCGCTGGCCATGCCCGCCAGGAGCCGCAGCACCTGCCGCGCGGTTTGCTCCTGGCTTGTGGTCAGCTCGGTATAGGGAACGGGTCCCGCTTCGGCCCTGGGGCGGAGGTCGCCATCAGAACGACCTTTTTTACTCATCAGAACATGCTCTTAGATGTGCGCGCCACAGTCAACCCCAGGGTCTTGTTGGATCCTTTCGTCTGGTCTGCAGGGAGGTGGCTGTGCGCGGGGTACCTACCTTGTATCCCTTCAGCGTCCAGACGACGGAGTGGGCGAAAAACATCTTCCTTGTCGTGACCTTGGGGACCGCGCTACGCTGGTGCGATGCCGATTCAGGATCAGGCAGATCCCCTGGTTGCAGAGGCCCAAAGAGTCCTTCACACACAGATGGACCGCGAGCTGTTCTGCGTCGCGTATCATCCAGACTGGCTGTCGGATCTGCCGGACGCGCCGCTGGCGGACGATACGTGGAAGAGGCAGCTCGCGAACCTGCCGCCAGCGTATGTGCAGCGATTGCGGGAACAGCTCGTCCGCTGGCAGCGGCTTCGCAGTGGCAAGCTGCCGCCACCAACGGAAACGGTCGAGAAGCCACAACAGGACACACCCGGCGTTCCGTTGCGGCTGCTGCAGCCAGACGCCCAGTACCACCCAGAACTGCATGTGCCGTCGCCGGATCTTGAGCAGAAGATTCTCTACGCACTCCTCGATGGGGTGTCTGTGAATCTGCTGGGGGGAAATGAGCAGGGCAAGTCATGGTTGATCCAGCACATCTTGCGCACGCTGCAGGCGCAGCATGTCAACGTAAAGGCGCTGTACTTGGATCTGTCGCGGTGGGGCACCGAGGTGCTAGAGCAGCGTCACAGCCTGTTTCACAGGCTGCGCACGGATCTTGTCCGTTGGCTCAAGCTGACCGCCAGCGAACTGCACGGCATTCCGAACAAACCAGAGAGTTTCGATGAGGTCTGGCAGCTCCTGACCGCCTATCACCAGCGACCCGAGTGCAGCGGTCATCGGATCGTGCTGGCCCTGGATGGAACCAACGCGCTGCTGGACAGCCCGACCGTGGATGCGTTCTTCGGCCCGCTGCGGTCGCTGCTGCAAGACACGGACTATGTGTCGCTGCTGGTCAGCCTGTCCGCCCATCCCGTGTCAGTCATCCGCAGTGTGAGCCAGTCACGGCTAAGCTGGGGCGAGACGCATGTGGTCCCCGACTTCCAGATCGATCAGCTCGCTCCGCTTGCGGCGAAGTATGGTGTGACTATCAGCCAAGACGACCAGCAGCGCCTGTGGAAGCTGCTGTGTGGACAGCCGTATCTGGTCCGCTGGGCGCTGTATCGTGCCCGCCGGGAACCGACGCTGTCCCTGTCCACCCTGTTGGAAGAAGCCGCATGCCTGCCCGATGGCGGCACGCTGTTTCGCGAATACTTGGCCAGCCTGCGCGCCCACTTGGTACGTGCGGATCTCGACACCCTGGGCAAGGTCTATACCCAAGTCGGGAAGGGCTGCCCCGAAGAAGATCTCCGTCGGCTGACCATCAAGGGCTTGATCGTGCCGCAGCAGCGGGGTGGCCACCGCCTGCACTGTCGCTTGTTCCTGCATCTTCTACGGTCTTAGGAGTCTTAGGTGAGCGAGTCAGCACCAAAGCTCCAAGCCTGGGGGCAGCTGAAGCCTGATGCGATCTACATCAAGCGGCGGGAAGACGATGAGGTTGAGAGATACCTTAGCGCCGGCCAGTGCTGTCTGGTCACGGCCAGCCGCCAAGCCGGCAAGTCCAGCCTGCGGGTGAAACTGACCGAGCACCTGCGCCAAAGCCAAGGCGCTGTGGTCTGTTCGATTGACCTGAGCAGAGAGAGCGGCAGCTATGAGGGTGACTGGTTTCGCACCCTGTTCCGCGAGATCTGGAAGCAGGTCTGGGCGCAGCTTCCGGCCAGTCAGAGCGCTTCACTGGACGCATTCCTGATCGAGCACCAAGAAGAGAACTGGAACCAGACCTGGCGCAGCGTGATCTTGGAGCTGGCAAAGTGGAGCCAGGCGAAGAAGGGCCTGGTGCTGCTGTTTGATGAGGTTGACTCCGCGCTGGATCGACGCAGCTTCTTTGCCGGCCTGCGCGCTGCGCACGAGGAGCTGAGCGAGCGCCAGGGATTTCGCTTTGCGTTCTGTCTGCTGGGCGTGCTGGTCACCAGCGGCCAGTTACTGAGCGAGGGCTTGCAGTTCGTGCTGAAGCTGCCCGATCTACAGCGCGTCCCGCTACCCCCGTTCGATCGCGTGGATCTGGAAGGCTTCGTTCCCGCGCTGGCTGGATTTGTGAAGGTACCCGCTGCCCAGCGCAAGCTGCTGGATGAGCTCTACCACTGGACACACGGACAGCCATACCTGACGCACCGCATCTTGTATGAGTTGCGCCGAAGCAGTCTTCAGTCTGGCGTGAAGCTGGACAGCATACCGGCGGTGGTCGAGCAGCTCTTTCTGCGCAAGGACAGGGTAGACGACGACTTCCTGGCCTATGCCCCGCATCGGATCAACGTAGAGCGGAAGACCGACGCCGGAGCCGCCCGCATCGAGTCCCTGCTGCGCTTGTATCGCCGCGTGCTGACACAGGTGGAGCCAGTCCCCTATCAGCCCGATGACCCGCTCCATCAGGAACTGCTGCTGCTGGGAATCTGCCGGGTGGAGAAGGACAGCCTGGTCCCGGCCAGCCGCATCACCCAAGCGGTCTTTGACAGGGAATGGATCGAGCAAGCGCTGACCAGTGCCTGGTTTGAAGACCAGTACCAGGCCTGGTGCCGATCTGGACCGCTGCCCGAGCAACGCGCCACCGCGAAGCTGCTAAGCGGTGAGGCGCTGCACAAGGCGAGCGAGTGGCTCAAGCACCAGGGCAGCCTTGGTGATGCCGAGCGGGACTACATCCTGCTGTCCCGCGACGCACAAGTCCGCCAGCAGACCCTACAAAGATACGGACTCTTCGGGCTCTCCATCCTGATACCCATCGCAATCACTGTGCTGCTCATCTTGGCGCTGTCTTATCGTGCTGAGCTTCACGAAAAGAAACGATACGAGCAAGCACTAGAGAAAGAGTTAGCAGCAGCAAAAAAGGACCTTGGCCAGTTGAGTAAAAAGCAAGCGCAGCTAGAACAAGAGCTATTCGCCGCCAACGACACCATGACAGCGCGCGACCAAAAGATCGCCACTCTCGCTGGGGAGCTGGATCTGGCCAAGCGGGAGAGTCTGACCCTGCGGGAGACCCTCGACAGGCTGGCGGAAGCCAAACAGGAGGTCAAGGAGCTGCGGCAGCAGCTTGCAGCGAATGAGGTTCGCGCAACCGAGCTGCAACGGAAGCTTGAGCAGATCAAGCTGGCCAAACAAGAGCGGGAAGAGGACGTGGCGCGCCTGCGAGACAGGCTGGGTGCCATCCCAGAGGCAGGGGTGAAGACACCGTTCCAGTTTCCGCATCCCAGCGCAGTCACCGCAGTGGCGCTGGTGCAGGACGGCACGCGGCTGGTGACTGGCACGGGGAAGGGGTCACTGTACTTCTGGCACACCGGCAAGGCGACCCGCTTGGCAGAGCAGCCCTGTCATGTCACCCGCGTTGCAGCGCTGGCCATCAGCGCCAATGACCGCTATGTCGCCTCTGCAGGTCGAGATGGACAGATCTGCATCTTTGACACGCGCGGGGAGGCACGGCTGGCAAAGTTTGCCGCGCACAGTGATGGCGTGAATGCCATCGCCTTTTCCTCGGATGGGAAACTGCTGCTGAGCGGAGGCGATGACAAGACCGCCAAGCTGTGGGAGGTTCCATCCGGCAAGCTCTTGGCCACGCAGCAGCAGGACAGCAATGTCAGCGCAGTGGCGTTTTCGGGAAACGATCGCTACCTGATGCTGGGCGATGCCAGCAAGTTGGTTCACTGGATCGAGCGGGATGGCAGCGGCGATCTAGCACTGCTCCGCACGCTCAAAGGGCACACTGGGTACATCAGCTTCCTGTGGATGAACGAGGCGGCGACGAGGTCCCTGGTCGGCACCTCAAGTGGCGTGGTCTACTCGTGGAACCTGGATGTGACGCCGCCGCTCAAGAACGACAACGCTGTACAGATGACGCGGATGCACGCGATCAACAAGAGGCGCTACGGGCGCTCGTACAAAGGTGAAGTGCTGGATGTGCGGCGCTTCCCCAATAGCTTCTACAGCTTGAGCATCGACGACACCGGCGTGACTTGGATCTGGGAGACGTTTACCGGCCTGCCGATGCAAGAGCTGGCGCACCCCCGACCCGAGAGTGCCGACGACACCTGGCGGCAGAAGCTGGACAACACCGCTCGCTTTTCACGGGATGGCAGCTATGTGGTGACGGGCAGTGATGACGGGATTGCGCGGGTGTGGCGGGTCAAGACCAAAAACTAGCGCGGCACGAAATCCGTAACAAGCAAGGAACTCCGAATGGACAGTGTGAACGGGGGCGTGATTTCAGAGCTGTATGTTGTCTCGGACTTGCACCTGGGGGGACAGCATCCTGATCACAGGCTGTGCACGCAGAGTCGGCTCTTGGCTGGCCTGGTTGGTCATGTGAGAGTGCGGTGCCAGGACACGCCGCAGGGTCGGATGGTGCTGCTCTTTGCCGGAGACATCATCGACTTTCTGATTCCACATGACGATCCAGAGGGCTTCCAACCGCCACTCCGCTCGATGGCGGAAGCGAGAGCGATCGTCCAACGGGTGTGCAAGGAGAATCCAGAGCTGTTTCTGGAACTGCGGGAACTCCTCAAAGAGCCCAATGCAGAGGTTGTGTTCCTGCTCGGGAATCACGACCTAGAGCTGCGATTCCCTGCGGTGTGGCAAGAACTGACTGGACGCCTGATCGACTCCGAAACGAAGGGACGGCTGCTGCCGCTCTGCAATGGAGACACCGGGTACAAGTGCCGCATTGGAGGCTCATCCGTGCTGTGTGTCCATGGCAACGAAGTCGATGGCTGGAACGTGGTGGACTACGCACAACTCGCCTCAGTGGCGGAGCGCCATCGCGATGCAGAATCTCTCAGCCCTCCCCGTTGGGAGCCCAATCACGGCACTCGACTCGTGATTCACAAGATGAATCGGCTGAAACAGTCGCTGAACTATCCGTTTGTGGATCTACTGAAGCCTGAGCAAGAGGTTGTGGCGTGGCTGCTGGGTCTGTTGGAGCCTGAGTTTGCGAGATCTTCCTTTCCCGATTTGCTCGCATCAAGGGTCGGTGCCAAGTTGACGGAGGTCCTGCATCAGCAACGGTCCGGTCAGGGAATGCTGGGCACCGATGTAGAGTCGGGAGTGCATTCATCGTCACGA
>Ga0075158_10003034_pt1 | contig 11967 bp, 12 predicted proteins | sample JI91814BDNA_FD_70968 | JGI IMG/M metagenome (GOLD analysis project Ga0075158, IMG submission 70968) | Wastewater effluent complex algal communities from Wisconsin, to seasonally profile nutrient transformation and Carbon sequestration -... | ecosystem: Engineered > WWTP > Effluent > Algae... | reverse complement strand
GGCGCCTCCCAGGAGCGATTGGCTTTGACACCTCCTCTCCTACTCGCGTCCGTGCCTGCACCCCTTCAGCAACACGCACCCCAAACGCAACATCCGCACCTATCCGTGCAACCTCTAAGACGAAATCACCCTTCTGACGCAAAATAACGCCGCGGTAACGTGCGGCGGGTTTCCGCCACCGGCGCCGTTATGCGACTCTTGCCACGTCCCAGGCGTGTCGATCAGGCGGGTTCGGGCACCGCCCGCAAGCGTTGCGACACCACGGTCGTGACCCCATCGCCGCGCATCGAGACGCCATACAGCGCGTCGGCGACCTCCATCGTCCGCTTCTGGTGGGTGATGACGATGAGCTGGCTGGAGTCGCGCAACTCCTCGAAGAGGGTGATCAGGCGCCCGAGGTTGGTGTCATCGAGGGCCGCCTCGACCTCGTCCATGATGTAGAACGGGCTCGGGCGCGCCTTGAAGATCGCCACGAGCAGCGCCACGGCGACCAGCGAGCGCTCCCCTCCCGAGAGCAGCGAGAGCCGCTTGACCTTCTTGCCAGGGGGACGTGCCTCGACCTCGATGCCCGTCGTGAGCATGTCGGAGGGGTCGGTGAGGAAGATGCGCCCCTCGCCGCCGGGGAAGAGCCGCGCGAACACCCGCTCGAATTGCGCGGCGGTGTCGGCGAAGGCCGAGGCAAAGACCTCCTCGACCCGCTGGTCGACTTCGCGCACAATGTCGAGCAGATCGCGTTTGGAGGCCTTGAGGTCCTCCATCTGCTGCGTGAGGAAGGTATGCCGTTCCTCCAGGGCCGCAAATTCCTCCAGGGCGAGCGGGTTAATCCGCCCCAGCTCGCGCAGGCCGCGCTCGGCGCGCCGCAAGCGTTTCTCCTGATCGGCGCGGACATAAGGCTGCGGCGCGAGCGCCTCCTCGCCAGCGGCCACGAGAACCGGCACGAGGTGATGGGGCCCGAAGTCCTCGATCAGCACGTCCGGGTCGATGCCGAGTTCCTCGATGGCTTTGAGCTGCAACTGCTCGACCCGCGCTTGTTGGGCGGCTCTCGCGACCTCGTCGCGGTGGATATCGCTGGTCAGGGCGGCCAGCTCGTCCTGAGCGGTCGCGAGCTGGGCACGCAGGGCGACCAGCCCGGCTTGCTGCTCGCGGGCATCGGCATCGAGCCCGGCGACGAGCTTGGCGGCCGTCTCCGTCGCGGCCGTGAGCCGCCCGATCCCGTATGCCGCGGCGGCCGCCACCGCCTCGGCGCTGCTTGCCTCCCGGCGCCGTCGTTCGCGGCGCGATGCGAGACGCTCGCGCGCCGCGAGTTCGTTGCGCGCGGCACCTTCGAGTGAGGCGGCCCGCCCCGAGAGCGCCCTGGCGCGCTCTTCCTTGGTGCGCAGGCCCAGCAGGGCCTCGGTCTCGGCTGCCCGAGTGGCAGCGGCGGCGGCATCGAGCGCTGCGCTCCGGTCGGGAGCGCTCTGCTCCGCTTCCTCCGGCTCGGCCGTGGCGGCCTCGAGGCGGGCGGTGAGTTCGGTGACGGCGTCTCGGTCGGCGGGCAGCGCTGCCGCGGCCTGTTCGCGGGCGCGCTCCAGCCGATCGAACTCGGCACGCGCCGAGCGAATGGCCGAGCCGAGTGCGCCGAGTTGCTCAGCGACGGCGGCCATCCGCGCATCGGATTCGTGCAGCCGCTCCAAGTGGGCGTCGGCCGTGGCGCTCGCCGCCTCCAGGGCGGTCGTCGCCGCGGCCAGGCGGAATTGGGCCTCGTGCCCAGCGCCCTGGGCGCGCTCCAGTTCGGCGGACGTCTCATCGACGGCCGCCTGGGTTTCGATCAGGCTCGGCGCGTCCGCGCTGCCGCCGCGCACCATCGCAGCGCTGAACACATCGCCGTGGGCTGTGACCGCGCTCAGGTCCGGTCGCGCCGCAATCACGTGCTGCGCGATCTCGGCATCCGCGACCAGCACGACGCCAGCTAGCAAGCGCCGGATCGCGCCCTGAAGCGAGTCCGGCACGCGCACGCAGTCGCAGGCCCACCGCGTGCCCTCCGGCAGGCCGTCGCGCGGGTCGGGATCTGCCGTAGCCCCCTCGATCAGCAGGCTCGCGCGGCCCCACTCCTGCTCGCGCAGGTGGATCAGCGCCTCGGCGGCGGTGGCGAGGTCGGGCACGGTGACGGCTTCCGCGGCATACCCCAGCGCGGCCGCGATGGCCACCTCGTCGCCGGATGTGACCCGCAGGCCCTCGGCGAGGCTCGACCCGAGCGTGATCTGATCGTGGCCGATCAAGGCAGCGGCGCCGTCCTTGCGCCGCAGGCCGAGCCGCAGCGCCTCGAGGCGCGCCGTCAACGCGGTGCGTTCCCGATCCGCCGCCCGGTCGGCCTCGCGCCAGCGTTCCACCTCGGCGCGGGCAGCCGCTTGGGCGGTCTGTGCCTGCTCGTATGCCGCGTCCAACCCCTCCTCGCCCTCCTCCTCCACGGCGATGGAGGCCTCCAGCGCCGAGAACTCGGACTCGGCGGTGGCGGCGCGGGCCTTGGCCGCGGCTGCTGCCTGGGCCAGCCGGCCGAGTTCGGCCTCGGCGGCATCGAGGCGGCTTCGTCGCGCGGCGACCTGCCCGGCAAGCTTCGCGAGACCTTCGCGTCGGTCGGCCGTCGTCCGCGCGAGCGCAGCGATCCGCCGTTGTTCGGCCGCCGCGGCGGCCTCCGCCTCGGCACGCTCCTCCTGAGCGGCCGCCAGCGCCTCCGTCGCGGCGGCCACCTCGGCAGCTAGACCGCGCTCCTGCTCGCGGGCCGCCTGGGCCTGCGCGAGGAGTTCCTCCGGGTCGCGCCCAGTGGTCGTTTCCTCGTGGTCATCGGCTCGCAGCAGGCGAACCCGCTCCTGCGCGAGGGATTGAGTGCTTTGCAGCCGTTCGCGGCTGCCCCTCAGGGCAATCCACCGCTCCCGCTCAGCGCTCAAGATCGGGCCGAGGGCGCCAAAGCGTTCCTCGGCAGCCACCACCTCGGCGCGCGCGCCGGTAAGGCTTGCCTCCGTCTGCGCCCGACGGCGCAGCAGCGCCGACTCATCGGCTGCCTCCTGCTCCATCGCCGAGGTCAATTGGGCGAGTTCATCGGCAAGCAGACGCGAGCGAGCATCGCGGGCCTCGGCCTGGATCACGGCCGCCTTGCGTGCCGCCTCCGCCTGGCGGCCAAGGGGGCCGAGCTGTCGCCGGATCTCGCTGGTCAGGTCGGCGACCCGGGTCAGATTCGCCTCCATCGTCTCGAGCTTGCGCAGCGCCTTTTCCTTGCGCTTGCGGTGTTTGAGGACGCCGGCGGCCTCCTCGATGAAACCACGCCGCTCCTCGGGGGTCGCCCGCAGCACGGTGTCTAGCTGACCTTGGCCGACGATGACGTGCATCTCACGCCCGATGCCGGCATCGGAGAGCAGTTCTTGGATGTCGAGAAGGCGGCAGGCGGTCCCATTGATCGCATATTCGGAGCCGCCACCGCGGAACATCGTGCGCCGAATCGTCACCTCGGTGTAGTCGATGGGCAACGCACCATCGGTGTTATCGATGGTCATCGAGACCTCGGCGCGCCCCAGGGGCGCCCGACCGGAGGTTCCCGCGAAGATGACATCTTCCATCTTGCCGCCGCGCAGCGACTTCGCGCCCTGCTCCCCCATCACCCAAGCCAGCGCGTCCACGACATTGGACTTGCCGGAGCCATTGGGGCCGACGATGCAGGTCACACCCGGTTCAAGCCGGAAGGTCGTGGCCGACGCGAACGACTTGAACCCTTTGACCGTGAGGGACTTGACGTACACGAGATCGCGTCCTTGATTGCAGGGGCACAAGCCCGATCACTCTAAACGGGCATGCGGCTCGCCTGCGGGAGGTCGCGCCTTCGTGGCGGCGTGCTCAGCTCGCGCTTGAACCGGCGATCGCCTCGTGGTGACGAATCACCTCGGCGATGATGAAGCCGAGGAACTTCTCGGCGAACTGCGGATCGAGCCCGGCCTCGTCGGCGAGCACGCGCAGCCGGGCGATCTGCCGCTCTTCTCGGGCGGGGTCGGCCGGCGGGAGCCCGTGCGCCGCCTTGAGTTCCCCCACCTGCTGGGTGGCCTTGAACCGCTCGGCAAGCAGATGCACCAGGGCCGCGTCGATATTGTCGATGCTCGAACGCAGTCGCCTCAGCTCCAGGGGTGTCCCCATGACCTCATCGGCGCCGCTCATGGTCATGATCGTATGAGGTGTGCTCGCCCCCTCGGCCGGGCTGTCCGGATCGCGGCCGAGGGCTCCGTCGGCCCGGTCGCCGACTCCTCGGTCAGGGGATCGGCAGCTTCTTCAGCGTCACGACCTTGCCGGTGTGGGCAAAGGAGAGGTCGGCGAAAGCCTGGCGGGCGATCGCGGCATAGGCGTGCTGACCGGTCATGCTCGGGTGGATGCCGTCGGGCTGCAACAGCTTGGGATCGGCGACGACCGTGGCATTCCAGTCGGCAACGATGACATTGCCATAGTCCTTGGCCACCCGCAGCAGGGTCGCGTTGTCGGTCTTCGCGCGGGCCATGTTGAGATGCACATTCATCAACACGACCATCCGCTTGGGCCCGAGGCGATCCAGCACCTTGCGCAGGTCGGCCTCCTCTATGCCGGCATTGGTGCCGAAGCTGAGGATGACGCCGCGCCGGATGTCATGACCCGACGCGACGACCGCCTGGTAGCCCGCTGACCAGCGGCGATTGGACTTCGCATCGATGCGGATGCCGTCGAAGTAGTACTTCAACGCGGGGACCGAACCCACCATCATCGAGTCGCCATAGGCATCGATCTCGGTGCCCTTGGGCATCGTGAAACCGCGCTCCTTGATGGGAGCCGCTGTGGTGGCAGCGGTGCTCGGGGTGCGGGTGGCGGCCTTTTCGTTCGCCGTGATGGCCGCCTGGGTTGAGGTGACCTCCGGCGCGGTGGCCACGACAACCATCGTGGCAGCGACAATCAGAGCGGTCGCTGCGAAGAGCGCGCGCGGGCCCCCGATGCGGTGCGGCAGGCGAGCGGCGAGACCGGTCCAAGCTCCCCGCCAGCCACGTTTGCGAACGGGCATCTCGACGAAACGGAAGGACAGGTCGGCGAGCGCGAGGATCACCACCACGCACCAGATGCGTGACCACACGTAGCCCTCGGAGCCAGAGACTCCGCCGTGATCGGCGTTGACCACGAGAATCACCGGCCAGTGCCACAGATAGATGCCATAGGACCGATCACCGATCCACCGCATTCCGGGCAGTTCCAGCACGCGGGTGAAGGTGCCCCCGCTGATGGCACTCGCGATGAGCACCGCGGTGGCGAGGCTGGCGAGCAATAGGCCACCACGGAAGGTGAAGGGACGGGCCTCATCGAGCCACCAGAGCAGGCCGGCAAGGACGGCCAGTGCCGCGGTCGTCACCGCCCGGCGGCGGGTGACCCATGCGGGCGCGGACAGGCTCGCGCGACCGCCCCCGGCATACCAAAAGGCGAGCGCAGCCCCGAGCATCAGTCCGAAGACGTGGGTGTCGGTGCCGTAATAGACGCGCGTGGCGCCAGCGTCGGGATCGAAACGCACCGCCATGGCCAGGGCGGATGCCGCCGCCGCAGCCAGGGCAATCCCGGCCCGGGCACGCGGGCTGCGCACCCAGCGCACCAGACCCAAGGCGAGCAGCGGCCACACCAGATAGAACTGCTCCTCGACCGCCAGGGACCAGAAGTTCATGAACAACTGCGGTGTGGTCGCGTGGAAGTAGTCCGCGCCGACCGCGAGCTGGACCCAGTTGAAGGAGAAGGTCAACGCGCCGAGCACCTGCGCACCGATGCCGACGAGCAGATCAGCCTGCGTGATTCGGGCGAGCAGCACACTGAGCGGCACGACGACGAAGAGCGCAGGCAGGAGGCGCCGGGCGCGGCGGCCCCAGAAGCCGCGCAGATCAAGCTGGCCGGTCGAGGCGTGCTCCCGGACCAACAAGGTGGTGATCAGGAACCCCGAGACGACAAAAAAGATGTCGACCCCGAGGAAGCCACCGGGCAGCCACGCCGCGTTGAGGTGGAATAGGACAACGGCGACGATCGCGATGGCCCGCAATCCGTCCAGGCCAGGCAACCGGCGTGGGGCGAGACCACCGGGGGCACGGGGAGATGCGGGTGCTGGCGCCGAGGCGCGACGGGAACTCGATGTCGTCGTCATACTCCCCACTCCGGTCCGGGCATGCGTGCGGCAGCGCCGCAAGCAGCGGTTGCTGCTCACTGCTCACCGTAGGGACTGGCACTGACAGCCTTCGGAAGCCACGCGGGAGCGAGGTGTCTATGCTCGGCGGATGGACACTCCCGAGCGCGCGCTGGTCCACGTCGCCGGGCATGTCCAGGGCGTCGGCTTCCGCTGGTGGACCCGGGCCCGCGCGCTCGAACTCGGCCTCGCGGGCTATGCACGCAATACCGAGGACGGACGAGTGGAGGTCTGCGCCGAGGGTGAGCGTGGTGCCATCGACGCCCTGCTCGCGAGCCTGGCCGAACAACCTTCCACCACCCGCCGCCCCGGGCGGGTCACCCGCGTTTCGGCTCCCCTGCGCGGCCCCGCCACCGGCCGGTATGACGATTTCCGCGAGCGCTGAGCCGCCATCCCCCAGAAGGGTCGGCACACCCCCCCGTCGAAAGGACACTAACGCCCCGTCTGAGTGGCCTTTCGAGGGGCGGGGGCCGGCGACTGCTAGCATTGCTGTCAGGAGGTCTTGACCGTGAGCACTTTGACGATCAGGCAGTTGAACGAGAACACGCACGCACGCTTGCGCGGTCGAGCAGCCAAGCATGGCCGGTCGGTCGAAGCGGAGGTCCGCGCGATCTTGGACGCCGCCGTGGATCGTCCCGCGGAAAACATCCTCCTGACTCTGCACGACAGCTTGGCGGAGGGTGGCGGTGTGGACCTTCAGGTGCCGGAGCGACGGGACGCGCCGCGGTCGGCTGACCTGTCGTGATCATCGCCGATACCAACATCGTCTCGGAGTTCATGAGGGACAGTCCCGCCCCGCGTGTGCTCGCCTGGGCGCAGGCATTGGAGGTCTCAAGGCTGACCATCAGTGTGGTCACCGTCGAAGAGATCGATCGCGGCTTGGGGCGCCTGCCCAAAGGACGCCGCCGCAAGGACCTAGAGCGTCGATGGGCCAGGTTGCTGTCCGCCTTTGCCGACACAATCGCCACCTACGACCTGCCAGCCGCCCGAGCCACGGCCCGGATTCTGCTCCACGGCATGGATCACGCGCGGCCAATGTCCTTGGCCGATGCGCAAATCGCCGGCATCTGCCTCGCACAGGCAGCCGATCTGGCGACACGAAACGTCAAGGACTTCGCCCAGGTGAGCGATCTGACGGTGATCAACCCGTTCGAGAACGATCTCGCGTAGCGCCGCCTGCGGCCTGTGCAGTCACTCGCAGGCGCGGCCGGGGCTGGCAGCGCGGACAAGAGAAGCTCGAGCGATTCATGAAGTGCTCGCGGCGGATCAGCGTGCCGCAGCGCAGGCACGGCAGACCTTCGCGGCCATAGGCGTTCAGGGAGCGAGAGAAGTAGCCGGACTGGCCGTTGACATTGACATAGAGCGAGTCGAAGCTCGTGCCGCCCGCACCGAGCGCGTCGGCCATGACCTCCCGCGCATGAGCCAACAGCCGCACCACGGCAGGCTTGGTCAGCCGGTCCCCCGGGCGCTCGCCGTGCAGCTTGGCCCGCCAGAGCGCCTCGTCGGCATAGATATTGCCGATCCCCGAGACGATGCCCTGATCGAGCAACTGGCGTTTGATGCCGCTGGGCCGCGAGGTGATCCGCCGGGCCACGGCGAGCGGATCGAAGTGGGTGTCGAAGGGGTCGCGCGCGATGTGCGCCACCGGTTCCGGTATGCCGTGCGCATCCACCGCGCTCAGCGCCAGTCCGCCGAAGGTGCGCTGGTCGACGAAATGCATCTCCAGGGGGTCGCCGGCGGCGGTGCGCAGCGCGAACCGCGCGTGCAGGTGTTTGGGCTCCGGGCCACCGGGCTCGGCCAATAACAACTGGCCGCTCATCCCGAGATGCGCCACCAGCGCTTCGCCCCCCAGGTCGAGCCAGAGGAACTTGCCGCGACGGCATACGGCCTCGATGCGGCGCTCGGCGATCCGGTCGGCGAAGTCCGCCGGCCCGGGCAAGTGGCGGCGCAGCACGCGCGCGCCGAAGGTTTCGACCGACTCGATCGTCGCGTCGGTCGCGTGCGCCGCCAGGCCGCGTCGAACCACCTCGACCTCGGGGAGTTCGGGCATGGCCTTGCCGGTCAGGCGCTGACGACGGCCGCGTCGCCCTGGTCGCCGGCGGGGGCGGACAGCGCCTCCCAGGCATGCTGCGCGGCTTGTTGTTCGGCGTCCTTTTTGGTGCGTCCGACACCGACCCCATGCACGGCGCCGCCGACGAGTGCGGAGGCGGTGAAGACCTTCTCGTGCTCGGGTCCTTCGCCGACGATCCGGTATTCGACCGACCCCAGACCGGAGGCGACGCTCAGCTCTTGCAGAGAAGTCTTCCAGTCCAAGCCGGCGCCGAGGGCCGCCGAGGCGGTCATCACCGGCCCGACGAGGTGGTGCACAAAGGTCGTCGCGACCTCGATCCCGCCACTGAGATAGACGGCACCGATCACGGCTTCGGTGGTGTCGGCCAGGATCGAGGACTTGTCCCGGCCGCCCGTTGCCTCCTCGCCGCGTCCGAGCAGGAGGTAGTCGCCGAGCCCGATGGTGCGCCCGACGTCCGCGAGCGCGCGCATATTCACCGTGGCCGCGCGCAGCTTGGCCAGATGGCCCTCGGAGTGATCGGGATAGGTCCGATAGAGGTAGTCGGTGACCACCAGCCCGAGGATGGAGTCGCCGAGGAACTCAAGGCGCTCGTTGTGCGGGATGGCACCCGACTCATACGCATAGGAGCGGTGCGTCAACGCCAACACCAGCAGCGGCCCCCCGACGTCACTGCCGCACACCTCACGGATGTGTTCGCGCAGTTCGTCGATGGGCCGCTGCATGGTGCGAGCGTCGAATCAGGCCTGGTGTTCGGTGCGCTCGGCGACGCCATAGTGGCGTCCCTTGTAGGTGCCACAGGACGGGCACGCGATGTGCGGCACCATCGGCGACTTGCAGGCCGGGCACGTGGTGGTGGCCACGGGGGTGGCCTTCCAGTTGGCGCGGCGCGAACGGGTGTTGGAGCGCGAGGTCTTCCGCTTCGGGACAGCCACGTCAGTTCCTTTTCTCAGTAGGGTCAGCCGCGTCGGCGTCCCCGGCCAGTTGAGCCAGGGCCGACCACCGCGGGTCGAGCAGTTCATGGGCGTGCGACGGATCCTGCGCCAGGTGGAACCCGCATTGCGAGCACAACCCCGGGCAGTCGTCACGGCATACCGGCTGGAAGGGCAGTGCAGGCACCACCGCATCCACGAGCACGGGTTCGAGATCGATCAGATCGTCTCGGACTTCATACTCCTGCGTCTCATCGTCCGTGGCACCCACCTTGCGACCGCGGGCAGCCCGCTCGGGATAGGCGAACAATTCCTGGAAGGTTCCGTCGATCTCGGCGGAGACCGGATCCAGGCAGCGCACGCACGTCCCGAGCGCCGTGGCGTGGACCGAACCCGTGGCCAGCACGCCTTCGAGCACGGATTCGAGCCGGAGTTCGACATCGATCGGCGCGCCCGCGGGCACGGCGATGACATCGGTGCCGACGGGCTCCGAGAGCTCAATCTCACGGGAGATCTGCACCATCGACCCCGGGCGGCGGCCCAGTTCCAAGGTGCTGAACACCGTGGGTGAGCGGGGGTCGAGATGGTTCATGGCTCCACGCAGTGCTGGCATAGGGGTGTCGGACCGCGTCACGCAATAAGACACAGACCGAGGATCAAGACTACCGTCCGCCTCGACGCGGCCCAAATCCCGCCGTCCGGCTAACCGTCCCGACGCGCCACCAGGGCATCGCGGACAGCTTTGGGCACCATCTCGCCGATCTCACCGCCGAGGGCGCAAACCTCCTTGATCAACGAACTGGAGATGTGGGCGACCGCCGGATCCCCGGGTATGAAGAGGGTCTCGATCCCCGTGAGCGCGCGGTTCATCGACGCCATCGGAATCTCATAGGCATAGTCCGCCTCGCCGCGCAGGCCCTTGAGCAGGACGTTCGCGCCGACCTGGCGCGCCACGTCGACAATGAGCTGGGTGGGGAAGGCCTCCACCCGCACCCCGGGGTATGCCGCGGTGGCCGCCTCGACGAAGGCGATCCGCTGCTCGACTGGGAAGGTGCCGGTCTTGGCCGGATTGTGCAGGACGGCGACGATCACCTCATCGAAAAGCGCCGCCGCGCGGCCGATGACGTCCAGGTGGCCATTGGTCACCGGGTCATAGGAGCCGGGGCAGAGTGCGCGTGAGGTCACAGGGGTGAACCTACAAGAGGTTCTGCCGGTGCCCGGCGGGCGAACCACAAGCTCGTCTCGCCATAACGCCGTTGATCGACGAGCTCGACCCCCGCGGGCCAGGTCGGTTCGGGAGATCGGGTGGAGCGCTCGATCACCAGGAGCGCCTCCGGGGCGAGATGCCCGCCGAGCGCGAGCGCCGCGAGGTCAGCGCCGAGGTCCGCCTCGCGCAGTGGATAGGGCGGATCGGCGAAGATCAGCCCGGCGGGCTCGGCCCCAGCCCGGCCGGCGAAGGTGCGAACGCTGGCCACCTGGACGCTTCCCGAGACCTCGCGCAGCGCCGCGAGATTGGCGCGGATGACCCGGGCGGCGCCCTGGTCGGCCTCGACGAAGTCGACGCGGATAGCGCCCCGGCTCGCGGCCTCCAATCCCAACGCCCCGGATCCGGCATAGAGATCGAGCACCCGCTCCCCCGCCACGGCCTCCCAGGCGTCAAGGCGGGAGAAGAGCGCCTCTCGCACCCGGTCGGACGTCGGCCGCGTCGAGGACCCCTTGGGGGCTGAGATCGTCCGGCCGCCGAAGCGACCACCGATGATGCGCGTCATCCCTTCTCCAAGAAGTCGGCTTGCTCGGGGCGCAGCCAGGCCTCGATCACGCCCGCGAGCAGGGGCTGGCGGCTCAGGTCGGGATCGGCGGAGATCAGTTCGGCGGCATCCTGGCGCGCCGCCGCGATCACCTCGGCATGGTGGGCCAGCGACAGATAGCGCAGCCGGCCGCGCCCACCACTTTGCCGGGCGCCGAGGATGTCGCCCTCGCGTCGCTGGCGTAGGTCGAGTTCGGCGAGTTCGAAGCCGTCGGTCGTGGCGGCGACGGCGGCGAGCCGCTCGCCGGCCGGGCCGTCGGCGGCCCGAGTCGCCAGCAGGCAGAGCCCTGCGTGCGCGCCACGGCCGACCCGGCCGCGCAGTTGGTGCAACTGGGAGACCCCGAAGCGGTCGGCATCGCGCACCACCATCACGGTGGCATTGGGCACATCGACGCCGACCTCGATCACGGTGGTGGCGACGAGGACATCGAGATCACCGGCTGCGAAGGTGCGCATCACCGCGTCCTTCTCCTCCGCCGCCAGCTTGCCGTGCAGGAGACCGATGCTCAACCCGGCCAGGGCCGGCTCGCCGCGTAGTTCGGCCACGGTCTCCAAGACCCCGAGCATCTCGGGCCGCGGCTGATCCGGCGCGTCGTCCTCCGCCTCGGTCACCTCCTCGGCATCGCCTTGCTGGCCGGGCCCGATGCGCGGGCACACGACATAGACCTGTCGTCCGGCGCGGCACTCCTCGGCCACCCGTTCCCAGGTCCGCTGCAACCAGCCGGGTCGGAACTCATCGACGACGAAGGTCTGGATGGGACTGCGCCCGGCGGGCAACTCGCGCAGCGTGGAGGTCTCCATATCGCCAAAGACCGTCATCGCGATCGTCCGCGGAATCGGGGTTGCCGTCATGACCAGCATATGCGGCGCGTTCTCGGCCTTGCTGCGCAGCACATCGCGTTGCTCGACGCCGAAGCGGTGCTGCTCGTCGATGACGACCAGCCCGAGGTCATAGAAGGTCACG
>Ga0075158_10003030_pt1 | contig 11977 bp, 7 predicted proteins | sample JI91814BDNA_FD_70968 | JGI IMG/M metagenome (GOLD analysis project Ga0075158, IMG submission 70968) | Wastewater effluent complex algal communities from Wisconsin, to seasonally profile nutrient transformation and Carbon sequestration -... | ecosystem: Engineered > WWTP > Effluent > Algae... | reverse complement strand
AGCCGCTGGCCGAGCACGTGCTCGCCGAGGCCCAGGCGCTGCACGCCGCGGTGTTCACCGGGCCGATCGCCGAGCTGGTCGCGCGGCTCACCGAGGCGGCCCGCGGCGAGGGCGGGCGCCTGCTCGTGCGCCTGACCGCGACGGACCCGGAGCTCCAGCGCGTGCCGTGGGAGGCGATGTGCCGGCCGGGCACCTCGCGCGAGTTCGTGGGCGCGAGCCCGGAGCTGCAGTTCGTCCGCGGGGTCCACTCGAGCGAGCCGTTCGAGCCGCGGGAGATCCGCCGCGCGGTGCGCTTGCTGGCGATCGTGCCGCTCGGCGAGCAGGACCGGCTGCTCGGGCTGCGCGGGGCGCTCGCCGGGTCGATCGCGTCGGGGGAGATCGAGTGGCTGGCGCCGATCGCCGGCGACCAGGCGACCGGCACGCGCCTGATCGAGCTGCTGCGCCGCTCCGAGGCGCCGCACATCATCCACTGGATCGGCCACGGCGGCCTCGACGAGCAGGGGAACCCGCGCCTCCAGCTCGGCGACGACGGCAGCGGCCAGGAGCAGTGGATCCTGGCCGAGACGCTGGCCCAGGAGCTGCGCAGCAGCGTCGGCGGGTCGCTGCGGCTGGTCGTGCTCGAGGCGTGCAGCGGGGCCAAGCCGGGCGTGCACGCCAGCGCCGCGAACATCCTCGCGCGCAACGGGGCCGAGGCGGTCGTGGGCCACATGTGGCCGGTGCGCGCCGAGCTGGCCCGCGACGCGTCGGTCGAGCTCTACCGGGCGCTCACGCAGACCCGCGAGGGCGCGGGCGACGTGTCGCTCGGGCTGCAGTCGGCCCGCCGCGCGCTGATCGAGCGCGGGGCCGAGGTGTTCTCGCCGGTGCTGCACCTGCGCGGGACGTCGGCGCAGGTGTTCGACGTCCGGCGGCGCCGCGTGGTCGCGCCGGCGGTGGTGGCGGCGACGTCGGCCGCCGACGAGGTCCAGACCAGCACGCTGCGGACGATCCTGGGCGCGCCGTTCTCGCTGGTGCTGGGTGACATCGGCGAGCACGCGGTCGGCGACGACGCGCTGCGCGTCGACCTGCAGCAGGCGCTCAAGGAGCGCGGCGACCCGCAGGCGGCCGTGCTCGACCTGTCGGAGCTGGCGACCCGCTTCTACCTGCACAGCGGGCGCGCCAAGCTGCAGCGGCTGTTCCAGAAGGACATCGGCGCGGCGATCGAGACGGCGATCCCGCGGTTCCTGCGGGCGCTGGTGACCCACCTGCGGCCCGGCGCGCACACGACGTTGCTGTGGCTGCCGCTGCTCGAGTGGGCGCTCGCCGAGCAGAACCCCGGTCGCAACATCTACGCGGTGATGCCCGCGGCCCCGGACGCGCTCGAGCGGCGCCTGGTGATGGTGCGCCCCGCCGGCGAGAAGGAGTGGCGCGAGGAGGAGCTGCCGCCGGAGACGCTCGACCTCCAGCGCGACTTCCTGATCCTGCGGATGTACGGCGGCTACTCGCCGGAGGCCCAGCCGATCCTGACGACGCCGCAGCTGACCGAGGACGATCACATCCGCGGCCTGGTCGGCCTGCGCGACCTGTTCCCGCTGACCTGGGAGGCCTGCTTCATGGGCTGCCTGCGCATGTTCCCGTTCCTCGGCGTCGGGCTGTCGGTGTTCGAGTGGCGCCACCGCATGCTGCTGACGTGGCTGCTCGACCAGCGCCCGCCGTCGAAGATCAGCGTGGTCGTCACGAAGCCCGGCGCGAGCGAGGCGGCGATCTGGGACCAGGGCGCGGGCGGGCTGTTCGGGCGCGGCGCGCTGCGGGCCTTCGACCTCGAGCTGGCCGCGCTCGGCGACATCTGCGAGGGGGCGGACCGATGAGCCCGTCACCCGCCAACCCCGACGTGTCCGGCGTGCGCCGGGCGATCCGCGATCACGACGCGGCGAGCCTCGGGGCCATCGTCGCCAGCCAGCTGGTCGCCTACCGCTGCTCGACGGTCTACGGCCCGGCGCCGAAGGTCCTGCGCGAGGTCATCGAGTCGCACGCGCTGCCCCGCCTCGAGCAGCTGCACGACATCCGCCGCGTCGTCATCCACGAGTGGTTCGATGGCAGCCCGACGCTGGCGGGGCTGGTCGCGGAGCTGCTGCGCCAGCTCGACCTGGTGCCGGCGATGAACGCCGGGCAGGCCGACCTCGCGGCGGTCCGCCAGGTGATCGACCGCGCGTACCGGATGTCGGATCGGCCGCTGGTGATCGTGCTGTACGGGCTCGAGCGCCTGCTCGACGACGGCCGCGACCACGCGGCGGACCGCAAGTTCGTCGACGCGCTGGCGGTGCTCGTCGACCTGCCGATCCGCGGGCTGCAGCTGGTGATGGCGGTCCCGGAGGTCGACCTCGGGGCGTTCCGCCACCTGCTGCGCGGCCACTACCGCCTGCTGGCCAACGACCTGCGGCTGCACGGCAACGATCGCCGGCTGATCATCCCGATCGGGTTCGTCGGCGCGGGCGGGACGACCGTGGTGGCCGGAGCCGCCGCGGCCGGGGCCGCCGCGACGACGGGGATCGGCGCGCTGATCGCGGGTGGTGTGCTCGGCGTCGCGGGCATCGTGCTCGCGGCCGTCGGCGCGAGCTCGCTGCAGGAGGCGCGCAGCGTCCGCGAGGCGACGCCGCCGGCCGCCTCGTGCCCCGCGTGCGCCGCGTGCGAGGCGTGCCCGCCGGTCGCATCGCCGCGCGGTGATCCCGAGCCCGACGTCGCGCCGGATCCCGAACCCCCGGTCGCCGCGGACGAGGGGCCCGGGGCGCCCGACGTCGATCCGCCCGAGCTGCCCGACGGGGTCCATCCGGCCGTCGATCCCAGGACCCTGATGTGTCTCGCCAAGAAGGGCGACGGCGAGTGCGCCAAGTGCACGCGCACCAGCTGCTGCAAGGACCTGCAGGCGTGCCGCAGCGCCAAGTGGCGGAGCTGCGTGCTCGGCGGCAAGGTCCCGACCGGGGACTGCTCGCCCGAGGCGATCGAGAAGAACTGCCGGCCGCTCGCGCTGTGCGCCCTCGAGTACAAGTGCAACGCCGTCTGCTTCCAGTGATCGGCGGCCTGCTGCTGGTCGCGTGCGGCGAGCCGGCCGCGCTGCAGGCGGAGGACCTGCCGGCGCCGGCGCGGCGGTTCGTCGTCGGCAACGAGGGCCGCCACGACCTGTTCGGCGAGGCGCTCGCGGGCCGCGGCGGGGCGCTGCTGTGCGTCGGCGGCGACCACTGTTACACGCTGCTGGCGCTGGCCGGGGCCGAGGCCGCGTACTTGATCGATCACGATCGCCGCGTGATCGAGCTGCACGCCGAGCTCGGCGCGCGCGTGATCGCTGCGGTCGACGTCGACGCGCTGCTCGCGGGGCTCGCCGCGCCGCCGACGCAGGTGAGCCTCGCGGCGGCGTGGCCGGCCGTGACCGACCACCTGCGCCGCGTCGCCGCCCGCCCGTCGACCTGGCTGAGTGACCCTGTCCTTTACGCCAGGTCGCGCGAAGCCTGGCGGACCGGCGCGGTCCACCCGCTGCTCGGCGACCTCGCGGGCGATCGGGCGATGGCCTCGATCGCGCGGTCGGCCCGCGATCGTGGGCCCTTGTTCACCGCGATCTATCTCAGCAACGCCGAGGAGGGGCTGGACGATCGCGGGGCCCTGCGGCGAAACCTCGCGGGGCTGCCGCGCGCGCCGGACAGCGTCCTGCTGCGCACGTTTTTCCTGCCCGACTGGCCCGCCGCCGACGGGCTGTGGAGCTACCAGGTCCACGGTGTGGAGCACTACCTGGCCCGCGCCGGCGACCCGCCGATGGACCTGGCGGCGATCGTCGCCGACGCCCGCGCACGCGGCGAGCTGCGCGTCGATCCGGAGCGGCCGGGTCTGTCGACGATCGCGACGAACTCGAGCGCCCGCGGTGATGACGACCACGCGGGTGGTCCTCATCGATAGCGCGGCGTTCACCGATGATGACGCGCGGCAGGACGATACCTCCGCACACGCGGCCCAGACGCACAGACTGCACGCAGGGGGATCCCCCCTGCAGTGATAGCCTGACCGGCGGGAGATCGATCGATGGGCGGTGCAACGTTGTACATGCTGTCTCGCCACGACCGTGACGGTCGGTTCGTGGCGGCCACGGGCGCGGTGGTCGCGGTGAGCGGCCGCGACGCGGGTGAGCTGGTCGGCGCGCCGCTGCAGTCGCTCGTCGTCGCGGAGGACGCGGGGCTCGTCGCCGACATGCTGGTGCGGGCGGCGGACGGCGGCGAGCCGATCGCCGTGCGCTGTCGGATCGGCGAGCGGGTGCTCGAGATCGTCGGGCACGCCGCGCACGCGGCCGACGGCGCCGCGGAGATCCACTGCCTGACGCGCGACGTGACCGACGAGGCGGGCCGCGCCGCGCAGGTGGACGTGCAGATGCGGAGACAGGCGCTCCTGCTGGCCAGCGTGCCCGGCGTGGTGTGGGCCCGCTGGGACATCGACACGCCGAACCCCATCAGCTACGTCAGCGATCACGTGGTGGCGATGACCGGCTACACGCCGGAGGAGTGGAACACGCGCCAGGACTTCTACCTGTCGATCACCCACCCGGACGACCGTGAGCGGCTGATCGCCGAGGCCCCGCGGGCGTTCGTGCAGGGCCACGACGTCTCGCAGTTTCGCTGGGTTCACCGCGACGGGCGGGTGTTCTGGGTCGAGGCCCACCTCGCCGTCGTGCGCCGCCCCGACGGCCGTCCGAGCGGGCTGTGCGGCGTCACGCTGGACATCACGCTGCAGAAGGAGGCCGAGGCGGCGCGGGCCCGCATGCACGAGGAGGTCCTGAGCGCCCAGGAGAGGGTCCTCGCCGATCTGTCGGCGCCGCTCATCCCGCTCGGGGGGCGGGCGCTGGTCATGCCGCTGATCGGCGTCCTCGACGGCGCCCGCGCGGAGCGTGTCATCGACACGCTGCTGCACGGGGTGGCGTCGGCGGGGGCGCGCGTGGCGATCGTCGACATCACCGGCGTGGCGACGCTCGACACCCGCGGCGCGGACGCCCTGCTGCGCGCGGCCCGGGGCGTGCGGCTGCTCGGCGCGGAGGTCGTGCTCACGGGGATCCGCCCCGACGTCGCGCAGGCGCTGGTCGACCTCGGCGCCGACCTGCAGGGCATCGTCACCCGCAACACGCTCGAGGCGGGGATCCGCTACGCGATCGATCGCAACAAGTGATCGCGCCCGGACGGCGATCGACGGCGAGCACCACGCCGACGAGTCGGACGTCGCGGGCCGCCCCGTGACGGCGTCTCAGCGGACCATCACCCAGCGCGCCGCGCCGGGCTTGTGGCAGTCGTGGATCGGGTTGACGGCGTCGATCGTGTTCGGGTCGCTGGCGAACGTGTCGGCGGAGCTGGTCACCACGGGCACGCCCTTCCACGGGTAGTTGGTCAGGCCGCAGTTGTACTGGTTCTGCGCGCCCTCATCGATGTGCCAGGCGCCGGCGCAGCCCTCGGAGGTGCCGACGTGCCACGTGCAGATGGTCTTGTTCTGCACGAAGTTGCCCTTCAGGCTGGCCTCCTTGTAGAGCACCTTGGTCCAGTTGAAGCAGGTGTTGGGGCCGCCCTCGCCGCTAAACAGGTAGGTCGCGGCGGTCAGCAGGTAGTCGGCGCCGCGGCAGTCGATGCGCATGTCGAGCGAGAGGTCGCGGACGGTCGCCATCGTGGCCTTGGCGAGGCGGTGGCGCGCGTTGGCCGGATCGGCGGCGTTGATCGGCACGTTGTTGTAGAGGGCCTTGCCGATCGTCTGGCCGCCGAACGGGCTGCGCTCGAGCAGGGTCCAGCCGCCGCCCGCGGTGGTCATGTCGCAGAACACCGGGAAGCCGACCTGGCCGCCGACGCCGTCGGGGTCGATGGTGTAGACGCCGCTGGCGAGGTTCGGCACGCCGGCCTTGAGCTCCTTGCAGCTCTTGGGCACCACGCACTGGCTGCAGCCGTCGCTGTCGACGGCGTTGGCGTCGTCGCACTGCTCGACGCCGGCCTGGAGGAACCCGTCGCCGCACTTCGCGGCCTTGCAGCCGGCGATGCACGCGTCGGTGTCGACCGCGTTGCCGTCGTCGCAGTCCTCGACGCCGGCCTGGACGATCTGGTCGCCGCAGGCGGCGAGCGTGCAGTCACCGAGGCATCCGTCGGTCTGCACGTCGTTGCCGTCATCGCAGGCCTCGACGTCCGCGTGGACCTTGCCGTCGCCGCAGCTGGCCGTGACGCAGGTCGGCAGGCACTCGTCGGTGTCGACGGCGTTGCCGTCGTCGCACGCCTCGACGCCGGCCTCCACGACGCCGTCGCCGCAGCTGGCGACCTCGCAGGTCGACAGGCACATGTCGGTCTCGTCCTGGTTGCCGTCGTCGCACACCTCGACGCCGGCCTGCACCGCTCCGTCGCCGCAGCTGGCGGTCAGGCAGGTCGAGAGGCAGGTGTCGGTGTCGTCCTGGTCGCCGTCGTCGCACATCTCGCCGGGCTGCACGAAGCCGTCGCCGCAGCTGGCCAGCGCGCAGCTGTTGGTGCACTCGTCGTCGTCGACCTGGTTGGCGTCGTCGCACGCCTCGACGCCGGCCTGCACGAGGCCGTCGCCGCAGACGGCCAGCGCACAGGCGAGCGTGCAGGCGCCGTCGTCGGCGTTGTCCGGGCCGACGTCGCAGGCCTCGCCGTCGTCCAGCTCGCCGTCGCCGCAGAACGGGGCCGGGCCGGTGCTGGTGTCGCCGGTGCTGGTGTCGCTGTCGGTGGTGCCGGTGCTGGTGTCGCCGGTCGTGGTGGTGACCGGGTCGGTGGTCGGCGCCTCGGTGGTGACCTCCGTCGTGCTGATGTCGGTCGTCACGTCGCTCATTCCGCCGGTGCCCCCGGTGGTCTCGGTCGTCGGCGACGTGCCGGTCGTCGGCGCCGGTCCGCCCGTGCTGGATCCGCCGGTCGTCGCCATCGTCGTGTCCGTGCCCGTCACTTCGCCAGTGCCGTCGTCACCGCATCCACTGGTCGCGAGGACCGCCGCGAACGCACCCATCCCACCCCAACTCCAAACCCGCAGTGTCATGACGGCGATACTACGCAACGAGGTCCCGGGATGGTGGGCCGCTTTGCGCGTCCGCGGCGGCGGGACGGGTGTCCGGCGACAAGCTGTCCCTCGGGACAGGCTTCAAGACTCGAACAGCGCGGCGAACGGGCAGCGGGCGGCGGGCGGCGGGGCCTCGCGGGACTCGCCGGGGCCCGCGGGCGCGCGCGGCGAGACCGAGAACGCGATGTCGTGGGACGGTCGGCGGTACACGGCCTCGGACGGGTGGGGGCAGGCGCCGCGCTCGTGGAGGTGGACCTCGTGGCGCTCGAGGATGCTGACGAGCGCGGCGGTCACCGCGAGCAGCGCGAAGTTGCGGCCCTGGCAGGTCCGCGGCCCGACCGAGAACGGGAACATGTGCGCCGAGGTCAGCCCGTTGTCGGCGCGGCCGGGCCGGAACGCCTCGGCGTCGGCGCCGATGGCCGGGTCGCGCTGGAACACGAACGGACAGATCAGGATCTGCGTGCCGGCCGGGGCGGCGATGTCCCCGCTGCTGCACGCGCAGGACGATCCGCTGGTGCCGTTCGCGGGTTTAAATGTCGTGGGCAGGAGCGACGCCGCGGGCACGATCCACGTCGCGGGCCCGTATGTGCGCGGCGAGTTCCCGCGGCACGGCGGGCACCTCGGTTTTTATGATCCGACCGGCGACGGCGACGGTCACTGGGCGGACGCGCGGGCCCTCGGGTTCCTCGATGAGGCCGCGGGTTGAGCGTGCGGCTCACGGCGGGTCGGGCAGGCCGGTCTCGAGCTGCGTGCGCAGCTGGTCGGCGTTGAACGTGGTGCCCCACACCTGGTTGACGGCGATCGCCAGGACATCGGCGCTCGGCGCGAGCTGGCTGGTCTCGGCGACGAACGTCTGGAGGCGCGGATCGGCGAGCTCGCGCAGGCGCGGCAGGATCCAGTCGACGTCCTCGCCGGCCTTTTGGTCGGCGAGGATGAGCTGGAAGTGGAGGGCGAGCGAGGGGGCGCTCGTCACCGAGTACACATCGGCCTGCTCGGGCGGCGCGAGTGACAGGACCAGGGCCGCGTAGGTGTAGATCAGCAGGCTGGGCAGCAGGCCCTCGCTGACGAACGGCCCGTGGGTCATCGTCGCCGACTCGAGGTCGAGCGGCGTGGCGCGCGGCCAGTAGATCGGCTCGACGTTCGCGCAGGCGGCGGCGAGGCCCAGCGTCTGCGAGATCGGGATGATCGCGTCCCACGTGTCGTGCGGGAGGATGACGGTCCCGGGCAGGCCCGGGCACAGGCCGGCGTGCGTGTAGGGCAGGGCAGTCGCGCCGCCCGGCGGGGTGCCGAGCGTCGGCGTGCCGCGCCGCCAGTACGGCGAATAGAAGCCGGTCACCATGCCGGGGTTGGCCGAGGCGTCGAGGAACGTGTCGGTCGACCAGGTCCACAGGTCGACGAAGTCCGAGGGCGCCGAGATCGGCACGACGGTCCGCGGGGCGGCGTCCGCGGGGGCCTGGCTCGCGCCGAACAGCGTCATCATCCCGCCCCAGCTCGAGCCGAACGCGCCGATGCGGGCGAGGTCGATCTCCGCGGGCCGCGTCCTTGCGAACGCGTAGGGCGCGACCGCGTCGAGCACGTCGTCCTCGAGCGTGCCGCCGGCGTAGAAGCGGCCGTACGCGTGGATCGACGCGAACCCGTTGAACGTCCACACGTTGTTCGACCCGACCGCGTCCGCGGGGTTCTGCAGCGAGTAGGCGATCTGATCCTCGCCGTCGTAGTTCGGGGCGTCGACGTCGGGGTGGCCGCCGTTGCCCATGCTGGCCCAGCGCTCGTCGACCTCCTCGCCGGTCCAGTCGATGCCCGCGTACGGCTCGTTCATGATGAGCAGCGGCGCCTTCGCGGCGGCCGCGTGCTGGTAGAGCAGGTACGAGCGCCCGCCGTCCGGGCGGTCGCCGCGGATGAACTCGACGTCGACCTCCATCCCGTTGACCACGAACTTCTGCTCGTCGAGCGTGACGAACTGCCAGTCCGCCGCCGGGCCGGTGTCGTCGGACGAGCCGGTGTCGGACGGATCGGTGGTGGTCGTGCTCGTCGGATCTTCGGTCGTCGGGTCGCTGGTCGCCGGGTCGCCGGTCGGGCCGACGCTGGTCGCGTCGGTGGTCGTGGTCGCCGGATCCGTGTCGTGGCCGCTCGTCGGGGCCGTGCTCGTCGCGCCGCTCGTCGCCGACGTCTCGCCGGATCCCGCATCACCCCCGGACCCCGCGGGATCGGTCCCACAGCCCGTGGGGGCGGCGGACAGCGCGAGGAGCACGGCGAGCGAGCGGCGACGAGGATACGGCATGGTGGCGACTCTAACGGCTCCGCTGTCCGCTGTCATGCGCGCCACGGCCTCTGTACGGCGGTGAGGCGTGCGTCACAGGTGGGCCACGCGGGCGCTGTCCGCTGCTTGTCAGGGCTCGTCCGGAGTGGACTCGAGGAGGACCACGCCGACGCTCGCGGCGACCCGCGCTTCGTCGCCGTCGCCGTCGCTCGGGCCGTGAGGCGCGGCTCGCATGACAAGCAGCAACGATTTCGGGGTCCCTCTTACGATTCTGCAGAAATCGCCGATGGCCTGATTGGCGGCCGTCACACTCGGGCGACATCGTGCGCCGCGGACGATTCGCCCGTCCGCCCGCCTCGCGCAAAAGGCCGGATAGCTGCCCGTTCGCGGGGGTTTGGCCGGCCGCGCCGCGGCGAGGACACCATTCGCGAAGACCGTGATCGACACGCCGGGCCCCGTGCGGCGAGGGGCGCGCAAGTCCACGGATGACAGACCTGCGTCGGCCAGGTTGGTCGAAGTTTGCGCCGCGGAGTCCGCCGCACACGGTCCATGCTCGGTGGGCGGGGAACGGGATATGGGACGGTCAAGCATCCTGATGCACTGCGGTTTGGGGCTGGCGATCACGGCGTGCGATGTGGGCGAGGCCTCCTTGGCGCCGTCCCGGACGGACACGGCGGAGCGGCAGTACGAGTACAACGGCTTTCGCCTCAACGGCTTTCGCCTCAACGGCTTTCGCCTCAACGGCTTTCGCCTCAACGGCGCCCTGCTCAGCGGCGGCGAAGACGAGGCCTGGATCGAGCTCAAGAAGGTCGCGCTCGACGACCAGACCGAGGTCGTGAAGAGCTGGCTGTCCGGCAGCAACCTCCACGTCGAGACGGTGGGCGGGGCGGTGCTCTCGGGCGAGCAGCTGGCCCACGCGGTCCTCGTGTTCGGCGTCTCGGACGGCCCGGACGACGGCAAGCGGATCTCGAAGGTGCGGATCAACGGCGCCGCGCCGCTCGAGCCGGGCTCCGACGTGTGGTTGTACGACCTCGACGTGATCGACACGCAGGCGAGCTGGGAGCCGCTGTGCGTCGACGGCGACGGCGAGCCGACCCAGGCGATCCTGCTCGGGGACGTGTGGGACCCGGAGACCGGCGATCGCATCACGCCTCGGCCGAGCGGCGCGGTGACGTTCGCCTGCCGCGACGCCGCGCTCGGCAAGTGCGCCGAATGGGGCTACGCGCCGTGGCGCAGCGTGGACGGCGTCTCGCTCGCCGACTACCACCAGACCTGCACGCGGGCCGTGCGCGCCGACTACTGCGGCGACGGCACGCCGCACACCCACGACGGCGTGAAGGTCCACTTCATCGACGACCTCGGGATCCAGAAGCCCGACCTGTACGCGCCGTACGACGTCGAGGCCGAGTGGGGACCGCACGGCGCCGTCTGCCTCAACCCGGACCACACCCGGCTCCCGAACCCCGCGATCGAATGCGGCGACCTGCCGGTCTGCGGCGACACGTTCGCGTCCGGCGGCCTCGTGCAGACCGGCACGCCCGCCGAGTGACACGCCCATGACCGGCACCAGCGCCGAGCCCGCGTCGATCGGACCCTTCGTGGTGCTTCGTCGCATCGGCGAGGGCGCGATGGGCGTCGTCTACGTCGGATACGACGTGGTGCTCGACCGCCGGGTCGCGATCAAGCTCGTGCACCCGAAGCACCTCGGCAGCGCCGCCGTGCGCGAGCGGATGATCCGCGAGGCCCAGGCGATGGCCCGCCTGTCGAGCCCCTACGTCGTCCCGGTGTTCCAGGCCGGCGAGCACGAGGACAGCCTCTACCTCGCCATGGAGTACGTCGAGGGCCAGACGCTGTCGGCCTGGCTGGGCGCCGAGACGCGGCCCTGGCAGGTGGTCCTGCGCACCGTCTGCGAGGCCGGGCGCGGCCTGGCCGCCGCGCACGCCGCGGGGTTCATCCACCGCGACTTCAAGCCGGACAACGTGCTCGTCGACGCCGAGGGGCACGCGCACGTCCTCGACTTCGGGCTCGTGCGGACCGGCACCGTCGCGCTGCAGCGCGAGGCCGAGGACGCGTGCGTGGTGACCGAGGAGGACGACCCGCCGCCGACGACGACCACGCCGTACGCCGAGCTCGAGCTCGGGCGCTCGTCGCCGGGGTGGACGCGGCTGACGCAGCCCGACAAGGCGATCGGGACGCCGGCGTACATGTCGCTCGAGCAGCACTTCGGGCGCCCGGTCGGCGCGGCCACCGATCAGTTCAGCTTCGCGATCACCCTCTACGAGGCGCTGTACGGGTCGCGGCCGTTCCAGGGCGAGACCTGGGATCAGCTGCGCCGGGTCGTCCAGAAGGGCGTGGTGGCGCCGCCTCCGCTACACTCGCGGGCGCCCCGGCGGCTGTTCAACGTGATCCAGCGCGGCCTCGCGGCGCGCCCCGAGGATCGGTGGCCGAGCATCGACGCGATGATCGCCGCGCTCGAGCACGACTCCGGGCGGCGGCGCGTCCAGGTCGCCGCGGTCGCCGGCCTGCTGGGGCTGACGGCCGCCGCGGGCTACGGGCTGGCGAGCGTGCACTCCGAGGAGGCCCCGCGCTGCGAGGCGTCGACGCGCGAGCTCGCGGGCGTGTGGGACGCCGAGCGCGAGGCCGCGGTGGCGCGGGCGTTCGCGGCGACCCGGG
>Ga0075158_10003028_pt1 | contig 11983 bp, 11 predicted proteins | sample JI91814BDNA_FD_70968 | JGI IMG/M metagenome (GOLD analysis project Ga0075158, IMG submission 70968) | Wastewater effluent complex algal communities from Wisconsin, to seasonally profile nutrient transformation and Carbon sequestration -... | ecosystem: Engineered > WWTP > Effluent > Algae... | reverse complement strand
GCCGCGTGCCAGACCCGCCGCGTCGAGCTGGCGGTCGCGCTGGCCAAGGCGGGCCTTGGGGATCGGTTCATTCCGAGCGGCGCCGCGGTACATAACAGCTATGTCGAGGCCGAGACGCTGCGCACGCTGCTCCTTGCCAAGGGCGTCCCCGCGGCGCAGATCTTCGTCGAAGACAAGGCCCGTCATACGGACGAAAATATTTACTACAGTAGCCAGATCATGAGCGCTCACGGCTGGCGCAGCGCCCTGGTCGTCTCCGAAGATCCGGGCCACCTGATCTTGACCGCGGTCTGCGACAGCAACTGCTGCGTCGAGCTTGGCCGGCTGACCGTGCTCGGCTTCCCGCTGCAGCTGCCCGGCGAGGCCGCGCCCACCCCGCGCGCCGTCGGCCACTACGCCCTGTATCCGGCCGCCCCGCCGGCCACTTCGGTGACCCCGGCAGAGTGTACGTTCATCACGGCGCCGCTCAAGCTCATGTGCACAAACCTCATGACGCGCAACGCCTGCCTCGGACGGGTCATGCTGCCCTGAGCCTTGACGGGCGGCGCCACGCGGCCCGGCTGCCGTATAGAACGGCTCGAAGATCTGGCTGATGGTCTGCGCGCTCATGCCGCAGCCGTTGTCGCGCACCTCGAGGAAGCTGTAGTCGCCCGGAGCGAGCCGGTCGCTGCCGTGAAACTCGGCCAGGTACTCGGCGCCGGCGCGCATCACGCCGGTCGAGATGGTGATAAGGCCGCTGCGTTCGCCGAGCGCTTCGGCGGCGTTGAACACCAGGTTCATCAGGACCTGGCGCAGCTGGGTCGGATCGCCCTCAAGAATCGGCAGGCCGGGCAACAGGTCCAGGTGGAGCACGACCTTGTTGACGATCGATAGCTTGAGCAGACCCAGCGAGTCCTCGACGAGCTGGTTGAGATCGACCGACTCCGTCGAGACGCGCCCCTTGCCGGCGTACGCCAGGAGCTGCCGGCAGAGCTCCGCGGAGCGCCGCGCCGCCTTCTCGATCTCGGCCAGGTGCCCTTGCAGCGGCGAAGACAGCGGCAGCTCGAACCGGCAGAGGGAGGCGTACCCCAGCACCGCGGTCATCAAGTTGTTGAAGTCGTGCGCAATGCCGCCGGCGAGTCAGGAGAAAAGAAGCCGCGGTTGACAAACTCCATCCACCGCAGGCGGCCGCGGCGGTCGTAGACCCGGTTCTCGATCAGCACCACCGGCTTTTCCGGAGTCAGCTGCGTCAGCTGGGCGCCGATCAGCGGCACATCGTCGGGATGGAAGACCGGCTGCCTGGGCTTGCCGATAAGCTCCTCCTGCGTGCGGCCAAAGAAGCGGCAGTACACCTCACTGGCGAACACGAAGGTCCCATCGGGGAGGTGACGCGAGACGATCTCGGTCTGGTCCTCGACCACCGCGCGATAGCGCAGCTCACTGGCGGTGAGCGCCCGGCGCGCCTCGACGGTCTCCGTGATGTCCTGAAACGACCCGAGCAAGTGCACCGGCTTGCCCTCTTCGTGCACCGCGTCCGCCACCGCGAGCAGCCAGCGCGGCTGCTCGCCCCGGCCGGGCAGCGCGAACTCCAGCGCGAACCCGGGCTTGCCGGCCAGGACCGCGCGCAGCTCGGCGAGCAGGACGGTGGCCGCCGAGGGCGGCAGCAGTTCGCCGAGCTCCTCGAGGCTGTGCGGCGAGTCGCCAGCTCGATCAAAGAGCGCCTAGCCCGGATCCCGCGAAGGTGGGCCGCTCGGCTGGCGGAGGCTGGCGAATACCCGCTCGAGCTGCTCCAGAAGGACCCGCCCGGAGACGCCCTTGAGGATGTAGCCGATCGCGCCGCACTTCTCGGCCACCGCCGCCATCGCCGCGGGAGTCGCGTTGGTGTAAAGGACCATGGGCACGGTCAGGCCGGTGCGGCGGTTTATTTCGATCAGCTGGTCGCCGCGCAAGGCCGGCATGCTGTAGTCGACCAGGACCAGATCCGGCAGGTGCTCCTGCACCCAGGTCCGCATCTCGAAGGCGTTGGTCAGGCAGGTCACCTGATAGCCGGCCTGGCTCAGCACGGCGGTGACGATGCGGTTGTTGAGGAGGCTGTCATCGATGATCAGCACCCGCCGGGCGCGGCTGCCGCGCGGCGACACCGGGGTACGGCCGGAAGCGGGGGTCTGGCTTTCCAGCTTGCTCGTCGACATCAGCTTGTAAAGCGCCTCGGTGAGCGCCTTGGGCGGCTCATCGAACGCCAGCACCAGATCGATGTCGTGCACGTACTTGAGGGTCGACTTGATGCCGCGGTCGGCCAGGACCACGATCTTGGCCTGCCCGGACTTGCGCCGCTCGCGGAAGTAGTGGCGGGCCACCGAGGTCACCCGCATCCAGCAGTCCTTATCGGTGACCAGCAGCTGGGCGCCGTTGCGCAGAGCGAGCGCTGCCTCGCTGTCCTTGTCCACCCGGCGCACCGCCGCCGCGGCGCTGAGCTCGCGGACGATGGCGGGGGCGCAGCCCGGGGTCAGGAACAGGACAATGCGCAGACGTTCAATCTCGTAATCGTTCATTCGAACAGCTCCACGCTGGGCTCGCTGGATTCCTTGTCCTCGATGCCGCAAGCGTGGGCGCTGATCGCGCGCTCTTCATCCAGGGGAAAGAGCGCGACCGCTTGCGCGAAGACCTCCTTGCCGGCCAGCGGCGCGGCCGGCAGCTTCTGCACGACCTGATCGATGTGCTCCAGGCGCTGGCGCAGCCGGTCGTAGAACTGGCGCAGGATGTTAAGGGGCGAGCCGAACGCGAGCATCGTCTGGTGGTCGGCCAGGAGCTGCTCGCGGAAGGCGTGCGCGGCCTCGGCGCTCGACTCGTGCCGGGCCGCCTCGGCCTGGTGGCGCTCGATGAGGCCGAGCAGCGCCTCGCAGATCATGCCAAGCTCGACGCCGTGCTGCTCCACGGTGTCGATGAGATCGGCCAGCTGCGGGCGCAGCAGCGCCAGGAGCTCGCCGGTAGTAAGCTGCGGCAGCGCCGCTGTCGGTCGGTCCATGGGTCCTCCCAAGGTCGGCACTCCTACTGCCGGACCAGTCTGCGCACCAGGGCCAGCACCTCTTCGACGACGAAGGGCTTGACGATCCACCCGGTGGCGCCGGCCTGGCGCGCCTCTTCCCGGCGCTCGCGGCGGGTCTCGGCGGTGAGGATCAGGATGGGAATGAAGCGGCTCTTCTCCGCCTGGCGCAGCGCCCGGACCAGCGCGATGCCGTCGAGCCGCGGCATGTTGATGTCGACGATGGCCAGGGAGATCGCCCCCCCGGTCTCGTCCAGGCGCTCCAGGGCGTCCTGGCCATCCACCGCCTCCAGGGTGTGGTAGCCGGCCCCGCACAGGACGCTGGCGATGGTCTGCCGGATCGAAGGAGAATCGTCGACGATAAGGATGGTAGTCGCGGTCATGAGCGTCTCCTTGATGCCTCTCCGAGCAGGATGCGGGCGATCTGGTCCAGCGGCGCCACCGTCATCGCGGCGCCGCGCTCGATCGCCTCTTTGGGCATGCCAAAGATGAGCGAGCTGGCCTCGTCCTGGGCCAGGGTGAAGCCGCCGGCGGCGCGGATCGCCAGGAGCCCGGCGACCCCGTCATCGCCCATGCCGGTGAGCAGGGCGGCGATGGCGCGTCCGCCCAGCCGCTCGGCCGCCGAGCTGAAGGTGAGATCGATCGCCGGGCGGTGGCGGTTGACCAGCGGCCCGTCGCGCAGCTCGAGATAGGGTGGGTGGCAGGCGCGCACCAGCAGGTGGCGTCCGCCCGGGGCCAGGTAGCCGCAGCCGCGCTCCAGGGTGTCGCCGAAGCGCGCCTCGCGGATGCGCAGCCGGCTGTGCGCGTCCAGCTGCGCGGCGAGCGCGGTAGAGAACTGCGCCGGGATGTGCTGCACACAGACGACCGGCGGCGCGTCCTCGGGGAAGCTCGACAGGATGGCGAGCAGCGCCTCACAGCCGCCGGTGGAGGCGCCGAGCAGGATGACCGGCTCGGCGGCGCCGCTGCGCACCCGCGGCGGGCTGGGGCGGGCCGCCGGGACGGGCAGGGCAGGGGCCAGGTGGGCGGTGGGGCGTCCCGGCCGGCGCAGGCGCGCCCGCGCGGCGGCCTTCACCTTGTCCACCAGCTGCTGCGCGAAGTCTTCGCCGACCTCCTGCAGCGCCCGATCCGGCTTGGCCATCACCTCGACCGCGCCGAGCTCGATGGCGCGCAGCGCCAGCTGACCGCCCGCCGGGGTCAGCGCGCTGACCACCACCGTGGGGAGCGGTCGCACCAGGAACAGCGCCCGGAGGAACGACAGGCCGTCCATGTCCGGCAGATCCACGTCGAGGGTGATCACATCGGGTCGCAGCCGGGTGATCTTCTCCTTGGCGAAGCGGGCGTCCGCCGCGGTGCCCACGACCTCGATCTCGGGATCGGTCGACAGCGCCGCGGTGAGGACCTGCCGGGCCAGCGGCAGATCGTCGATGATGAGGACGCGCAGCCTACCCATCGCCGACGGCTCCCCGCTTGTGCGCGCGTCCTGGCTGCGGCCGCTCCCGCCGCTCCTCGGCGGGTCGATTGTTCTGATAGATCGAATGCCCGAGCGCCGTGAGCCCGGGCGGAATCCGCGTCAGCCCCTCGGACAGGCTGAGGAACAGGCAGCCGCCCGGGGTGAGCTGGTCGGCCAGGCGCGCGATCACCGCCTGCTGCGTCGGCTCGTCAAAGTAGATAAGGACGTTGCGGCAGAAGATCACATCGAAGCGGCCGTGGAAGGGCAGGCGCTCGGTCAGCAGGTTGAGCAGGCGGAAGCTCACCCATGCCCGCACCGCCGGGGTGACCGTCAAGTAGCGCTGCTCGCCGGCGCGCACGCTGAGGAACGAGCCGCGCCAGCTGGTCGGGATGACGGTCAGCGGCTCGCTGTAGCGCGCCGCCTTGGCCACCGCCAGGGCGCGGCTGGAGACATCGGTGGCCAGGATCTTGGCGTCGACCCGCGAGCTCTCGCCGAGCACGCTGTGCAGCACCGCGGCGAGCGAGTACGCCTCCTGGCCGGTCGAGCAGCCGGCGCTCCACAGCCGCAGGCGCGGGGCACGGCTGCGCGCCACCTGCTTGCGCCACGCCGGCAGCAGCATCTCGGTGAGGAACGCGAAGTGGACGGGCTCGCGGAAAAAGGCGGTGATGTTGGTGGTGACGCGGTTGACCAGGTGCTGCAGCTCATCCTGCTGGTTGTCCGCGGTCTGCAGGTAGCGGTAGTAGGAGAGGAAGCTGGACATGCCGAGCTCGCGCAGGCGGCCGCTCAGGCGGGCCTGCAGCAGCGCTTTTTTGCGGTCGCCGAGCGCGATGCCGGTCTGGGCGTAGACCAGGCTCCGCAGCAGCTGGAACTCGGCGTCGGTGAGCAGCGCGTCGCTCATCCAAGCAGCCTCTCCCGCAGGATGCCGCGCTGCTCATCGGTCAGCACCCGCTCGACATCGAGCAGGAGCAGCGTGCGCTTGCCGCTCTGCAGAAGGCCCGAGAGGAAGTCGGCGCGCACGTGCGGCGCGAAGTTCTCCGGCAGCGCCTCCAGCTGCCGCTCGTCCAGGGTCACCACGTCCAGCGCGCTATCGACGATGAGTCCCGCCACCGTGCCCGCCGCCTCGACGATGATGGCGACGGTGAAGCGGGTGTACGGAGCCACCGGCAGCTCGAGCTGCTCGCGCAGATCGACCACCGGAATGATCGAGCCGCGCAAGCTGATGACGCCGCGCAGGAACGACGGCGTGTTGGGCAGCCGGGTGATCACCGGCAGGCCGATGATCTCGCGCACCTGGGTGAGCGGCACCGCGTAGATCTCTTCGCTCAGCCCGAAAGACAGGAACTCACGCTGGGTCGGCACGACGGCTCTCCTAGAAGGTGGCGAAGTCGCTGTCGCGCGGCGAGCTGTGGATGGGCGCGGTCGCCTGCGGCTCGCCGCTCGGCTTGCTCAGCGCCCGGTGCAGCGGCAGCCGCAGGCCGGAGCTCGGCGGGCGCCCCGGCTCCTGCTCGCTGACGCCGGCGATGAGGCCCAGGGCGCGCTGCAGCTCCTCGGCCTGGAACATCAGGTTCTCCGCCGCCGCCGCCATCTCCTCGGCCTGCGCGCTGTTGGACTGGACCACGGTGTTCAGCTGCATCACCGACTGGGTCACCTGGCCGATGCCGCTGGCCTGCTCCTGCGCCGCGGCGTTGATGTTGGCGACCAGGCTTATGTACTCGCGGCTGCTGTCCACCATGCGCTCGATCTCCACCGCCGAGCGGTCCACCAGATCCACGGCGCGCTCCATGCGCTGCAGGCTGTCCTTGATAAGCTCCGAGATCTCGCGCGCCGCCAGGCCGGTGCGCTGCGCCAGGGTCCGCACCTCGGTGGCGACCACCGCGAAGCCGCGGCCGTGATCGCCGGCGCGCGCCGCCTCGACCGCGGCGTTGAGGGCCAGGATGTTGGTCTGGAACGCGATCTCGGTGACCGTCTCGCTGATCTCCGAGATCTTGGTGCCGGCCTGCTTGAGCGAGGTCATGGCCTGGGCGGCCTGCGAGGTGATCTCGAAGTTCTTCTGCGCCGCCTCGCCGTTGCGCTCGGCGAGCTCGCGCGCTCGCGAGGCCCCGTTGCGGTTCTGCTCCACGGTCGCCGCCATCTCCTCCATCGTCGAGCTGGTCTCTTCCAGAGACGAGGCCTCTTCGCTCGTGCGCTGCGCCATCGACTGCGTCGCGGTGCGGATCTGGGTCGAGGCGTCGGTCACCTGCCGCACCACCCGCTGGATGCCCTGCACGCCGTTGTAGATCCGCCGGGTGGTGAAGAAGGCGAACGTGCCGGCGACGACGATTCCGACCATCGCGGCCATGATGAAGAAGCTACGGGTGTGCGTGTTGGTGCGCTGGATCTTGGCGTGCTTGGCGTCGACCTGGCTGAGCAGCTTGGCCTGCAGCTGGCGCAGGATGGCGCGCGCCGTATCGATCGACGCGTTGCCCTTGTGCACAAGGTCGCTCATCTGGTGGTGATCGTTTTTGAGCGCCAGGCGCGCGATCTCGATCGCCGACTTGCGGTACGACTCGATCATCGGCGACAGCCGCAGCGCCAGCCGCTGGCCCACCGGGTCGGACTCCGCCAGCTGCGACAGCACCACCGGTAGCTTCTCCAGCAAGGGGTTGAGCCGCCGCGAGAGCTCCGCCAGCTTGACATCGCTCGCCTCAATCGGCATCTGCCCGAGCCAGCCGTTGAGCGTCGCCAGGGTGATGTGCAGCTCGCGGGCGGCCTGCCCGGCCTGCGGGTGGCCCTGGTCGAGCTCCGCGGTGGCGCGCAGCAGGATCTCGCGCAGCTTCTGCATCTGCTCCTCGTGCTCGCCCAGGTAGGCGGTGATCGCCTTGTCGGTGGCGCTGCTGGCGACCAGCTTGCGCAGCTTGGTGTTGCGCCGCTTGTAATCGTCCAGGAGCGCCCGGATCTGATCGATCACCGCGCCATCTTCGGTGTTAAGGAGCTTGGTGAGGGAGCCGAGCTGGGTGTCCATCTCGGTGAGCAGGCTGTCCTGATCGTGGAAGATGGCGCTCGGATCATCGTCGACGTCCAGGGTGATCAGCATGTTGGACAGGGCGTTTAGGTGCTCGAAGTCGCGGTACAGGTTGTGGGTGCTGCGGCGGGCTTCGATGACGGTGTCCAGGAGATCGAAGATCTCCTCTTCCATGGACGAGACCCCGACGATGCCGGCGATGCTGATCAGGACCGAGACCAGCGAGAAGAGTCCGACAAGGAGAAACAGGCGGATGCGAATCGACAGGTTGGACATGATTATTCTCTCATCAGCGCGCCTGCCGGACTGGCGGCGGAGGCCGGAGCGGACTTGGTGATGACTTTGTCCAGGGCCGCGAGGTCCAGGACGAGCGCGATGCTGCCGTCGGAGATCACCGCGGCGGCGAGGACGCCGGGGCCGATGCGCAGCGAGCGGTGGAAGCCCTTGAGCAGCACCGACTCCTGCGCCAGCACCTCATCGGCGCACAGCCCGAGGAGGCCACTCTGCGCGGTGGCGACGACGACCATGCGCGGCAGCCCTGCGGCGCCGGGCGACAGCCCCAGCACCTGGTTGAGCCGGACCAGCGGAACCACCGCGTCGGCCAGGCGCAGCACCTCGCCGCCGCCGGGCAGCCGGGTGAGCTGGTCGCTCTGCGGCCGCACCAGGGTGCGCACGACGTCCAGGGGCACGACCAGGCGCTGGCCATCGCAGCACAGCACCAGGCCTTCGATCATCGCCAGGGTCAGCGGCACGCTGAGCGTGAAGGTCACGCCGGCGTCCGGAAGGCTGGTCACCCGCAGGTCGCCGCCGAGCGCCAGCACGCTGCGGTTGACCACGTCCAGGCCGACGCCGCGGCCCGACAGCTCGCCGATCTGCTCGGCGGTCGAGAAGCCGGGCAGGAAGATGAGGGCGGAGGTCTCGGCGTCGGTCAGCTCGGCATCGTGCGCGATCAGGCCGCGGGCGCGCGCGGTCTGGCGGATGCGCGCAAGGTCCAGGCCCCGGCCGTCATCGCCGACATCGAGCACGACCCGGCCGTGCTCCTGCCGCGCCTCCAGGAACAGCAGCGCCCGGCCCGGCTTGCCCTTGGCCTGGCGCTCCGCCGGGGTCTCGATGCCGTGATCGAGCGCGTTGCGCACCAGGTGCTTGAGCGGATCGAAGAGCCGCTCGGCGACGATCTTGTCGACCTCGGTGGTCTCGCCGCGCTGCACCATCTCGACCGACTTGTGCAGGCGCAGCGCCTGATCGCGCACGTAGCGCCGCAGCAGCGTGAAGGTCGGGGCCACCGGGACCAGGCGCACGGTCAGCGCCGCCTCGTGAATCCGGCTGGCGAGCCGGCGGATCCCGGCGCACGCCGACTGCATGCGATCGTCGCCGCCAAGCTCGTCGCGCAGCTGCTCCAGCTGGGCGGTGGCGGCGGACAGCTCGGTGGCCAGCTCGACCAGCGCGTCGACCCGGCGCACGCTCACCAGCAGCGTCTGGGTCGAGCGGTCGAGCGGCGACGGCTCGCGCCCTTCCTCGGGGGTCGCCGGCGGCGGCGCTACTTCGCCCAGCTCGATGTCGCCGGCACCCTCGGCGAACAGGAACAGATTGCGCAGCTCGCGGTCACTGGTCGCGGTGTCCACGACCAGCTCGAAGGTGAGGTAGAGCCGCTCGGGATCGATCGCGTCCAGGCTGGGGAGCTGGCTGTCTCCAGTCGTGCTGGTCACCACCTGCCCGAGCTCGGCCACCGCCTCGAGCAGCCGCAGCGGCTCCAGGCCGTTGCGCAGCGAGTCGGGGAGCAGCCGCAGGCCCAGACGGAAGCGCCGGGTGGGCGGGGACAGCGAGGCCGCGGAGCCGGCACCGGTCGGGAACGAGCTCGTCGACTCCGCCCCCGCGAGCAGGGCGATCAGCGAGTCGACCTCTGCGAGCAGCTGCGAGATCGTCGCCGACGAGATGGCGCGGCGGCCGTTGCGCACCTCCTCGAGCACGGTCTCCATCTGGTGCGCCACCGCGCTCACCCGCGATAGACCGAGCATCGCCGCGGCGGACTTGATGTTGTGGGCGTGGCGGAACAGACCCGCGACGTGCTCGCTGTCCGCGCTCTCTTCCAGCTGCAAGAGCCCGGCTTCGAGGGAGCGGACGAGCTCGAGCAGCTCCTGCTCGAACGACTCTTTCTGCTCCGGCTTCATGCCGAGTCCTCCGCAGCGGAGGGCGCGCTGACGCCGAGCTTGTCGGTGAGGTTCAGGAGCTCTACGGCGCGGCGGAGTACGGCGGAGCAGCGGACCACGCGCAGGCCGCGGTGGGAAGCGCGCGCCGTCTGCGCCGCCGACAGCAGCAGCTGCAGGCCCGCGGTGTCCACGTCCTGCACCTGGCTGCCGTCGAGCAGGACCTCGCCGGCGCTGCTCAGAAGGTGCATGATGAGCAAGTCGCGACAGGCCGCCGCCTCGGCAATCACCAGCCGGGCTGGCAGGAGCAGCTCGCTCATCTTGGCTCCTCTTTGGGCGGGCCGCTGCTTATCCGCTGCACCTGGACCTGTCCGGTCGCGACGTTGAAGCGGATCCGTCGGCTGTCGGTCCCGCCGACATCGGCGGCGATGATGGGAATGCCGGCCTTGCGCAGCTCGGCCCACGCCATAAGGATGTTCTCGGCGCCGCCATTCCAGTCGTGCTTGCCGGTGTGGGCGCCGCCGAAGACCTTGGCCACCAGCTGCCGCGGGTGGACGTCCGCGGCCGCGGCACGGACCGGCAGGCTGCGCGGCGCGTAGGAGCCCTTGGGCGCGGGCGGGCGGCTCGCCGGCTGGCCGCGCATGTGCTGGAGCATCTGCTCGATGAGCGCCGGGATCGCGCGGTCGCCGCCGAGGTAGTTCTGGTCGGTGGGCAGAGACCGCGGCACCAGGTAGTGATTGATGCCACCGATGTGCCGCGCGGCCGACCACAGGCAGACGGTGACGCAGGAGCCAAGGACGGTAGCAAGCGTCGCCGGCTCGGCGAGCACGCAGACCTCGCCGGCGACCACGAAAGTCACCTGGGTTCGAGGGAAGCTCGCCGCGGGGACCAGGCTACCCGGCCTGGCCAAAAGACCCCCGGAGCTGCGGATGACTTGGGAACATTCAGCTCTGAGAATAACAAAATCAATCCCGGCGTGCCCGCTTGTATGAGAAGTTCCGCAGCAAGCACGCCCCCTTCGCCGCGCCGCCGGGAGTACCTTATCCCAGCCCGGCTCCGCGCGCCCGACTTGTGAGTACCCTGGCCGCACCCCGGTCCCGACCGGGCGCCACCATCCGCGCGGCAATTTCCCGCGCTCTGTCGACGGCTACCCGCGGTTGTGGAAACCAGCGCCGCGCTCCCGCGGCAGAGCGAACAGACCCCGATGAATCATCCATTGCGGAATCTCCGCCGAGGCATTGCACTTTGAACGGGCGCTGGAAAGTCTGTGGAATCGCAAGAATGAGGCAGCTCGTACCTCATGCCGCTGGGCTTGGCCGCTGGAGCCGCTCTTGTACGAGCATTCTCTGGATCTTGCCGCTGCTCGTCTTTGGCAGCGTATGGGGGGGCACGGCCATGACCCGGTCCGGCCGCAGCCCGGTCTCCAAGAAGATTTCCTCCTCCACAGCCTTGGACATCTGTCGAATCTGCGCAGCATCCTTTTCGACAGTCTCGAAGACCAATATCATCTCCTCCGAGCCTAGCTCCGCGCTCTGGACTCCCAGTGCGGCCACGCAGCCGGCGCGCACTCCCGTGACCCGCTCAGCCGCGCGTTCCAGCAGGTAAGGGTAGTAGTTCGCACCCGCCTTGATGATGAGATCCTTCCGGCGACCGCAGATAAATAACTCGCCCCCCAGCAGGTAGCCCAGATCGCCCGTCCGCAGCCATCCGTCCTGCATCACCTCCCTGGTCTTGTCGGGCTCGTTGTAATAGCCATTGAACAGCGAAGGGCCACGAAGCAGGATCTCTCCCTCCTGGCGCTCGCCGAGGACCTGGCCCTGCTCGTCTACGATGCGGACCTCATGCCCGGCGATGATTGGGCCTACACCCACTACCTCCATTGCATCGCTGTCGCCGGCATGCGATGGGACTGCGCGGTGCTCTGCGGCGAGCGCCTTGCGTGAGATGACGTCCACGACGAGTGGCTTTTTGCGACAACGAACGGATACGGCCACCGTCATCTCAGCCATTCCATAGGAGGGAATCGTGGCGTCCCGATTGAAGCCGTAGGATTGGAACCGCTCGGCAAATTGTCGGATGGTGCTGGCATGGACAAACTCCGCGGCGTTGTATGCCAGCTGCCAGGACGAGAGATCGAGCCCCGCAAGCTCCTCGTCGCGGGCCCGTTTGAGGCACAGCTGATACGCGAAGTTGGGAGCGAAGGAGGCCGTCCCGCGGAAGTAGTGAATCGCCCACAGCCAGCGCGCAGGCTTGAGCAAGAAGCTGATGGGCGGCATCAGGACGACCGGCATGCCATGGACAAACGGCGCCAGCGTCGTCGCCACCAGGCCCATATCATGGAACAAGGGGAGCCATCCGACCATCAG
>Ga0075158_10003027_pt1 | contig 11986 bp, 8 predicted proteins | sample JI91814BDNA_FD_70968 | JGI IMG/M metagenome (GOLD analysis project Ga0075158, IMG submission 70968) | Wastewater effluent complex algal communities from Wisconsin, to seasonally profile nutrient transformation and Carbon sequestration -... | ecosystem: Engineered > WWTP > Effluent > Algae... | reverse complement strand
GAAGTACCAGAGCTGGTCGTGCTCGATCTGGCTATGCCAGGCATGGACGGCTTCGAAGTCTGTAAGCAAGTGCGGGCATGGAGTTCGGTGCCAATTGTAGTACTCTCGGTACGCGACCGCGAAGAAGACAAAATCAAAGCACTGGACTGTGGCGCTGATGATTATTTGAGTAAACCATTTGGCGTAGGAGAGCTTTTGGCGCGGATGCGCGCCATCATCAGACGGACTAAACAACCCGAAAAAACCCTTGGCGCTCCGCTCTTTTGCGAAGGTGATTTAGAAGTGGATCTCGACAAAAGATTGGTCCACAAAAACGGCGAGCTAGTCCATTTGACCCCTAAAGAGTATGAACTGCTATCACTTTTAATCAACAACCCCAACCGTGTTTTAACTCACAGACAGTTGCTTACAAAAGTCTGGGGACCCGAGTATGCAGAGGACCATCATTCGCTCAGAGTGCACATCGCCAATTTGCGCAACAAAATTGAAACCGACCCAACCAGACCGACTTTTATTCAGACCGAAACGAGAATTGGTTATCGTTTTGCCAGTAAAAACTTCTGATTAATGCAAATCTTGATAGTTTCTTGATACAACTACGCTTAGATTTGTCTCAAGATTATAGATAGAAGCTGCCATCGTACAAGCAGCAAAGGTATCCACGAGGAAACACATGGCTGTTGTAGAAGGTTGGTTAGTCATAACCCCCAAAAAGCACGTCTATTTTTATAGCGAGCATGGCGACTGCGAGCAAAGAGCGCTTGAGCTGCCATGGAACCATCTCGAAGACGAGACCCTGCTCAAAAGCTTTATAGTCAACTTTGCGGACCACTTCGAAGACGCAGAAGCCATTACGCTAGCACTACCTGTGCCAGATATCACTGAGCTAAAGCTCAAAGCGCCTTTTGATCAACTGACACAGTGGTTTGCGACCAATTTAGCAGACGAGAGCCTGAGCTTTGCCAGCACCACACCGCTGCTTGCACCTCGTATGGCAGAGAGCAAAAACAACTAAGTCTAACTAACGCCTGACAATTTGCTGCCCAATTGAATCATTTGCCCTATGCTAGTACAAGGCAATAAGTAACCATTTCTATTGGCAACTCGTGAAATTAATTGCGCTCCTTACCCTCATTGTCATTGCCACGTTAGCTGGCACTGGACCTTGCTATTGCCAGGAAACAGGCACATCTTTTGGTGTGCCCAATAGCAGCCCACCGGTAATCTGGCCGCGTGGTATGAGCATCGAGACACTCAGCCCCAATAACCTCTATCCCAATGGTCCGCAATTTGGTCTGTCCAACACCTCAGGCGGCTTTGGTCTATCTGGTACTGGTCCATCATCTGGTGTGGGTCTAGCTGAGCGCACACTAAGTCCGCTCATTTTAGAATCACTATCAAGCGCTAATGAAGCCATCAAGAAGGGCATCTCACAGCTAAACGTAGAAGAAATCAAAGCCAACACCAATATCCGCTCAGTGCTCTCCCAGCAATATAGACGAGAGCTGGCCAGCCCCAACAGAATGGCGACAAGCCGGCGCACAGTAGAAAAATTTGAAGAACAAACTTTGCCTGGTGTAGATAGAATCCTGCATGACACGCCATACACGACCGATAGCATACTCAAAGACAGCTTGTCAGGTGATTGAGACTTGGTAAGGTCTTTTTTATGCCCGCTGTGACCACGATTTTAGCTATTTGACTGTTGTATCATCACGTACTGCATACTGTCTGGGCATTTGCATTGCCACGAGGATATTTTGTGCGTGTAAAAGCACTGGTCGCATTACTATATCCGCCGGGCACGCAAGAACGCCCTGCGTCACCGACTTCACCCTACAAACGGCTCGGACAGATGATTTTCGAGGACAGGACCGACCTGCTCTTGATCCTTGTCTATACCTTTTTTAGCGGCTTATTTGCGCTCTCGCTGCCACTGGCCACCCAGATAGTAGTTAACACGATAGCGGCAGGAGTTTATCTCCAGCCACTCTCGGTAATTGCCGGGACGCTACTGGCTGGACTTACTTTTGTGGCGCTCTTGCGGCTCATTACACTATGGATAGTGGAGCGCATCCGCCAGCGCACTTTTGCAAGAGTGGCGCTAAGACTGGCTTATCGCCTGCCACGCATTAAACACTCAGCCATGGCTAAAGAATATTTGCCGGAGCTGGTCAATCGTTTTTTTGACACAATCACAGTACAGTCGGGCTGGTTTACACTGCTTCTAGACGCACCAGCAGCTATTCTCCAGGTACTGATTGGTCTTACCCTATTAGCCATCTACAGTCCCTGGTTATTACTCTTTGATGCCGCTGTGATAGTTTTCTTTTTGCTAGAAGTCTTTGTCCTTGGCTTTGGCGGCTACAAAACTCGCAGCAATGAAACCACACAGAGATTTCGCATTGCCCAGTGGTTGGAAGAAATCGCCCGTTGCAAAAGTGGTATCAAAAGTAATGGCATACCACCCTTTATCATCAATCAGGCCGACCGTCTCCTGGTTGATTACGTCAAACTGCGACAGACACATTTTAAAGTACTCTTCCGTCAATCGACTGCCCTCTTTTTCTTCCAGTCTTTAGCAAGCGCCAGCGTGCTTGGCTTTGGCGGCTGGCTGGTGATTAATCGGCAGCTCACCATGGGTCAACTAGTTGCTTCCCTCTTAATAGTCAATATCATGATGCCAGCCCTTGAGAGACTGGTGCGCAACATGCAAAACGTCTACGAGCTTTTGTCAGCACTGGGCAAAATCGGCTATGTCGAAGACCTGCCCCTGGACAAAGAAGGCGGCGAAAGCATCGGAAAAAACGAACGGGGAGCGCGCATCGATATCCGGGGACTGCACTTTGCCTTCCAGGGTGGTGAGGACGTGCTGCGCGGTGTCGATATGAGCGTTGCAGCAGGCGAACAAATCAGTCTCTTTGGTCCTAATGGCTCAGGCAAGACCACAATCGCCGAAATACTCTCAGGACTGCTTGAGCCAGGCAGCGGACTGGTACAAATCAACGGTATTGATGTAAGAGATGCGGATCTCGTCAGCCTGCGCCAAAACGTAGCATTGATGAGCGATGCCAATGAAATTTTACCTGGTACTATCCTAGACAATGTCAGCCTGAGACGGCCAGACATAAGCTATGACGACGTACTCTGGGCACTAGATATGGTGCAGTTTACTCATGAGTCCAGGTCTCTGCCCAATGGGCTGCAAACCGAAATATTTAGCGGCGGTCGCAATCTATCGCGCGGTCAAATCCAAAAGATACTGCTAGCCCGTTGTATCGCCAAACGCCCGCAGCTGCTTATCCTGGACGAAGCTTTTACTGCCATCGAAGAAAGCGCCAAAGTAGACATTATGGACCGCATCTACTCTAAAGAAGTGCCCTGGACAATTATTGATATTTCCCATGACGCCGATAGCATCCTACGCTCTCAAAAAATATTTTTACTAGAAGAAGGCAAAATCGTCGAGTCTGGTCCATCCAGAGAGATGATAAGCAAAGTAGGCGGCAAACTGGAGCAACTATTCCCGCAGCTGGTGCCAATATTGCGCATCCTCGATAAACACAGCACAAAGTTGAGGAGTGACAATGAGAAGTAAGAGTAAAATTTAAAAATGAACAGCTCTAACAATCAAGCAATAACAGCCAGGGAACTCACTCCCAAGCCAGACGATAGCTACCAGCTTGAATCGCTCCAATTGGTGCGCACTGGCTACGGTCCCCGCTTGTTTGGTGTGCTGCTCTTTATCCTCTGGGTAGTCGCAGTTTGCTTTTTTGCTTTTGTGCCATGGCGACAATCAGTGGCAGGACATGGAGAGATTGTTGTCTTTAGTCCCAAGGACAGACCGCAAACTATCGAGGCCCAGATATCAGGTCGTTTGATTAAATGGTATGTACGCGACGGTGAGCAAGTAACAGCAGGACAGCCACTGGCTGAGCTACAGGATATCGATCCCCGCTATCTAGACAAAACTCAGCTAGAGACAATGCAAAAGCAAAGACAGGCGCTCCTCGCTAAACGTGAGGCACTGAGTGACAAAGCCAGCTCGTTATCACATCAGATAGATAATCTAGGCGAAGCCAGAGGGGCGGCTGTACCAGCGGCTAAGGAGCGCATCGGCCAGGCTAAAGACAGATTGTTTGCCGCTCGTCAAAGCGTAGAAGTAGCAGAACAAAACATCAAAACCACACAGTGGCAACTGGACCGTGTCAGTGTACTTTACGATAAAGGACTGCGCTCACAAAGAGACCAGCAAGTAGCCCTGCTCGAAAATACCAGAGCCAAAACTGAGCTACAAAGAGCACGGGCGGCCTATGATGTAGTTAGCCGCGACACCGGTATAGCCGGATTTGATTTAGCCAAACTAGCAGCCGATACCAAAGCTCACATCAATTCTATCCATGCCGCTCTGGCCGATGTGCATCAGCTCATTGCCACCACTGATGGTGAGATCAACAAACTCGATATCGACCTGCAAAACATGACCGGACGTATCGCTCAACGCTCAATAAAGGCTCCTTGCGGCGGCAGGGTGGTACGGCTCAACCGGGTCGGTAGCGGCGAGACTGTATCAGCTGGCTCTACTCTGGCTACTATCGTGCCAGATACGATGGACAGAGCTGCGGCGATATTAATCCGCGACTACGATGCGCCACTTGTCACCATCGGCAGTCCTGTAAGACTTGCCATCTCCGGCTGGCCATCGCTGCAATTTGTCGGCTGGCCCTCAGTTGCTGTCGGTACATTTGCTGGTCGCGTGGCGGTCATTGATGCCGTTGATGATGGTAAACACTACTACCGCATCATCGTCGTACCAGACTTTGCAGCAATAAAGAGCAAAAAAGAAGAGCCCTGGCCCTCACCTAAAATTCTTCGTCCAGGCGCTCAGACTACAGGCTGGGTACTATTAAACGATGTCCCTGTGTGGTTCGAGCTGTGGCGTCAATTCAATGGCTTCCAGCCCACAGTGCATGCACCAGCTCCCGACGGCGAACAGCCGAGAGTAAAATAAATGAGGTCACCTTGCGTGGTGCCTCCAGGCACCATATCTCTGACCGCAATTTTGACAACGGGCACCTGCCTCTTGTCGCTATTGAGTGCCCAGGCAGCCCTTGCCATTGATGCCAAACAAGCAATCAGCCTGGCTCCTATCAGTCTTATTGCCCAAAACAAATTGAGCGGCGGAGCCGAGGCCCGAGAAACCATCCAACAGGGCAAAAAGCTGACACTCGAATCCTATCTGAGAGCTGTGGACGAAAACTTCCCGGGATTGGAAGCCGCTAAAGACGTCGAAAAAATGGCTAGCGCCAATAGACTCGAAAAACAAGGTGTCTTTGACCCACTACTATCAACTGAAAGTGGCTACACCAGGATGCAAAACACATCCAGGATTGGTGGCGCCAAGCGCGTACTGTTTAACTATCCCAAAGTAGAAATACCATTTAGATCTGGTGTGCGCACCTTTGCACAATATAGATACAACCCCAACTCAGCCCAATCACCCTATATCGAGACTGGAGAAGGTGGCGAATATTCAGGCGGATTGTATGTGCCACTCTTGCGTGGACTGATACACAACGAACAGTCTTTTAATGAAAAAGAAGCAAAATTTGGCGAGCAGATAGCCACTCAAACTTTTGCTCTAACCAGACTCGATACACTGCTTAGAGCCGGCACAATCTACTGGAATTGGGTGGCAGCAAATCAAAAAATCAAAGTCTCGACAGCGATACTAGAATTAGCCGAGCTTGTCGCCAAAATCAGCGGACAGCAAGCACAAAGCGGCGACCTGGCCAAAATCTATGTCACTGAAGCAGAAGAAGACGTCGAAAGACGCAATGCTGACCTAGCCCAGTCACAAAGGGACTTCCAGCGGTACTCGTTTAGACTATCGGCAATGCTCTTTGATGTGGGTGGTGTGCCGCTGCCATTACCCACTGAACAAAATGTGCCTGAGGCAATGCCAAGACCGCAAATGATGATGGCAGAAGAACAGGATCGCAATGTGATTAAGGCACTGGCCACTAGACCAGAACTAAAAGCAATTGACCTGCAAAAAAAAATCGCTCAAGCTCAGCTAAAACTGGCCGAAAACCAGCTATTACCGGCAATGAACGCGGTGGTGGTCGGTGGCTATGACAATGGCAAAAACGGCATCCACAAAGTCTATCGTGGTCAGGTGACATTTAGTCAGCCCCTGCTTATGCGCACAGCAAAAGGCAAAGTGCAGGCAGCTAAATTACGTCTCGACAAACTGGGCAGAGACAGACAGGCAGAAGAACAGCGCATTCGCAACGAAGTCTACGACGCGATTTCAGCGATAAATCTATCCTATACAAAATTTTTGGCTCTCGAAAAACAAGTACAAAAATCGCAGCAAGTTTACTTTGGTGAGCGCGAAAGATTTCAGGTTGGAGACAGTACAGTCTTTTTGGTATCAGAACGCGAACGGCAATTAAACGAAGCAAAATTTAGATTGATTGATGCCCAGGTAGAGTTTCAAGTCGGGCTCCTGGCGCTCAAAGCAATAACAACACAGCTCTAAATAGTAAGAAACCACCTGCACTAAGATGGCAATAGACCGATAAACAAATGTCGAATCTTTGCCAAAAGCAGCAAAACAAAAATGATCTGTCCCTGGCAACTTATGGCTACGCGCGACACGAATCTATGCATACCAGCTAAGGCAGCAGCAGTAAGCACTTGCGCAGAGCTTAAAGTTTTCTATTTTACGCAAGAGATATACACTCGTGCCAGCTGATATATTTCCACCATCTTCCAATTGATGGAAGCAAGTTGTGCACAAATCAAAAAGACTGAAATGCACAACACACAAGCCCGTCAGAGCATATTGAAATATGCTGCCAATGTTAGTAACAGTGCTAACTAGAAAGTATCGCCTTAAATGTTTGCGCCCAAACAAAAAGCCTTTACGCTACCCACCATCGCGGATCTCAATATCCTCTGGTCGCAAGCGCGAAGCAAAATAGGCATCAATAATTATCAGTCCGCCACCAATGTCATTGATTTTAGTACTCACAGAACAAACGATGATCAGTGCCAGCAAGAATACATACAGACTCAGTATATAGATGTCGATATTCCACAGGCAAACACCAGGCGCAGCGCGTTTAATGGCGACCTCAGTCAAATACAGACCAGTAGCCTACTGCAAGCGCTGGCACTGAGCAAAATCACAGGCTCACTAAAAGTCGCCCAATTTACAGATACTCAAACTGATGCAGAGACATCGAGCAACGATGTAATCACCGGCGCCATAAGCTTTTGGCAGGGACGCATCACAAGAGCACAGTGGGATTGCTTTAGCGGTCGGGAAGCACTGAGTGAAATAATATTGCTTAAAAATGGTAGCTTTACTTTTGAAAGTGACTATTTTGACTCATTTAAAAACAAAGCACTGCCACTACAAGCAGTGCTCATCGAAGCAGCGCTAAAGGAAGACCAGCTGGCAATCTTGCACAGCGAAGCTGACCTCTCAAACATCACAATCGTGCTCCCCGATAAACTGGTAGTACCAGATAAAGCGCAAAGCCAGTGGGCTCTGTGCTCTAAATTTGTACGTCAACGCGGTCATAAACACATAGTATTTTGTCAGGACATAATCAAAAGACTCAGAGATGGACAACTCACCTTAGCCTCGTTAAAACACCAGATGTTAATTAGCGACGCCGAGATAATCGACTCGGTGGCAATACTGGTGCGCAGTGGACTGGTTGAGCTTTACAAGACAACCGCAAAACAAAAACAAGACGCCCTACAAGAAGACAGCAAAAACTTAGCCCAAGCAGCAGCGTTTGCTTATGCATATCAAACAAGTAGTAAGCAACTCGAACTAATAGATAGCGCCAACAGCCAACTGCAAGCAATGATAAGCAAAAACAGTCCTACAGCTTTTGTCTTTATACGCGGCGTCTTAAGCCACAGTGCGCCCAGATTACTTGCCAAAATCAAGCAACTTTTGCGTCACGAAGACGCTGTACATAAAGTCGATGACGATCAACTGCTGGTCGTCATGAAAGCCACAAACTCCACAGAAGCAGCTCGTTTTGTCAATCGGCTGCGTACTCAAGGTGGCACTGATTTACTTACGGTGGTGTCCACAAACAAAGACCAGGAAGCACTGTCTCTCTATCATACGGCAGTAGTTAGCGCGCCAGAAGACGGCGACAGTGTCAATGTACTGTTTGACCGGGCGCATCTTGCTTTTAATGTAAATAAAAGGGTTGGCGTAAAGTCCGGAATTACGGCAAAATCACATAAGTAGCTGATATTTGGCACTGACAAAAATTTGCTGCTATTCTAAACCGTGAGTATTATCGACTCCGGGTAATTTTGGAATGACTCCGTCACGAATTCAAATTTACAGTATTTTGCTGGTTGCGCTAGTCATCTTCTTACTCTTGCCGCGCCTAACAATGGAATTTCTAAACGGCGCAATGAACCGTACCCACATTGTCTCCAGAGAAGAAGCACAAGCCGAGTGCGTTAAAGCCCTACCGGTAGCTCAAAACCAATCACAACTATCCCCAGCAGAACTGCAAGCGTCCTACTTAAAGCAAAAGCTGATTAACAAAGCTAATGAGACGAGAATACTTGCCGAAAACGCCGCAAGACTAAAGCAAGTCATCAAAGAAACCGAAAAATCTTTTGCGGAGGTCAAGCAGCGCAAAGACGTCGATCCTATCTCCTTTGTAAAAGAAGCTTCTCAACGTGCCAGTTTATATCTTGCCGCTGGCGACAAACGCTCTGCATACAATTTATACAAAGAAGCTGTGTCCGCTCTGAAGGATACGACGCCAATGGTAGACACCTATGAATTCGAAGATCCACTCTGGCGCTTTCTTACAGAGTATCTAAAGACAGCAAAATCAAAAGCCGAAGAACAAGATGCAATCGAAAGACTGCTCAAAGCCTCCGACAGAAAAGGCTCAATACCGTATCTCAATGGCTCGCTTCAAGTTGAAAACTATTTTGCAAGTATAGGTCGTAAACAAGAAGCACTAAACTTTTTGCTAAAGGTAATCGCACTGGAGCTTAAAAACAGGCCAGAGGACGTAGACTCACTAACTGCATCAAGCACAGAGCTAGAAAGACTGTGCGTAGAAATCAAACAACAGGACAAAGCTGAAAAAGCATTTAGAGATATCCTGGCCGCAACCGAGAAGAATCATCGCAATGAGAGCGCTTCGGCGATAGTCCCACTAGCCAATCTGAGTGCATTTTGCATCAAAAACAACCAGCTAAATGAAGGGGATGGACTGGCAGCAAGAGCACTAGACATAGCTGGACGCGAGACCAATACGTGCCTGCTAGATCACTTGGCACCAATTGCAGACTCTTATACTGCGACAAATAGCCTCGACAAATGCGAAAGCTTTTTGAACAAAGTCTCTGATATAAAATCCAATCACTTCAAAAGTGTCGAACTCAGTTATCTGACCAATTCATACAGAGAGCTTAAGACAAAATTTGAAGAGCGCAATCAATGGAATCGTGCCGAGTCTCTGCTTGAACGCTTCAAGCTGGCACAAGAGCCTGGCAAATACTCAGAGATGTGCATGCTACAAGATCTCTACTATGGCAATTTAGAAGAAGCGGCAAAATTGCAGAATCAAAATAAAACCGCTGAAGCTCAAAACGCCTTAAAAAAGGCAGATGATGCCTACCTAAAAGTCAAGCAGTACTTCCTAAAAGAGCCACAGCAGTCAGCAGTGCAAGACTGGATCAAAACACGACAAAACCGGTTAAAAGCTCTTGGACTGCAAGACAACCTTCCCAATCAATAGATTTTGCGCTACTGAATGGAGGCATGTGAACAGTCCCTATTTAAGGCTGTTCATATGCCATAATCTCATTTGCTCAAAATCAGCATCTATCAATCACGATCAAATATTTCAAAGAGAGCATTAAATGCAAAATCTCAAACGGCTTGGCGTCCTCGCTGTTTTACTTTTGACCTCTGTCCAAACAGCCTGGGCAGAGGATGACTGGACAGCGCTCACCAACAGAGGCAAGCAACAAGAGAGCGAACAAAAATATGCCAATGCTGAGCAATCCTACACGCAAGCATTATCAATTGCAGCAGCCGATAAATCTAATAACGTCAGGACCGCACAAAGTCTTGTCAATTTAGCAACTATTTTGCGCCAGACAGGCAAACTCGATCAAGCCGAAAACATGTTTGCTCGCGCTATCGAGTTAGAAGAACAAATCATTCCACCTGACTTGAGTAGATTGAGCCAGGCACTGACAAACTACGCCACTCTTCTGATACAACGCGGCAAAAACGCATTGGCAGCAGACCTTTGCACTCGCAATTTGATTATCTGCCAGATGGCTTTTGGAGCAGACTCACAGCAAGTCGGCAGCATCTGTCTAACACTAGCAGATTTGTACTTTCATCAAGGTAAGTATCAGGAGTCTCTTGCTTGTAGCAACAGGGCCCAAAGTATCATCACTAAAGTCGAAGGTGCAGACGGTCCAAGCATGGCAGCAGCCTATACTTGCATGGCCATGGTGGAAGACAAATACGAACAAAACAAACAAGCCGAATCTCACTATAAACAAGCCATAGCTATTTATCAAAAAAAGAATGGACCAGACTGCGCAGAAATCGCCAGTACTCTAAACAACCTCTCTGTGATTTATACAAAAGAGAACAGATTTGCTGAAGCGGAAGAGGCGTGCAAACAAGCACTGGCCATAAACGAAAAACTGCTTGGCAGTGAAAACAGCACAGTAGCAACCAATCTAAGCAATCTAGCGCTGGCCTATTACAGTCAAAACAAAAATGCTCTGGCAGAGCAGAGTTTTTTAAGAGCGCTGGCAATAGACGAAAAATTGCTCGGCAAAGAAAATGTAAAAGTAGCAAAACACCTAATAAACATCGGTAGTTTTTATACTTCAGAAGGTCGCTACGATGATGCCGAAGCTGTAATCAAACGAGCCATAGCGATCAACGAAAAGGTCGATACGCCTGACAAAGTAGATATTGCAAGTAGTTATGTACAACTGGCAAAAATATCTATGAAGCACGCCCAGTATCAACAAGCTGATAGTCAAATCGCCCGCGCCATGACCTTATTTACAGAGGCTATGGGTATCGACAGCGTCTATGCCGCATCATGTCTTGAGCTGAGAGCTGAAATCAATCGCAATCTCGGCAAGGTCTCTGACGGCGAAGCTGATGCCAGAAAAGCAATATCTATATTGGAAAAAGCATATGGCAGAGAGAACCCCAAGTTAGCTGGTGTGCTCAACACACTTGGTGTGATCATGGGCGTACAAGGCAAACTCAATCAGGCAGAGGACGCATTTAAAGAAGCTTTTGCCATCGACACCAAATGTTTACCAGCGGACAGTATTGGCATAGCAGAAGACTGCACCAATCTCGGTATCCTTTATGCCAAGCAAAACAAATACCAGGAAGCAGAAACACTGCTCAAGCGAGCACTCGCAATCAGAGAAAAGAATCTTGGTGAACAGCACATCGATTTGTATCGAAGCCTGGTCAACATAGCTAATCTCAAACAAAAGATGAATCAACCTGAAGAAGCAGCTCAGCTCAAAAAACGAGCGGAAGAAATCATGGATAGATATAAGAAGAAAAAGAGAAGTGAGAGTTTGAGCGGATCATGAGTGAAATACAAAAAGTACTTGACGATGCCGGAGTCGAGGCAAAAGTATCCGAAGTAAGAAACGAGAGTAAATCAAAAAGCATTTACGTCTTAGAAATAGCACGCAAAGATGCTGAATCAATAGCAGAGAAATTGCTATCAAAAGCAAATGAAACTGGATTCTCACCGTTATTTGCAGTTGATGCCAGCATCGAAGATTTGATTGGTGAACCCGGCAAAGCCAAGAAAACACTGGCAGAAGGCGAAAAATTAGACCCCGAAAAATGGCTCAAAAGTCCAGATCAACTGATCAAACACTGGCTAGAGAATCCCGACGACATAAGTATGAA
>Ga0075158_10003023_pt1 | contig 11996 bp, 2 predicted proteins | sample JI91814BDNA_FD_70968 | JGI IMG/M metagenome (GOLD analysis project Ga0075158, IMG submission 70968) | Wastewater effluent complex algal communities from Wisconsin, to seasonally profile nutrient transformation and Carbon sequestration -... | ecosystem: Engineered > WWTP > Effluent > Algae... | reverse complement strand
AATTATTCCCCAGTCATGTTTCGCCGTGAACATTAAGCGTGTACCGTTGGGAAAGTAAAACCGCGGCTAACGCCGTCGGCTAATCGGTCGCTGCGCGTCGTAACCCGGTCGTACATCGACGAGTATGATTGTGCAAGAAAACGGCGTCAATCTTGTTCTTTATTCAAGATCCTTGATATTGGGTAAGCGATAGCCGTATCGACGCACCTCGCTTTGTATTCGGAAGGTTGGAAAGTCTATGTGTTCGAGCGGCAATTGAATTCTCTGTGCTTGAAGATCCTCTGCTATGATGCGTGGGTTGGTTGACGTGTTCTCGAGTAGATAGAGCCTGGCAGTTTCGTCATCTTGCGCGAAAACAAGAAGCAATGCCGAAACATTTTCGTTGAGTGTGCTTAGGTTGGTCGGTAACTTGCAGCAGTGTGCAGCAAGGGCGGGTTTCTGGATATAGGACACAAAGATGGAGCTTGGGGGAAGGGTCTCATCTTGATGCACGAAGCCGTAGTAGAGACAGTCCTGGTTAGAGTCATGATCCGTATACAAAAACGCTTGCGCCTGTGGGCCTTGTTTCATGTCAACGACATAGTCTTTCCTCGGGCCATGGTTAGCTACGACGATAGGTAAGCACTTGAAGTTGCGGTAGTACTGTTCCAGGTAAATGTCCTGGAGGCTCCCCATTTCCGTTTTCCAGTAGAGGTTCAAATTTTGAGTTTTATCGAGTTCAACGATCAAGGTCGCATAAGGATCATCGGTTGCGCAAGCTGGCACTATGCCGGTTAGATGGAGATGTTCATCGGACCAAACATTGATTAGGTTCGCCTCGACGAGGTCGCCCGCGCGAACTGTTTGTGCACCGATGTGAATGGATAAGCTCGCAAATGGAATGCTCTCTTGGCCAACGACCATCGTCCCGGTTACAAATTTACCGGAGTTGTTCATGGGTGAAACTTTAGTCGGTACTTCGTAGCGGCATCCAAACGAGGAAATGAAGAGAAGCGCGATAACCACAAAGTTGCATGGGCTCATTTTTCTTCTCCGACCGTATCTTAAGCACTCCCTTATTCAATTTCCTCTGGATCGGGAAGTCGCATGTTACCTGTCCTGATTTCACGCAGCGTATCAGAGATGGGTACCTTGAAGCTGATCATTGGAAGTTGAATCTTCTCGGCAAGGAGATCTTGGGTTAATTGCCACGGATCATCCGTTGTGTCGCTTAGTAAATAGACTTCAGCTTCGTCACTATCTTCGGTTAAGTGCACATATACCGCAGTGGTATTCGGGAAGTTCGTTTTCAGATCCTGTGAGATTTGGAAGAAGCGTGTCTGCAGTTCATCATTCCTCTCGCGCGAAACCATAACCGTCCCTGGACTGGCTGTACCTTGGTGAAGAAAACCGTAGCTCAGTACTTTGTCGACAACACCTTCACTGGATTTGCGTAATCCTTGGGAGTAGCTGTCTTGACGCATGTAGGTGTGGAAATCAAGTTGTTTGGCTTCATAATGGACCACAATTGGAATGACATCGAAATTAGCTTGCATGTAATTGAAATGATGCTCCATCAAGGTAATAGAATCAGTTTTCCATGAAACGGCCAAAACTTGGTCTTTTTGTATCTCCAGCATTAATGACCGGTAGGAGTCCCCGCTTGGTGCTGGAGGTACGATTCCTTTAAGCGTAAAAATCTCTGTCGACCATAGATCAGTCACAGTTACGGAGACTTCTTCTCCACCATTTATCGGTTCCCATCCGCCGTGGCTGTAACGATCATGGAAGGGCGCTTCTTCTTTCCCAACGGAAACATTCCCGGATAACACCTTTCCTGAGTTGTTAAGCATGGTGATAGACGGCGGAATAGGGCGGTTGCAACCGAGCTCGCAAATTAAAGAAATCAAGACAATAAGGATACGGCGGTTCATTGTTCAGCGGTTTTGATGGTAGGTGAGGTAAGACATATAGAGAGCGGCGAAATGATAAATTCTGTACATTGAGGCCAATCCAACACTCACTTGATAGAAAGGTGCCTGAACGACTCCCATTCCAGTGACGAACGCGGAAGCGTACTCGTTGGTTTGGTAGAGATATAATGGGATATATAGATTTGATGCAAAATCTACTTGTTCTTCATCGACGTCGAGATCCCGAAAGTCAATATCGGAGTAGAAAAAGGCCAGTCCGAGGACTCCAGGCATGGGATATTCTGTTGTGGGGCGATAGAGCTCGCCCGTTGATTGTCCTCCATGAAGTATGTACGTGTGGATAGGGTGTGGGTAATGAGATGATTCTCGTCCGCATTTTGGGCACTGGACGCCGTCATTTCGGAAGCCTGGCAACTGTTTATTGACTCGATTCGACATCCACCAAAGCGTGTGGAGTGAAAGTTCTTGGCCGGTGCTATATCCACCGCCAATATCTCCGTGCATACCCCAGAAAGCTTTTTGGGTAACACGATTGGCTTTGCCCTGGATATTTGAGACGGGGAAATTTGTTCGATCCTCTTGGAAAGCGATAGCGTGGCTTATGTTCTTGACATTACTCGCTGGAATGGCAGGCACACCAAGATTAATGCCATTACCTGGAATGCCTGTTGACGCTACAGTGTCGTAGAGATACATGCCCTGAATTGTTAGATGGGGAAACTCTCGTTCAATGATTTGTGAGAAAGTAAAAGCTGTCGCCGCTCCACGACTGAAGCCAGTAACATAGATTTCGTTTGCATTTTGATGTAATGCCTTGAATTCACTTATAGCACTCTCGGCGATTCCGAGCATTCCATATCCGGTCATGCCCGCGAAGATTCCCTCTGCGAAGCTACCGCGGTCTACAACATTTCCAATTCCTCGCCGATAGATAATGTCAGTGTTTTGCTGGTTCGCATACGTCTCCCTCATTCGCACGATATTCGTAAAGCTTGAACCCGGCGTTAGTTGGTTTGCCACATCATGATTCCAGGTTCCATCAAAGAACACGAATACATTGCCGCTGGGGTCTCTAAACTTCAGCGGGTTGTTGGCGGCGTACATGTAGCGGTTGAGGGTCGCAGGGTCGGTGACCAGGCCGTCAAAGGTGTCGGGTTGGATGAAACGCCCCATCGTCGGATCATACGTACGCTTACGCAGATGAACTAAGTCGCCGTCGCTGATTGATAACTCACCCGTGTAGCCGTGGAGAGGTTGGAGGCTTGTTGTCGTGTTCTCCGCCTTTACACCAAAGGAGTCATAGTTTTGATCGATCGCCTCCGTCCAATCGCTTCCCCAGCGACGCACGGAACCTAACCCGTCCGAAAGATAAGATCGAATCGCTTCGTCCGCGACGCCCTCACCCAAAAGCGTTCGGCCCGCAACAGTGACTCTCTCCACCTCCCCGGTATCTGCACGTCGTAACTCTAGCAGCTGCGAATGCCCTGTCGGATTCTGACTGTCATAAATCTCCAACCAAGAGTCATCTCGCTGAAGCAAGCCGTTTTCCCAGCTACGTTCCCGTCGTGTTAATCGCTCACCGTTGGGATCGTTCGTAAACTCCTCCAAGCTGCGTTCGGTTTTCTCGCCATAGCTGGTTCGTTCGACGCTCTCCAAGAAGCCCATAAAATCGTATTCGTAAGCCACTCTCTCCAACACACGGTCCGTCGAATCCTCGCGAGTTTCATATCCACTGTTCAGGAATTCTGTTCCATCTGGCCCATAAAAATACGTGGTCGTAAGGCTTTCAGAACCTATCGTAACCGTGGTGCTTCGCAATCGGTCTTGTAGGTCAAAGAGGTAGCCGGTGACGATGTCGAACGTGCCATCGCCGTTCATGTCCTGATCCATGCCGATACGGTTGCTCGCCGCATCATAGCGATACTTTGTCGCTATCTGCACCCCGTTGTCGTCGCGGTTTTCCGCAATCAATCGTCCCACTGCATCATATTGAAAACTGATCAATCGTCGTTGATACAGTGTGTCATCGGTCGGGTCCCAATACAGTTCTTCAGTGCTGGTCCGGTTTCCATTCAAATCGAACTGATATCGAAACTCCATTAGCTTAGAGTTGTCCAGCAAGGTATCAGGAGTATCATCTCCGGCCCAGTAGTTCACGCCGACTAAGCGACCGAACTGATTGAACTCTCGCCGCATAATGGTGCCATCAGCATATTCAGTTTCATAGACTCGCGAAAACACATCATAACGGTAGTGATACGTTTCCGCTTCCGTCAATTGTACCCCATCGCGCATTGAAAGCGAAACGGTTGCCAATCGCCCCGTGGCATCGTAGGTATAGTTCCACTTCGATTCTGGAATGGTTGGCGTTGAGATCTTGTAGGAAGTGATATCCGTTAGGCGGCCTGCGTCGTCGTATGCGTACGTGAGTCTGCCGCTGGGAGTGATCTTCTCGATCTCCTGATTCTTGTCGTTCGTACGACTTGTGGTCGTCCCTTCGGCATAATGGATGGAATAGTTGCCCGACCAAGACTGCTCTACGACCGTTTCTCGTGGAGCAGCATCGATGGGATCGGAACTCAAGTTGTAGTACTTGACCGTCTTGTTCAGTTCCAAGTCTTCGATGTCCCAGCCATAAGTGACTCGAACATCTTGAGCATTGTCGATATTCTTAATGCGTCCTGTTGCATCGTAGTAGCGACTTTCCGAAACGGATCCAGCTCGGCTTTGGCCAATGTAGCGATTCCTCACATCAAACTTCTCGGCGCGAACCCGCATTTGGCTGCGATCAATTCGGCCATCGAGATATTGAATGATTCCTGTACGTATTTGTGTTTGATTACCTAAATCATCATATTGCACCTCCGTTCGCAATCGATAAGGAATCGCATCTTGAATCGTGGGCTGCAGCACCGCGGAAAGTCGATTCATCTTGTCGTATTCAAAGTCGGTGCGCAGACCCGCACGATCGATTTGGGCTATGGCAAGTCGACCTTCGTTATAGATCGTCTCGGTGTAAGTTCCATCGACAAAAAGCGTTTTGAGCAGCTGTCCTCCGAGGTCGTAAATGTAACGGACTTCAATGGCAGAACTATAATCGCGATGGCCGTCTGGATATTGCCGAATCCCTGTCCTTTCTAGTACAACTCGTCCCGAACTGTACTCGCGCTCGGAGCGAATGCGGATATAGCTGCGAATCTCTGCATCCCATACCACGGGAGAAATGTCGGCGATGCTATTCCCCTGATCGTCGTAAGTCGTCTCGCTGACCCCCAAATCCGAATCTTCTTCTCGCACCACCTGACCACGGCTGTCATAAATGGTTGTATGAGAATGGATGATTGTCCCTTCGTTGACGAGTTCGGACTCAAAGCGACCGTGCTCGACGGCTTTGATCAAGATCACAACACCGGACCGGTGCTCCCTACGCAGCGTGTTACCCTGAGCGTCCGTGTAAACGAAGGTGGCGTCGGTAGGTCCATCGAGATTAGTGAGCGATGGGGCGGAAGTTACTGACAACCTTCGAGCTGCATCATAGTAACTTCGCTTCACATTCTCCAGAGTTTCATCAAACGGCGAGTATTGCGATACTTCGACCGTTCTTCCCTGGGGATTGTATCGCAATTTTGAATGTTCACCGGTTTCGGATTGTTGCTGCCGCAGTCGCCCCGCGTCATCCATTTGCAGGAAATCGCGATCGATCAGCTCACCCGGATTGTCCAGGGTTGACTGATACGTTCCATCGGGCAGAGCTTGCACGGAGATCTTTATGCCCGTGACGTACTCGCTACGGACTTTTTCTCCAGCAGCGTTATAAAAGAATCGCGTCCCCGTAATTCCGGTGGTCTGCCCTGGCCTGTACTCATCCGTAGATGCGATAGCACGACCATGTTCGTCAAAAACCGTTCGGCTGATACTTATCATAGGCTGGCGATTCTCATCGTAGACCACGGTTCTGCGTTCCACGGTGTTTCCGTGTGTGGTGCGCATTCGCTGGTTCACACGCCCATCGCCATCCACTATCGCGTTAGGAAAATCTCGCGCGTCGGCCACTGCTGTCGCGCCAATCTGCACTTCACCAAACGAGATAAGTCGTGTTTCTTGGAAGGGAGCGACGCCGACCATTTCAACGATAGGCCGATAAACACGATCGCTGCGCAGCATTTTGCCATGCGAATCGTAGTGTCTTCTTTCTGCAAAAAGAATATCTTGACCTTCGGGCACCGCCTCGGTCTGCAGCAGAACTCGCCCCAAAGAATCGTAGACAGTATAAGTGTTGTATACGACTCCCGCTTGATCCGTGAGACGTTGCAGAATTTGCCGCCCCGCAGCATCATATACGCTTTGGAGCGTTTCGTTGGCATGATTGATTTCTACAACAGGCCTCCCCGCCGCGTCATGTAATGTTCTGGATGCTGACTCATAACGCGTTGTTCCATCTGGTAACAACTGATATTGCAACTCACGAATCAGAGTATCGTTCGCATCATAAATGAACTCACGGACATTTTGAATCGTTTCGCCGTCCTCAAGCGTTTCGAACCATTGCTTAGAGATGCGATTGTTGGTGTTGTATTCAAAATGATTTACAACTTCAGATTCATCGAGTTGTTGTACGAGTAAGCCATGTTCACCCATCCAGTTTTCCGTAACCAGTTCTTCTGGATAGCAGACGGATTTAGAAACATCTCCGGTGCTACAGAGTCCCACCGCACCTTCTGAGCGATCTACAGCATACTTGGCAATCACGCGTCCTAAGTCATCGGTTACTTCGCGAAGAGCCTTCTTCTGAGGATTCTCCGTATCGATTTGCATCCCCAAATCGTTGTAGCCGAACTTCTGCGTGTTTCCTAACGCGTCAATACTTGCAGTCAATTTGCCGCTATTGGGATCATAGTAGTAGCGAGTCGTATTGCCCGCCGCATCAGTTCTCTGGGTTGGACGTGCATACTCATCAAATTGCAAGCTGAATGTATTTCGTTCGTCGACCGACTGGTTTGCGTTGTCAACGATGATCGAGGTCATGTAGGCAGGTAAGCCTAATTCGTTGTAACCGAGTTCCGTACGGTTACCTCGCTCGCCCACGACGGTTATAGGCCGACCCGTGTTGTCCATGATTAACGACGCTCGAACTTGCAGATGATCGCCGAGCGTCATTGTCAGTGCCCCGGTATCAAACTCATTGGTAATCCCCTGCCCCACAGCGTTAAGCGATCGAGTCAAGCGTCCTTCCTCGTTGTACTCGTGCACAAACGATGTCCGTCCATCTGGACCAACGGAAGATTTTACCAGCCATGGGTTGGCTTCATCGAATTGGTAGGTTGTCTTTTTCCGATCCTCGATCGGCAACCGATTTTGGTTGCGATCTAACGTCGCAGCTAGGCGGCCGAAGTTGTCATATTCATAGGTAAACACATCACCTTTCGGATCATGGACGGCAACAATGCGGTTGAGGTAGTCTCGCTCGATAACAATGGATTTTTCTCGTGTGGAGGTCAGGCCGTTGTCAGCAACAGCTATCTCCGCGCCATCAAAAGTAAAAATCTTCACCAGTTCACCCGTCGAGGCGTTCAAGCGTGTGCGCGTTCTATCTTCGTATTGAACATCGAAGTAATTGCCTAACGAGGGATCGTAGGGAGAGTAGGTAGTGCCGGCAATCGTTTGGTAAGTTTTTCCCACGCGCAAGAGAGTAGCAGGGGGCGGCACAAGCTTGACGGTTGAGTTGATTGGCGCTTTGAATGCCGGCAGCCAATCGATGACTTCTCCTGCGACTACGGTACCAGGAATCGGCGCAAATACGTGGGTTTCTGGCTGGCCACTGGGCAACTGAATGGTTATTGTTGTTCCGTCGACAAAGGCTGCATAACGCCCCGAGCCTAATTCGCCCAGCGTCGAGCTATCGACGGTCAACGTGCTCTTTTCAAGTTCCAATTCCCAGCCGCGACCAAAACTCCCAACCTTTTCTGCTCGCTGGCTATCGTAGACTCGTGAAATTGTAAGGCTTGCGGCTCCAATCGGAATAACTAGATCGACTGCCTTCATCTGATACGTTCCGAGCTTCACGCCGCCTGCTACATGCACGGTTCTCTGTGAAGATGAGACATTGAAGTTAGTGTCTACTGCTTCCAGGAGTAGGATGTACTCACCATTGGCGAGCATCGTAGGATCGAAGGTGCCAACGCTCCAGGTTGGGCTGTTAGCCAGCGCGCTCGTCGATGCTTTTTCAAATAGAAGTCTCCTTTCAAAATCCCCTGTTGGCGAAATCAACCACACACGAATCTCTCGCAATTCATTCTCTGGATCCGCGATTGACGCATTGAGTTCGACCGGCGTGGTGATTATCGCTAACTCATCGGGCGTATTCCAGCTCAGCTTGGGTGGCTTATCAGCTGGATCACGCACCGTAATCGTTTTGTCTATGACGGTTTCATTGCCCGCTTCGTCTGTAGCGCGTGTTCTCAAGGTATAAGTCCCAGGGCCGGGTAGTGTAATGTACCCTGCGCCCGTTCGGGACAAAGACACTGGTTGGCCGGCGAAGTCTACTGTTAACGTCTTCACTCGCACGTTGTCTTTGGCAGTAGCGGTAAACGAAAGCAGTTGCTCGGAATCTCCAAAATTCTTGGGCAAATTGACCTGTACGATTGGCGCTTCTACGTCTGCCATAACTTGTACATTCCACGTCTGCTTAACAGGCGTCTCGATTCGCTCATCGCTGAGGCTTACTTCGAACGCATAACTTCCCACACTTAAAGTATCGGTGTTCCAGTACAATGTATTGGTTCGCGTATCAAACTTCGCATTGTTTGGCCCCTGCACTAATTCGAAAGTCAAATTATCGTTATCTGCATCTTGCCCGTTTATGTTGTAGACGTATTGCTGGCCCAACGTAATTTGGGTTTGAGGTGATGATGTAAATGCTGGAGCTCGATTGGTACCCTTCACCGGAAGTTTCAGCGTGACTGATCCCACAGCACCCCAAGCATCGGTGGCTTTTACTTCGATGATCTCTCCGGAGGCAGCATGTTGTGATGGCACGTTCCATTGGATTTTACCGCTTGAGGAGATTGTCATACCGTTGGGACCACGGACTAGAGTGTAGGTAATCGCATCGTTTTCAGGGTCTATAGCAGAGACATATCGTGAATAGGTTGTCCCGCGTTCTGCAACGCCCAGTGAGGATGACGTAAAGGAGGGAGCTCGATTGATACCCCGATCGTCGACCACTACCTGAAAATTCAAAGTGCTGCGACCCTGAAAATTGTCCGTCGCTGCGACAATGAACGTGTAGGTTCCATTTTGCTTTGGTAGCCACGTTAAGAGCCCACTGACAGGATCTAGCGATGGATTGCCGATTGTCGGCGCTTGCAGAAGTGATAAGGTGACTTGATCGCCGTCGATGTCAGTGCCTGTAAAGTTCGCCAGGTACTCCGTGTCGCGTCGATGAAGCGTAGCCGGTGTTCCTTGAAGACGAGGTGGTGTATTCGAGCCTCGAACGACCACAGGGATTGAGACGCGTTCTGTGCCTCCATTCAAATCGCTAAGCAACACCGTGACGGAGTGCTTTCCAATATCAGCCGTTGTGGGTTCCCAGCTTAGTTCTCCAGTCCAGGAGTCAAGCTTTATTCCTCGAGGTCCATCCACAAGCTGCCAGTATAGGGAATCATTATCAGAATCGGTTGCCTCAAGTTGCGTGCTGAGTCCGCGATCGGCAAGAGCGAAGATCTGTTTCGGTTCTACGAATTTAGGTGGCGTATTCGCTGCAGAGGCTACCACATGCGTATTCCAACTTGATTCACTCGACGCACCAAATTCGTCGCTGACCTGAACGCGGATTCGGTGAGGTGTTGAGGCAACGGTAAGTTGCGACTGAACAGGACGCCAGCGCAAGAAACCATCGGTCGATAGTGATAGGCCTGCTGGTCCTTCGAGCAGCTTGTAACTCAGCAGATCGCGCTCTGGATCCACAGCTTCGACGCGCCATTGATAGAGCGTATTCACTTGCAAGACAGATCGCGGTGCATTGATGATCGAAGGAGAGCCGTTGAGCGAATTGCGAGCAGTTACATCGAACGACTGATAGCTTGTTGCGCCAGCGCTATCCGTTGCCGCCACGGTTACAGTGAACGTTCCAGGCTCACTAGGTGTCCAGCGGAGCTTTCCTGGGGACGCAAAAGTCATACCAATTGGCCCGGAGGCCAGCGAAATCGCCACCGAATCGCCCGGGTTAGGATCAATTCCCTGCACATCATACTTCCATGGGGTCCCCATAAGGATAGATCGGTCGGCCGTGGAGACAATTCGTGGCGGAGCATTGCTCAGCACAGGCAAAACAAATTCGTGAAGCGTCGTGCGTCCCCCCGCATCACGCACTGACACCTTAGTACGAAACTCGCCGGAAGTAACAGGAGTCCAGTGAATGGTGCCACTCGAATCGATTGTCATCCCTCGTGACAATGAAGCCGAATCCAAACTATAGTTGAGCGAGTCTCCTTCTCGGTCCAACGCCTCGAGGGTGTACGACCAAGCTATATCGCGAACTGCCGGTGCAGGTGCTGCACTTCGTATGATGGGACCTTGATTGCTTGTTGTTGGGTCATACACCATCAAGGAGAAATTGTGTTTTGCTTGTAGACCACTTTCATCTTCTACGACTAGCTGCGCATGATGCAATCCGGTTCCGATAGGGCGCCACCTCATTTGCCATGCTCGCGTTCCAGCTGGAGATCCCGTGGGCGGGGATTGCTCTATCAAAGAGGCATCACGTAAAGAAGAGTCGGAATCAATTCTTACCCTCAGTTTCTCGTCGACGTCGCGATCTCGAACGAGGATGGTCGTTTCTAACCACTCTCCCACGACTGCATGTGTAGGTAGTATCGATACAAACGAGGGTGCGGTGTCTCTTTCTGTGGCCTCGAGTAAGATTTGTTGCTTGGTCACGCCGCCACGATAATCGTCTGCGACTACAGTGAACGTATACAAGCCGTGGCTTGGTGGAGTAAATGTTAGCGTTCTCGTTTCATCATTCAGGACACCGCCGTACGGGCTTGCGTTACCATCCCAGCGTAGGATAGGGCGATCACCATTTGCGTCGCGTACATCGATCGAATAGACCCACGCTTCGCCGGTTCGCGTTCGCAGCACTGGGAGCGAATGAAACTGCGGAGGCTCGTTGGAGCGTATCGTATGCAACGAGAATTCATGCAACTGTACTGCGCCCCACATATCCTCCGCCCGGATGACGATCGAATGGGTGCCGATATCAGCTTCACGAGGCTGCCATACCAAGCGACCATTATCGGGATCCAACACCATTCGCTCTGGGGCTAACAACAATTGCAGGGAAATGCGATCGCCATTTGGGTCAAGTACATCGATCGGATATTGAAAACGTTCGCCCACGATGGCGTATGTTGGTGGAGTCGATACAAAAATAGGGCCATCATTGAAGAGTGGTGCTGGATCGATGACTCGCAATTGAAAAAGCACAGTTGCCTTACCACCATGGCCATCGACAACTCGCACCGCAATAGGATGGTTACCCTTTTGAGATCGATTGGGCCGCCACGTGATCAAACCCGACTCGGGATCGATGCTCATTCCAACCGGTGGGAGTTTGCCTGTATCCGGATCAAGTTGCAGTTGGTAGGTTAATCCGTCGCGATCGATATCATCAGCGTTTACTTGAACTTGAATAGGGTTATCCACCTCTATCGTGCGCGTGGCAACAGGCTCTATGGTTGGAGCGTGATTGCCATAGCCAATATCGCGAACGGACACTTGCCAAGATTGCAGATCTTTTTGTCCCAACGGATCCATCGCCTCCAATGTGAACGCATAATCGCCTGAAACCTTGGTACGCCAAGCTAAGGTACCACCTTGATAATGGAAGTCGCCGTTGTCGTTTAGGTTGGAGCCTGACGGCGTGTTGATGAGTCGATAGCGAAGCGGATCACGATCGGGATCGAGAGCGAGATAGTCATATCGATAGGCGGATCCCAAGCCTACCGGAACTACACCTAACAGCACTCGCTGAGCGTCGTCGGTTAGAAACTGCATTTCAAATTTATGAGCGTCACCATCGCC
>Ga0075158_10003022_pt1 | contig 11997 bp, 22 predicted proteins | sample JI91814BDNA_FD_70968 | JGI IMG/M metagenome (GOLD analysis project Ga0075158, IMG submission 70968) | Wastewater effluent complex algal communities from Wisconsin, to seasonally profile nutrient transformation and Carbon sequestration -... | ecosystem: Engineered > WWTP > Effluent > Algae... | reverse complement strand
TCGGGCACCGCACCCATGGCTACGGCCATCTCGTACTGAACGAACTGTTCTGCCCGGCTCTTGTCCATTTCCATATTGTATCATTGTCATCAGAGTGGACAGTGTGTATGATGTTGACACGGGAGATATCGATGCAGTATCGTGTGAAGATGATTTCGGGCGAAGCGTACATCTCGCAGCGGGAAGCCGCGAAAAGGCTTGGCGTATGTCAGGCGACGATGTCCCGGATCGTGGAGAGAGGGAGTGTCACGACGTCGCGTGTGGACGGCGTCCGTTCGGTTTGGGTAAGGGAGTCAGACCTTGTCCGTCTCAGGAAGGGCCTTGACTATGGACAGAGAGATTAAGCAGATATTGCCGTGTACCGATCCGTGGTACGCGAGGTACGTTGGACCTGATGGCAAGAAAGAGTTTTTCAAGGTCATTTGTTGGGCGCTGTGCATTGATCGCGGATCTGGCGTCGAAGCCAATCACGTGATCGGTATCGTTTCAGGTGACGGATGCCACCCGATGGAAGCCGACTATCACAACCACTATCAGGGCGTTGAATTGCTTTTAGGCGAGACTGCTGAAACGGTGGTGAAGGAATGACCGCCGAGTCCTCTTTCCACGCCGCTCGTAAGAATTGCCTTGGTGCCTCTGAGTGGGCACAAGTTATGGGCATCAGTCCGTTCGGATCCGCACTCGACACGTACAACAAGAAGCTCGGCCTTGTAGATCCATCTGGACGTACATCGGATGCTATCGAGCGTGGCAACCGCCAGGAAGAGTTCGTTCTCAACGAGTTCGCCGGGAAGTTCGGTTGCGAGATCCGCAACAAGCAACTCAGGGTGGCTCACCCGGAACACTCGTGGGCAACGGCGACTCTTGACGGCATGGCGTACCGTGGGCTCGAATGCCTTGGTCCGGTCGAAGCCAAGACGATCAACACGCCGCTCTACGGCAAGATTCCCGACTATTATCTGATCCAGGTGCTTGTCCAGTGCTGGGTCACAGGGTCGAAGTCTGGGCATCTTGCCGTGTGGAGCACGAAGGAAGCGAAGTTCATGGCGTACCCGGTACGCTTCATCGATCACATCGACTTCTTCAACGAAGCCAAGGACACGTGCGAGAAGTTCTGGTTCGGAAATGTGCTGGCAGAGGTTCCGCCCGCTGCCCCCGTGAGGCGTGAGCGTGAAGAGATCCCGTTGCCGGATGATCTTTTCGATCAATACTGTTCGCTTGGCGAAGAGATCGACAGGCTTACAGACGCTCGCAAGAAAATCAGAAGAGACATTTTGGATTTTCTAGGCTCGCCCAAAGAGCTTCACGCCATCAATGGGCAGTTCCGCGTCGACATCATTGAAGTCGAGACGCCAAGGCTTTCGGCAAAGAAGCTGGAATCAGTCCATCCGGATCTCGTCAAGGAATTTCAGGAGAAGTCCGTGTCTCAGCGTGTCGACATTCGGCGGATTGGGGTGAAGCTGTGAAAAGCAAAGCTGTAGGCTGGTTCTCGTCCGAATCTCGCTATCACCAAACCAGAGTGTCTATCGAGTCCTATCATGAGTATCATGACGATTATGACACCAGGTATTACCTTCTCTTCACAGGTACGATTCGGGAGCTTTCCAGGCTATCGATTCCACCGTACGTTACGGTTGTATTCCCGAACCAGATGAATCCGTGGTATGTCCAGAACATGCACGCCATCGGGATCAATGGCGGGTTCCTGCGTACGCTCTTGTGCGATTACATGCTCCAGCAAAAGCATGAGCGGATCATGGTGTTCGACGGCGACACCGAATTCTTCGGCTCGCTCGATGACTTATGGGGTCGACTGGAAGACTTTTGCGACGCGATCGTAACGCCTCACCGCACGATTCCGCCACCAATGGACGGAAACCAGTTCGATCAGCTCACGATGGTCCTGTGGGGCAACTATAACGCCGGATACGTCGGATTCGCAAACAAGCCGAAGGCTCGCGAGTTCATCAACTGGTGGATGGTCATGTCCATGCTCCATCAGGAGATCGACCCGAAGAACGGATTCGTCGCTGAACAGGGATGGCTAAGATTCATTTGCGATTACCTGGATAACGTACTCGTCCTGAGAGACATGGGCGTGAACTTTGCTTACTGGCGGTATGACCGCGATGACATGCTCGAAATGAAGAATTGCCGATGGCACGTCGACGGCACGCCACTGAGGATGTTTCACTTCTGCCGGTTTGATCCGGAAAACCTTCTAGCATCAATGGAGACGCACCAATCCCGTGCCAAGTGCTCCCCACTAATGCTCGATTTCCTTGCCCAATACAGGGACAAGATTCAGTCTTCCAGCAACATCTCCCAGAGCATATCCGACACTTCCTTTTCGGATGGCACTTCCGCCTGAACGACAGGAATGACGGACGGCTTGGCCGGGCTTACCGCTTGTGGCGGAGAGATCGTATCCGCTGTGAAAGTCCAGTTCACGGCAGTATGAATCGCTTCGACCACAGGCTTTTGATCTTCATGGCGGGAACGCCCTACGCACCTTCGTACGGGCACATTTCTCAGTGTATCGACTTGGACGCATGAGTCAATCGACAATTTTCGTCCTGAGACGTTGACATTGTTGACAGATTCGATAGTATCTACGTGGCGGCAACAGACACGCGACAGGACATCATGGGGGAATAGCTGTGGAGATAGTCGTCAAAGTCGGAATAGCCAAGAAAATCGGAATGCCTGATTACGGTTCGTACCAGGCGTCATGTTATATCGACTGTCCGGCCAACATCGCGATGATCGCGAATCCGGATGAACTTGAGGCACACATTGCCCAGCTATACCGGACGTGCGTTGATGCGGTGAACGCCGAGCTTGAGAATGTCGCTGGCAGTCGTGTGGTAAAATCTCAGGTTCCGCAACCTGAAGCGGAAAAGCCCAGGGCGTCGGCATTCGGCCTGTGGCTCAAGGACAAAGCGATCGCGTACGGGCTCGACATGGCAGCTCTCACAGGTCTTCTTTATAGGGAAGTGTGCCCGAACGGGGTCGCTAAGGCGTGGACGGACCAGGGCAAGGAGCTTTCCGGGATCTGGTACAACACGGATGATTGCGAATCGGCGTTCGACGCGAAGTTGACGAAGGCTTTCGAGAGCCTTGAATCCACTGATTGACGTACACGGAGGTATCTATGCTATTGCTTGGACGCACGGTTGACGAATCGATCGAGATCGACATCCCGCCATCGGATCAACCGCGAAAGCTTAAGGTCATGGTGTGCGGAATCCGCAACGGTCGCACCAAAGAGTCTCGCACGGTTCGCATAGGGATCTCGGCTGACAAAGACGTGAAGATACTTCGTTCGGAACTCAAGTGGAGGGATTCTGATGGACTTTGAGATCATCTACGACTATTCCGAGAACAGGTACATCATCAAGAGGTACGACATCTTCACGGGATGGCAGGTCATGATGCGGCTTCGGGAAGAGGACATCGAGTCTCTTCGGAACAAGATTTCGGAAGCACTGGATGGAGTCGCCGATGCCTCTGACGATCAATGACACCAAGGAATACTACGATCTTGTCGGAGCACAAGGGATTGTGCTCGCCAGGGTTCCCAAGTCGCTTCCCGATGACACGAAATGGCTTGCGATCTCAGTGATGGCGGCTGCGGTGGACAACTGCTATGTCGTAGCCAACTATGTGCAGGACGGCCATTCGGAAATCCTGTTTGCCTATGCACTGGAGCGGTTCCGGGAGATGGACGCGATTCGCACTCATTACGATCCGGTCGAAAACAACTGATGCGTGTCAAAGCACCACGATCTACTCATGCAATGGGCTCGCAAGCTGGACGAATTCGGCATCTCTCCGATACCGATCTCTCCTGAAGCGAAGCGGCCCATGATCCGCACGTCCGAATGGTGGGGCAAACCGTATCCCGTGGAACATCTTGTGCAATTCCCGAATTGTAATCTGGCTGTTCAGACGGGCGTAGTGAGCCGACTTATCGTTGTGGACATCGATAACACAAAGGCATCACAGAACTTCTGGTTGAGCCGAGAGCCGATTCCCAAGACATGGGCGGTCAAGACTGGCGGTGGTGGCCTTCACATCTGGCTTCGGATTCCGCGATGGTGGAACCGTCCATTTTCACGCACCATTCTATGGAAAGGGGAAGAGAAGCACACAGAGGTCGCCGTCCTTGCGGACAGGTCTATGGCGATAAGCCCGCCATCGAAGTTCAGGGGCGGCAAGATGTATCGCTGGGACGCCGATTGCAATCCTTTGAACGGCCCATTGGCCAACGCTCCGGCGTGGCTCTTGAAGGAATGCTGTGATCGGTATTACGAGCCCACTGTCAAGACATTCGCCGGGAAGCAATTCCTGAGTGAGCGTAATCCGGAATGGTCCGAAGTGATCGACCGGATACCCGACAAAATCTCCCTGTACGAATCGTGGGGTCTGCGTATTGCCAGCCGATACGTGAACTCTTCCGGGTGGATGCGATGTCATCGCCCGGGCGAACAGGATCAGAACGCCAGTGCATCCGTCAGACCCGACAACGGGCTGTTGTGGACGAGCAATCAGGATACGTTCACGCTACCGCAAGTGGCTGTTATCCTTGGGGCGTTTCTGAGTGAACAGGACTGCATCGAATGGATCAAGAACAGATATTGAAAGGTGGACAATGAGCTACGACGAAAAGCCAATCGGATTCGGTGATCGCAAGCCCCGGGAACTCGTTCCGGCAGGATGGCATGAATGTGCCGTGATCGGCGTGTACAACGTCGGTCGCCAGTACAATCAGTTCACGGCCAACAATTACCCGAACAAAGATCCGTGGCAGACGCAGATCAAGCTGAAATTCGAGTCGTCGGCACGACGCCCGGATGGCAAGCCGATCTTCATCTACTATGACGTTGCCGCGTCAATGTACACGACGTCTGGTCTACGCAAGGTGGCACATGCCATCAATGGCGGCGACATGACGGAGCAACAGGCGGCTGCGTTCAAGCTCTCGGAAATGGTCGGCAAGCCGCTTGGCATCTATGTCTCGCACTCGCCGAAGAAGACGCGGCCTGACGAAGTGACTGACAAGCTGACGTCGTTCGCTCCATCCCGCGACTTCTACAAGCCCGAGAGCGAACCTGAGATTTGGGACTGGCGATACCACTCGCCGGATGACGCGCCGAACTGGGTGTGGGATCTCTACCTGAAGTCGAAGGACTATAAGGAGCCGCTTAAACCCCGTGTTCCGAAGCCTCGCACGGATCTCGCGAAGTCGGTCGTCGCTGCTCAAAGCGGCGTTGCCGCAAGTACGTCAACGGATGTTTCTTCGATCGAAGATCCGCCGTTCTGAGAATTCTGTCCGGCCTGGGGGCGAAAGCCCCTGGGTTTTCTTTGAGGAGACAAGAATGAGGGTTCTCGTTGCCTGTGAGTTCTCTGGAATCGTAAGGGATGCGTTCAGGGCCACGGGCCACGACGCCTGGAGCTGCGATCTTCTTGAATGCGAGTCTTCTGCCGAGTGGCACATTCAGGGTGACGTCGTTGAAGTTCTTGACCGCGACTGGGATCTCATGATCGCCCACCCGCCATGTACGTACCTGTGTTCCTCTGGACTTCATTGGAATAAGCGGGTTCCAGGCCGTGAGGAATTGACCACTGAGTCCCTTGGGTTCGTCAGGATGCTCATGAATGCACCTGTGCCACGAGTCGCAATCGAGAATCCGATTGGGAGGATCAGTACAGCGATACGCAAGCCTGACCAGACAGTCCAGCCGTGGATGTTCGGAGACGATGCGTCAAAGGCGACCTGCCTATGGCTCAAGAATCTTCCGCTCCTCGAAGAGACGAACAGCGTCGTTAGGCCCGCATGGAAGCGGTGCGAATGCTGCGAGGACATGATGTGCCAAAGGCACGGAATTCATGCTTTCGAATGTGATTGTCCAGGCATTGAAGAATGGGCGATGCGAAATGACAGCCCTTACGAAACCAGGTATTCCAACCAGACGCCGAGCGGGCAAAACAATCTGGGACCGAGCAAGGACAGGTGGAAGAATCGGTCACGAACCTATCAAGGAATCGCCAACGCAATGGCGGAACAATGGGGATCACTATGAATCTTGAGCAAATCACCTTTCGGGTCGATATCGAAGGTCCGCAATTCGGAACGCTTGTCTATCTCATCAACAATGGCGGAACGCATTTCACCGTCAAGATCGGCGAACAGGAGCTATCTGAAGACGAGTTTTCCGAGTTCATCGAACAGCTTTGCGAAATCAGGGACAACTTCGCCTACGTCAAGCAGCTTGCGGAGAAAGTCAATGCCTGACATCCGCCAACACATCCTTGCCGCCGAAGCCGCGACTCCGCACGTCGAATACTCGGCAGCCGTCATCAAGCCACCACCGGCCCCGGTGGACGCCAATGCCGAAAACCTCCGAGTCATTTGGAGGATTCTGAGCGGCAGTCGGCGGGCGAAACTGGAACAGGACTACAAGATTTGGCAAGCCACTCTTGAGCACCTGGAGGCCATCAAATCGATCGTGGCACAGTTCCCCGAGAAATCGCCACTGAAGAAACGCCTCAGTTATACGCCACGCCCGCCTTCGATGTGGTCGATCTGTAGCACGTGCAACGGGTCCGGGGACGGGGATATTGGGTATTGTCGGCAATGTCAAGGAGATGGATATGTTACCTGAAGAAGTTCAGATCGGGGCTGCGACCAGAGAGGTCGCCAAACAAACGCTTGATCAGATGAACAAGGTTCAGATGGTCGAACAGGGGTGGCCAGCTCATTACTGCTGTGCCGATCAATGCCAGTTCCGAAGGAATACACTTCTGACTGTTGGTGACAGGAGGGTCATTGTTTCGTCTGTTGGAAACCGTCGTGGCGATCGTGGTGAGCTGGTCGAAATCGGTTCCGACAGGTTCTACGAGACGATGGCGTTTGAGGCTGAAAGGTGCGGGCCTTACTGGTCTGCTGACGTCGGGCGTCAAGTCAATTTCAGGGGCAAGTGTGCAATCGATCGTGAAGAGCTTTACAAGACTGGCGGAAACGCCGACATGATGGCGAACTACATGCACGACAACGCGGTGTTCTCTGTCAGTATCGACATGATCGAGGAGCATGTGATGATCTACGGTGACGGCAGTGGCGAGCCCATGGGCATTCTTCCGAAATGATCGAAACGCTCCCCACCCTCGGCGAAACCGAATTCACCATGCGTCACTATCAGGAGTCCGCTATACAGGCGGCTATGAAGTGGCTGTGGGAAGACGGTCAACCATCGGGCATCATTCAGTTGGCCACTGGGCTCGGCAAGACACCGATGGCTGGCGAATTTATTCGCAGAGCTATCCAATCGGGCCGAGTCCAGCGGGCTCTCTTCCTTGCCCACCGCGACGAATTGATCACACAGGCTTGCCGATGCTTCGAGAGGTCCGGTCTATCACCTGGACGTGAGCAAGGCCAGCTTCGGGCGGACTCGTTGTTCCCGGCGCAAGTGGTCGTGTCGACCGTGCAAACGTTGTCCCGTCGTATGGAGCAATGGCCGAAGGATGAGTTCCAGATAATTGTGCAGGATGAGTGCCATAGGGGGGCTGGGCAATCTTTCCAATCCATATATGACTACTATTCCGGCGCGAAACTTCTCGGTATCACAGCAACAATCGATAGAGCCGACAAGAAAGGACTTGACCGGTTTACGGAAGTCATTTACCGTTACACGCTCATGGATGCTTTGCGTGACCCATTGGGTCCGTTCCTTTCGCCGGTTCAGTTCTATCGCATTGACTTGGGAGCGGACCTGCGTAAAGTTCGTACGATCGGCAAGAAAGGGGACTTCAATCAAGGTGATCTCGGGAAGGCTATCGAACCCTACGTCGAAAAGTTCGCCAACTCTATCGCAGACGAAATCGGCAAACGCAAGACGATCGTGTTCATGCCCTGCGTCGGTTCGGCTACGGCGATGGCCTCGGCCCTCAATCAGCTTGGCGTGAAGTCGGAATGGGTGTCAGGTGACAGAAAAGACAAGCGGCATATCATCACGAGCTACAAAGAGAACGCATGGCAATGCATCGTGAACTGCGACATGCTGGGAGAGGGCTTCGACGACCCGGCGACGGAATGCGTCGTACTGAAACCAACGAGAAGCCGTATCGCTTATGCCCAAATGGTCGGACGTGGGACGCGGCTCTTCCCTGGAAAATCCTTCTGTACGGTAATCGACTTCAATCACACTTCCGACATGGACCTGATCGGACCCGGTTCGCTTGCGGAACTGGATACGGAAGTCGCCGACGAAGTGACGAAGATCGTCAAAGAGGACAAGGGCGTCTCGCTGTGGGATGCCGTCGAGAAGGCGAAGGATCGCGTCAAGAAGAGGCGGGAGGAACTTGCGGTCAGTATCGCCAAGGTGAAGCAGACGTACCGGAAGGTGGTCGTTGATCCGTTTCAGGCCGCGTCGAATCTGGGGGTTCTCTCCACGTCGTTGTCTCTGTCTGATCGGGCTACGTCGAAGCAGGTCGAGTTGTTGTCGAAGTGGGGTGTGGCGACACCCGAGAGCCTTACCAAGCCCCAGGCCAGCCGGATGATCGGGGCGATGATCGAGAGGAGAAAGGCAGGGCTTTGCAGTCTGAATCAACTGAACACGCTGGTCTCTCTGGGCGTCAAGCCGTACATGGCACGAAACATGACTTTCTCTGAGGCTTCCGCCAAGATTGACCAGCTATTGAGGAACAAGTAAGTGACCTATCACAAACCCCTGAAAGCGGTCAAGCCGATTCGCTTTTACGCATCGAAAGACTTCAAGATTCAGGAGGGCAAATGGACACGCAAGATCGAGGAACTCTGGTACTACTGCGATCAGGGTGACACGCTCTGGCGTCTGGTTGACGACAAGATTCGCCGTGAAGCCACGGGGCAGAAGCACGCACGATTCAAGCACCTGGAGAACATGTTCAATGAAGGCGACGGAACCGGAGTCGATCAAGAAACTGGCAAAGGAAGTGGCGACGGCGTTCGACGCGACCCTGTTGACTACACACCCAAGCGAAGACGGAAGAAGTGAATGGCTGTTATGGATGGAGTTGGATACAGGGGAGACGTACTCTCAGTACGCCAATCCGATACTCGCCAATAGCCAGAGGTACGTCAATGCGTTCGTGAAGGCGTTTCATGATGTTGTCGTGAGATCGAGGAGTGTGAGATGAGTGAGTTCATTGAGATCGGTGACTATGTGTTTCCGGCGAGCGATATCAAGCACATAACAGCCGTGAAGAGGGGGGTAGTTGTCCGTTTTACGGACGGCGAAACAGGGAGTTTTGATGTTCCCTACGAATCCGTCCGCGACAAACTGCTAGGCAAGGTTGCTCCGAAGTCAGACCAATTCGACGTGGAGGAATTCTTCAAGTGGTGCGATGCCGAGGATGGGGACGGCGAGACGTGCGGCAGCGGGCTTTCGCCTCTCGAAGATGTGAGGATATCTCGCGGTATCCCTGCGAAAGAGCTTCGCGATGCCATCGGATATCTGATTCAAGCCTACATGATCGACACGGGGAAAATGAGATGAGACTGATCTACGAACCCAAAATCGTCGAAGCATGGTGGACTGTTCCGAATCACGTCGGCGATGACCTGGAAGAGTATACGGGCATTCCATTCGATAAGCTGCATGCACCGCATGACGGGGATGCCATCCCCGAGATCGCTGGAAGAGTGTGCTACCAGTCGTTCTCGAATCCTCGTCCGGGCGGCAACGCCGCGTACCTGAAGCGAATCTTGTCAGAGAATCACGGGAGCGTGTTGGCCCACGCATCCATCGGATTCATCATCTATGGAGTTTCCCGTTCGCTGACGCATGAACTGATCAGGCATTCCACGGGGGCGGCCATCTCAGAGCTATCGCAACGATTCGTCGATGCGTCGGATCTTGGGTTCGTCGTGCCACCACACTGGATAGGGGCGATTCCTCAAGAGTTCAAGGATAGTATCGAGCGATCCTCTGCGGCGTACGCAAAGCTGTCAGTCATACCCCCTAACGTATCCACAATCGAACGCAAACGTATTCGGGAGTCAGCTCGCAGCGTGCTTCCGAACTCTATCGAAACGCATATCGCCTACACTGCAAACTTGCGGGCATGGCGGAACATCATGGAACAGCGGGCGGCACATCAGGCTGATCTCGAAATTCGCCGACTCGCATGCCTGTTGCTGGAGCACCTGAAGCTCTACTCGCCGAACGTCTTCCAGGACATGGAACTGTTCGTCGACGAAGATGGCCTTCAGTCGATCAAGTACGAGTGGAGGAAAGTGTGATACTTGCAAAGAGAAGGCGTAGGCTCGCAACGCGATGGGAAAGGAAGCGATACGCTCGGTGTGCCCTGAATCTCATGACTCGCAAAAACAACACCGGGGGCATCGTAGGCATTTCGAAGAAGTGGAAGAGGTGGTACGTGAGGTTCCCGAAGTTTTTGTACATCAAGCCAAGATCCGCACATCTTGCGGAGGAAGCCGCCATGCAATACAACGAACAGATGCTTGCACTCTTCGGGGAAGATGCTGTACTCTGTGACGTCAACGCGGCAATGGAACTTGACAGGAGACTGAAATGAAGGCTATTGCCAGAATGTTCTTCAGCATGTCCGCGTACGGGCTGGCGTCATACCTCGTGTTCGGGTCAGACAGGGCCATGATTCTTATGTGCGCGAAGGTTTATGCCATCCACGTCCTTATAATTGTCGGTGTCGTGATTGCGTCATTGGCGTTTGGAGGACGAATGAGGCTGCTCGCAAGAATCATCATCGGATCTGTTGCGTTCGCGCTCGCGTCCTGCATCGTATTTGGGGCAGAGCGGGCAGTGCTACTTGAGTGCTTCAAGCTCTACGCCGTCTATATCTCTATCATCGTGCTGATCGCTTCAGCCATGACGCTACTGGAGACCTTTAAATGACCCCCGGCCCAGATTACTACCGGCTCGCCGATGGGCGGCAATTCTATGAGTACAGCCGGGACGTTCTTGTCCCGATGTGCATTCGGGGGAAGATGACCGCATGGGATATCCATTGCCTTGTATCTGCGATGGAGCACAGGTTTCGCATGGGGGCAAAGCCTGGTGAGTCCGACACGGACAGAGAGGCTTCTGCATGGTGGGTTGACCGCATGGTTTTCGACAAGGTGTCACCAAATACGCTTTACGTCATTCGCATGATTGACGACGAACGAAAGAAGGTGGGCCGCTAATGGACTTCATACCACCCGCCTCGGCGGAAGAATTCGAGGAGTTGAGCGGCATCATCAAGAGAGTCATTCATGGCGACTCTGATGAGCAAGTGGACGCCGTTCTTGTCTTCAAAGTGCTGGCCCTGTGCCGGATCGCAGTCGACGCCTTAAGTTACGCCTCGGAAGGCATGACGGTGGAAGACGCGATCGAGTTGGCCGGGATGGAATATCGGGAGATGTTCAGATGACGAAGCGACAAGAGTTGAAAGCCATGATCAAGCGACTCAAGGAAGAAAGGGGGAAGATTTTGAATGGATGTCCGTGGGGCGAAATGACGGAATTGCTCTATATGCACTCCGACGCGCCTGCGGAGGTTTTCCCTGGAACCGACAAGGTAATCAGAAATATCGACATCAGAATCGCCGACGCCGAAAAGGAACTCGCATCTTTGCCGAAGATGTCTGTCCTTGATTCCGCAAGGTATGCTTATGCATACATCGGCGCTTCCAACAGCACAACAAAGGCGTACATCGACGCCCTGGAGAAGTGCCGCCCGTGGGTGATAAGGAATAGGCGGAGCGGCGGCTTGTGGCTGGCCTGCATTGGCGGGTTTGTTTCTAGCGTGTCATTTCTGTCAAAGCATGACGCCGACGAGTTCCTTGACAAAGAGATTATGCAGAAGAGCGAATGGGAAGTCGTCCAATGGGAGGGCGAGGAATGACCGTCATAGGAATAGATCCCGGCCTGAAAGGCGGAATCGTCGTCATGGTGGACGGTCGCATCGCGAAAGCATTCAAGATGCCGGTCGT
>Ga0075158_10003019_pt1 | contig 12011 bp, 9 predicted proteins | sample JI91814BDNA_FD_70968 | JGI IMG/M metagenome (GOLD analysis project Ga0075158, IMG submission 70968) | Wastewater effluent complex algal communities from Wisconsin, to seasonally profile nutrient transformation and Carbon sequestration -... | ecosystem: Engineered > WWTP > Effluent > Algae... | reverse complement strand
TTCCCTGGCTTGCGGAGTCTGTGAGCGATGTGACGGACGTGCGCAAGGTGAAGTTGTTCCCGGTGCTGACGGGTGGATCGATGAATGGCGGGCCGGCGGCGGTGCTGCTGTGCGATCGAGATCTCGTCGAAGCGCTGGGCACCGGCTCGTCATGGCAAGGCTTGTCCGCGACGTGGGCGGCGGCGGTGGGTGCGGCGGCACGGCACGAGGAAGTCAGGCGATTGAGCGAGAGCCTCGCCGAGAGCAATCGCACGCTCCTCGAGACGCAGACGAGGCTGACCGAAGCGCAAGCGATGGCGCGCCTGGGCGAGATCACGGCGGGCGCAGCGCACGAGATGAACAATCCGCTGACGACCATCAGCGGGCACGCGCAGATGCTCGCGACGAGGTTGCGTGATCTCAAGGATCGGACGGCGGCGGAGCGCATCGCGGAGGCGGCTGAGGACCTGAGCGGGCTCATCACGAGTCTGCACGTGATCTCGTCGCCTCCAAAGACATGCCCGCAGGACGCGGACCTGGGGCGAGTCATTTCGGATGCGATGCGGATCGCGACGCAGAGGCTTGGAAAAGCGCCAAACGCGCAGGCGGATATCACGGCGGATGGCGCGCGGGCGAGGCTTGATCCGGGGCTCGTGAGCAAGGCGCTTGCGGAGTTGATCATCAATGCGGCCGAGGCGGACCCCAAGGGAACGGTCGTGGTGCGGAGCGAGGCGGACCCGGACACGGGGGATCTGGTTCTCAAGGTGCGCGACCGAGGGCCTGGCGTGAGTGCCAAGGCGTTGACGCACGCGTTCGACGCGTTCTTCAGTGACAAGCCGGCGGGTCGCAGCCGCGGGTTGGGGCTGACGCGGGCGAAGAGTTGTGTCGAAGCGATCGGCGGAAGGATCGTGCTCTCGAACGCTCCGGGGGGCGGGGCGTTGGCAAAGATTGCGCTCCCGACTGGGCGTTCTCACCGTGGGAACGTGGATTTGGGGGCCGATGGCGAGGATGAGTTGGCGACGCAGGCGGCGGCGGCTCAGCGCGCAAGGTCTTTGCGGGCCACGGGATAACACTTTGCAGTCGTTGAGTTATCAAGAACGTTGAACTCGGGTTGGCGTGCGGTCGATTCAAGGGGCAGCCCGCACGACGGGCCCCAGGCGGTGTGTTGACCCGGCTGGCGTGGAGAGAACATGGCACGCCGAAAGATGAGTGAAACGAACCCGCGAGCGACGACCCCAGAGGGCGAGGCGAAGCGCGCGGCGTCGAAGGATCGTCCGATTGAAGTGTGGGATGGCGGCAAGACGGGGCGTGGCGATGTGCCGCCTCTGTCGGTGCTGATTGCGGCGGCGGATCGTCGTCGCGCCGAGCGTCTTGCGGGCATGCTCGTGGCACATCGCCTCAACATCTCGTTTGTCCGCACGCCGGGCGAACTCGAAACGTACGTCGCGGCTCGTGCGTGGGACGTTGTGATTGCTGAGAGTGAACTCGCGGAAGGATCGTCGGTCGAGGTGCTTGAGCACCTGGCGCAGGCGGTTCGGCCGTTGCAGAGCGTGGTCGTGACGGCGACTCCCAATGCGGAGTTGGCGGTGCGGGCGCTGCGTGCTGGCGTGACGGATGTCGTCGTGGCGTCGGCGGCGCGGGAGTGTGCCGAGCGATTGAACGGGGCTTTGTGCCGGGCGCACGAGGCGAAGCGCGACCACCGCGTGGGCGACAAGAAGGTCACGAAACTGCGCGAGTTCTGCAAGACGCTGAACAAGTCGCGACACGAACTTCGCCGCGAGGTCGCGGAGTTGCAGGTCGAACTCGAGACGGTGCGGGCGCAGATCGAGGCGAAGGTCAAGCAGGGCTCGCTCGCGAGCGAGTTCTCCACGATTGTTCGCCAGGAGTTGGATATCGAAGGATTGCTGCGGACGGTGCTGGAGTTCCTGCTTCCCAGGACCGGCCCCACGAATGCGGCGATCTTCCTTCCCGGGAGCAGCGGCGACTATGCCCTCGGTGCGTACGTGAACTATGACGTTCCCAAGGAGAGTTGCGAGATCCTGCTGGATCACCTCGCGTCGACGCTCGCGCCGAAGTTTGAGGGCGAGACGGGCGTCGTGTCGCTGCCGACGCGTGAACAGTTGGTGAAGCGGCTTGGGAATGATGCGGAATGGTTGGACGATTCGGGCGTTGTGGCGATGAGTTGCCGCGACGGGAACGAGTGCCTCGCGGTCTTGGTCCTGTTCCGCGATCGAAGGACGCCTTTCACGACGACCCAGGTCGAGATGCTCTCGACGGTGCGCACGCTCTTTGCGAAGCAGTTGTCGCGCGTGATCAAGACGCACAATCGCCACCTGCCCAAGCACAAGTGGGACGCGCTGGATCAGGGAGACGACGACATCGATCTCGCGGCGTGAGGAGCGAGTGAAATAGGCTGGAAACTGCAACTTTCTGCGGCGGGCGAACGCCTGCCGACAGATCACCAAACGTAAGACCCCGCTCGCAAGAGGCCCGGGGCACAGAACGCCCTCCGGGGCGTTTGTCATTTTTGCGGCATTGGTTTGGTGTACGAAAATGCGCTGTGGGGTTTTCCGTACAATGGGGCGAGAAGACGCGCTCGCGAGGCCTTCGGGTGAAGGCCTTGCTGGCCGGGGGCCTGCCTTCGGGCGCTGGTTTCGAGCTGGGGGTGACTCGTGCTGGACTGGCTGTTCCAAGATGGGGCGTGGGTCTTTGGTGTGCCGGCGTGCGTTGGGTCGGTGCTGTTTCTTTTGAAGTTTCTTTTGATGGCCGTGGGCGTGGACCACGTGATGGACACCGATGTCGGCATGGCTGACATTGGCGATGCCGGACTGCATGTTGGCGACAAGCTGGGTGGCAAGGACTTGTCGGTGTCGAAGCGGTGGATCTCGTTCCAGGGGTTCATCGTGATGATGATGGTGGGGGGTTGGTGCGGGGTGCTGCTGTTGCGTGAGGCGCACTGGTCGGTGTGGAGCACGGCCGTGGTCGCGCTGCTGGTGGGCGTGGGCGCGATGTGGGCGTTTGGGCAGGTGTTTGAGCAGATGTACAAGTTGCAGGCGAGCGGGAACATCAGCATTGCGGCCGCCGTGGGGAAGGTGGGCGAGGTGTACGTCGGTGTGCCGGGAGGCGGGGCGGGCACGGGGCAGGTGACGGTTGTCATTGATCAGAAGCAGCGGACGTACAACGCGAAGACCGTCGGCGGGGAACTGCCCCGCGGGGCCAAGGTGCTGGTGGTGGCGACGGGCGAGGCGAACACGATCGTGGTCGAAGCGTCGCGGGAATCGTGACAAGATGTCTGGTACATTCTGCCCTGCTTGGGATAGAAGTGGAGTTGGATTCGGAGAGGGTACTCAGTCGGGAAGGCTGGGTGGGTGGGAAGAGCAGGGTTGGTTGTAGCGGAGGGTGACCATGTTACAGGGTGAGAATCTGAGTGGTGCGATGATGCCGACGACGCTTGGCGCGATTCCCAACGAGGTGTTCGTGTACGGGATCATCGCGCTTGTGCTGGTTGTCGTTTTCTTTGTCGTGTTCATCATCAAGCAGTACAAGCGATGCCCGAGCAACCGCATTCTGGTGGTGTATGGCAAGGTGGGACGGCAGAAGAGCAGCCGTTGCCATCATGGTGGCGGCACGTTCATCATTCCTGTCATCCAGAGTTACTCGTACCTCTCGCTCGAGCCGATCGTGATCGATATCCCGCTCGAGGGCGCGTTGTCGCTCAACAACATCCGCGTGAACGTGCCCTCGACGTTTACGGTTGGCATTTCGACGGACCCGGTATTGATGAACAACGCGGCGGAGCGATTGCTCAACATGCACATCCAGCAGGTGCGCGAGCAGGCGCAAGACATCATCCTGGGCCAGTTGCGCCTGGTGATCGCGACCCTGACGATCGAAGAGATCAACAAGGACCGCGAGAAGTTCATGAAGTTGATCAACGAGAACGTCGGGCAGGAGATCAACAAGATCGGGCTCGAACTGATCAACGTCAACATCCGGGATATCACCGACGAGAGTGGATACATCCAGGCGATCGGCAAGCGTGCGGCGGCGGAAGCCGTGAACCGCGCGAAGGTCGAGGTCGCGCAGCAGGAGCGCGACGGCTTGACAGGCGAGGCACTCGCGAACCGCGAGAAGGAAGTGAAGGTCGCGGGGGAGACGGCTGCCGGAATCGAGGGGCAGAAGCAAGCCGAACAGCGGCAGCGCGTCGCGGTGGCGGCGCTGGAAGCCGAGGCCGTCAAGGGTGAGGCGGAGTCGCAGCGCGAGCGGGAGATCGTGATCGCGCAGCGGGCGGCCGAGACGATGGCGGCGAAGAAGACTGCGGAGCAGGAGCAGCGCATCCGCGTGGCACAGGCCGAGGCGTCGGCGGTGACGGGCGAGAATACGAGCCGAGCGACGATGGCGGAGAGCAACGCGAAACTCGCGGAGATCCAGGCGGACGCGACGAAGCGTTCGCAGGTGGCATTGGCAAAGGCTCAGGAACTGGTCCTGCTCGCGCAGCGCGATCAGGAACTGGCGCGTCTTGCGCGAGACGAGATCGCACCGCAGGAGATCGCGAAGAAGCGCATTGAGATTGCGGCGGAGGCGGAAGCGGAGAAGCGTCGGCGTGAAGCGCAGGGCGAGGCGGACGCGATCCTGGCGAAGTTTGAGGCGGAGGCGAAGGGTGTGCAGATGGTGCTGGAGGCGAAGGCCGAGGGCTATCGCAAGTTGATCGAGGCGTGTGGCAGTGATGCGGCGGTGGGCCCGACGCTGCTCCTGATCGAGAAGTTGCCCGAGTTGGTCGCTGAGCAGGTGAAGGCGATCCAGAACGTGAAGATCGACAAGATCACGGTGTGGGACCAGGGCACGGGCCCGAACGGCCGCAACGCAACGAGCGAGTTCCTGTCGGGGATGGTGAATGTGCTGCCCAGGCTGCACGAACTGGCGAGCCAGGCGGGGATCAAGTTGCCGGCGGCGCTGGGAAAGGTGGAGTCTGAGGGCGCGACCGCGTCGGCCTCGGGTGACAAGTCACCAAAGGTGTAGACGGTGGCCGGCGAGCGGGTCATGCCGCGATGCGCGGACGGGAGGTCACTTTGTGAGTGCCCGCGTGTCCTGCCTTCGCGGGCGACAAGCCCGACGATTCGACCTTGAACCGTGCGACCAGGGCATTGAGGGACGCGACCTGCGAGGCGAGTTCCTCGGCGGAAGATGCGAGTTCCTCGCTGCTGCCGGCGCTTTCCTGGGTTGCGTTGTTGAGGTTGCCCACGCCGTGGGTGATCTGGGTGATGCCCGTTGACTGCTCGCGGGTGGTGTTGGAGATGTCGACAAGCAGTTCGCTCACGCTTGCGGTTCCCTTGAGGATGGCGTCGAACGAGCGCTCGACTTCTTGGGCGATCGCGAATCCCTGTTCGGCTCGGCGGACGGACTCGGCGATCATGGTCGACGAGTTGCGAGCCGCTTCGGCGGAGCGCTGGGCGAGGCTGCGGACTTCCTCGGCGACGACGGCAAACCCCTTGCCCGCTTCGCCCGCGCGGGCGGCCTCGACGGCGGCGTTGAGCGCGAGCAAGTTTGTCTGGAATGCGATCTCGTCGATCACCTTGATGATCTTGCTGATCTCGGCGCTGCTCGCGTTGATCTCGCCGACGGCCTTGGTCATCTTGGCCATGTCGGTCTGGCTCTGCTCGGCCGTGGTTTTGCTTTCCTGGGCGAGGGTGTTGACGCGGTCGGTGGTTTCCGTTGCTTTCTTGGTGTTTGCAGACATCTGCTCGATTGAGGCGGAGATCTGTTGGAGACTGGCGGAGTTCTCGCTTGCGGTCTGGGCGAGGGTCTGGGACGTGGAGGAGATCTGAGCGCCGCCGGCGTCGATAGTGTTGGCGCCGCCACGAACCTCGCTGATGACGTCGTGGAGCGTGGCGACCATGGAGTTGAACGAGTTGGCGAGGACGCCGATCTCGTCCTTGGTCTTAACGTCAACGCGGAGGGTCAGGTCGTTGGTGCTCTGCAGTTCGGTGATGCGGGCGACCATGCGCTGGACGGGATTGACGACGCTTCGGGCGAGCAGCCATGCGAGGAACGCGGAGAGGCCGATCGCGGCGAGCATGGCGGTCCAGATGACGGCCGTGGCGTGGGACGCGCTGGCGTGTGCGTCGTCGGCTGCCTTTGTCGCGTGGGTCTCGACCAGTTCACTGACCGACTCCATCTTTCCTTCAAGTGTCTCGAACGCTTCCTTGAAGAGTGGATACTTCGCTTGCGCGCCAGCCTTGTCGGTTCGAGCGAGCGTCACGATGGTCTCTGCCGAGGCGATGTAGTCCTGCAGCGGACCCTGAACATCCAGCAAGGCTGAGCGGACTTCTTCGGGGAGAGTGGCCTTGGTGTTGGCGTCGATGCAGTTGCGGAACCACTGCGCGTGTTCCTTCAGATCGGCTTCCGCAGTTGCCGACTCTTCGGGCGTGCTCGCGACGAACGATGCGAGGACGTCGCTGCGGAGCGCGTCGTGCATCATGTCGGCTTCTTTGTGGTGGCCCATCGCCTTGGAGTCAGTGAGTACAACTTCAAGGCTCTTGGCGAGATTGGTCTTCTCTTTCAAGGCGAAGAGGCCGACACAGACGACTGCGGTGATGCCGAGGATGGTGATGGCCGCGAACTTGGAACGTACGGAAGCGCGCATTGGATGATTCCCCCGAATCAATCAACCGTGAATCACTAGATGGAAATCTTGTGATCTAGAAAGCAACCTCCACGCCGAAGGTTGCGATGAACTCCGAACTATCGTCGTTGTTGATGGCGCTGGCGGCGTCGCCCAGGAGGAGCATCTGCACGCCCGCACTGATCGACCATGCGCCCCACGAAGCATCGATGGGCAGGGCGTAGGCGGCTTCGGCACCGATGCTGGCAAAGCCGAAGAAGTCGTTCTCGCCGTTGGGTCCTTCGTAGAAGTTGCTCGCGCTCAGGCCGATGGTCACTGGGAACGAGAAGTCGATAGCGGTCTTCTCGGTCATTTCCCAGGAGACGCCGGGAGAGACGCCCAGTTGCAGGTAACTGCCGGTGGTTGTCCCGCCGTCGGCTTGTTCCTGGCTGGTCTCAAAGGTGAGCACGGCGGTGGGCTGGAGCGACCAGTCGCCCATGAGTTCAGAGTCGTCGTAGGCAACACTGAAGTAGACCTCTTCGATCGTGCCAAATGCGCCCGAAGGGCTGGTGTACCAGTAGTAGCGAGCATCAACGACCAGTTGTCCACGCTCGCGGCGGCGCCAGCGTAGACGTCGCTCTCGAACCAGTGGCGGACGACGCGGTCGGTGGCGGACGCGGCGGAGTCTTCGCCATGATGGCTGACCCACGTGCCGAGGGTTGCAGAGACGGTGAAGTCCTGGGCGCGGTAGAAGTCGAGCGAGAAGTCGGCGAACGGCTGGGCGATCGCGCCATCGGTTTGGGTCACGATGCCGCGACCGAAGTACTGCGTGGTGTAATCAACTCCAAAGGTCGCGTGGAAGCGAGGAGTCGCGGGCTCGGCGGGCGCGACTGGGCGGTCCTCGGCGGGGCGGGGCTGCGTGCCAGCGTTTGGGCCCATTTCGAGTTCTTCGAGCGAGACAGAGGCAAGAGGCGAGGAGTCCTGCGCGCGGGCGGTTCCGGCAATGACGGAAAGGGCGAGAAGTGCGGAAGCATGTCCGAGAATCGATGAGTTCGTGAAGTGCAAAGCCACGTATAGACCCTTGTGCATGACGCGACCGGAGCCACCAAGGCGGGGCGCGTCGCACGTACGTCGGGCTGGGTTGAGCGTGACTTTGATCGAGTTTGGAGTGCTGGCTCAAACAGTGGCGCATAGTGCTCTTGTTGGCACAATCGCGCGGCGTGGCACCATGATGTGGGTGAGTGTCTCTGCCGATCAAATGCGCGTGGCGCACGTCCTGCGCGATGCCGCAAGTTCAGTTCTTGCTTGCCACGAGAGCAATGATGCCGATAACCGCGAGAGCCCCGAGCACCGCGAACGCGATCTTCCACGCGCTGTAGGGGCGTTCGCCCGAGATTGCGCCGGTGCGGGCGTTCACAAGGAATCGGTAGAGTTTGCCACGATAGCGGAACGTGCTGACCCAGAGCGGGAACAGGACGTGCTTGAAGGTGATCGCGCTGAACTGGGGGGACATGCTGGTGATGCGCTGGTGGTCGCCCCCGATGTCGCGGCGGATGGTGCCGCGGATGACTTCGAGCATCTGCTCGCGGGCGGCGACGAAGGCGTCGTCGAGGTCGATCGCGTAACTCTCGGCACGGAAGCCCGCGAGATAGCGGTCGTCGTATGGCACGAGGGCCTTGGTGTCCCAGTTCCCGAGTTTGTCGAGGAGTTTGGCGGGGAGGGTGATGCTGCCGGGCGTGAGGACGTCGTCGAACTGATTGTGGACGATGCCACTGCGGAAGGACCAGCGGATGCGGGTCTGGGTGCGGCGGTTCTTGCCACTGCCGACGGTGACGGTGTAGTTGTCGCCTCGCTGGCCTGTGTAGGGCGTGACGCACTTGGCGTCGAAGGTCCAGTAGGGGAGGTAGATGCCGACGAGTTGTGTGCCACCCTTGGAGGTTGAGTGCACGCCCTTGCCGAGAGAGATTGCTTCGATGCTCGCGAGTTTCTTGAGGTCGTTTGGGGCGAACCAGAGCCCCTTGAGCCACGACCCGAAGCGTTGCTGGGATTGATCCGCGGTGAACTGAAAGGGCAGGAGGCTCTTGGGCTTGAGGAGGCGTTGGCTCTGGCGTGCGGCGACGACATTGGAGCCACAGAACGGGCAGGATTGACTCGTGACGCCCTCGTCGAACGTCACGTTGGCGCCGCACGAGTCGCAGTGGATGGTGATGGCGTCGATCGTGTCGGTCTGGTCTTTGAGGGATGCGATCGTGGCGTGGTAGTCGATTTCTTCGACCTTGGCGTCGGTGGGGGAGATGTCGTTCTGCGTGCCACAGTGGGGGCACTTGAGAGCGGATTGTCCGGGCGCGAACTCCAACTCGGCCCCGCAGGATGAGCAGGGGAAGGTGGAGTGTTCGGCAACGGCTGGGTCTTGGATTGGGACGCTCATTGAAGAGATTTCACCACGGAGGGCCACGGAGCACACGGAGGAAGAGGAGAGGGGACTAAAGAACGCGACGGAGGATTGAGTTCTTGAGGACGGTTGTGTTGAAGTTCATGAGGAGTCCAACGCGAATGCCTGAGAGGCGCAGGTAGGTCATGAGTTGTGCTTCATGGACTGGTTCAACCGCCTTGACGGATTTCAGTTCAATGAGAATCGAGTCTTCCACGACGAGATCGATTCGATAGCCCTCATCAATGGCTATCCCCTTGTACTTGAGGGTGATCGGGACCTGACGAGCCACTTTCACGCCGTTTGATGCGAGTTCATGTTCGAGGCACGCTTCATACGCAGATTCCAAGAGCCCGGGTCCAAGTTGGCGATGGACTTCAATCGCTGCACCAATCACTCGCTCGCTCAAGGCTTCATGCAGCAGCGCCATACTTGTCTTCTCCCCATCTCTCTTGTCTTCCTCCGTGTGCTCCGTGGCCCTCCGTGGTGAACCTCTTATCGTGGCGGGATCGGCGGCGGCGTTGCACCAAACACGTTTGCCAGTTCGGCGACTGTTCCCGCGGCCAGCCATTGCGCCATGCCCTGCTTCCACACCAGCGTGTCGCGTGTCAGTTCGCCCGTGCGGACCTTGGCCGAGAGCGTGCCGAGGTCGAAGGGGCCCGTCTGCTGCTGCCCCGCGGCGACGAAGAACATGACCGCGCCGGGAATCGGAGGTGGCTGGATCGGCTGGACGTTCGTCGCGCCCTGGTGCTGGAATGCCTGGCCCATCTGCTGCGCCATGGCGAAGCCAGCGCCCAGCCCTACGCCCGCGGCGGCGGCTCCGCCCCCGGGGTTTTTCGCCGCATCACGCATCGCTTCGGCGGCCTGGAACTGTGAGTAGGCCGAGAGGTTGCCGATGACGCCCATGCTCGAACGCTTGTCGAGCGCCTGCTCGACTTCGGGCGGGAGCGAGATGTTCTCGACGAGGACCGTGGGCACGGCGAGGCCATAGGTCGTGAACGTGGGCGTCACTTCGCCCGCGAGGAAGGTGCCCAGTTCGTTGAGGTTGCCCGCGAGGTCGAGCATGGGGATCTTGCTCTCGCCCAGGATGTCGGCGAACTTGCTGACGATGAGGTTGCGCAGTTGCTCCTGGATCCCCTCGATGGTGAACTTGCCGCTGGTGCCGACGATCTCCTTGATCAGTGTTGCGGGCTCGGTGCACTTGATGGCGTAGGTGCCAAAGGCGCGGAGGCGGACGGGCCCAAACTCCGCGTCGCGGCGCATGATCGGGTTGCTGGTGCCCCACTTGAGGTTGGTGAACTGGCGGGTGGAGACGAAGTAGACCTCGGCCTTGAACGGCGAGTTGAAGCCGTACTTCCAGCCTTTCAGCGTCGCAAGGATCGGGAGGTTGCGCGTGTCGAGGGTGTAGGTGCCGGGGGCGAAGACGTCGGCGATTGCGCCCTCATTGACGAAGACGGCGGCTTGCCCCTCGCGGACGACGAGTTTCGCGCCGTTCTTGATCTCGTTCTGGTAACGCTCGAAGCGATAGACGAGCGTGTTGGCGGGGTTCGATGTCGGGGAGTCGATCCACTCGACGATGTCAACCAGTTCGCCCGCTAGTTTGCGCCAAATGTCCATGAGAGCCTCCTGTGGCCGGGGCGGAACACGTCAAACGACGTGGCCCGATCGACCTTCGCGATGAGATTCATCGGAGTGTATGGGCCGCAGTTTCGGGGAAAGTTTTTTCATTGTGGGTGGTGACTGGACGCGGGAGGGCAATAGACTGGCTATGCAACCATTTTTGACCCAGATTCCGCTCGCCGCGGGGAGTGGCAACGTTCCGTTGTTGACCACGATCGCCGCTGGATTCGCGGCGGCGTGGGTGCTCGGGCTGATCGCTCGTCGCGTGGGTTTGTCGCCCATCGTGGGGTACCTCCTGGCGGGCGTCGCGATCGGGCCACACACGCCTGGATACGTGGGCGATGTGGGCCTCGCCCAGCAACTGGCCGAGGTCGGGGTCATCCTGCTCATGTTCGGCGTGGGGTTGCATTTCAAACTGAAGGACCTGCTCGCAGTGAAGCGGGTGGCGATTCCTGGCGCGGTCGGCCAGAGCCTGGCGGCGACGCTGGCGACTCTCGGCATCTTCTGGGCGTTCGGCTGGGATGTGAAGTCCACGCTCGTGCTGGGCATGGCGATGGCGGTCGCGAGCACGGTGGTGCTGCTGCGCGTGCTGATGGATCGAAACCTGCTGAGCACCAGCCACGGGCATGTGGCGGTGGGGTGGCTGATCGTCGAGGACATCTTCACGGTGCTGGCGCTGGTGATGGTGCCGATGCTCGCCCCGGCCGCGGGTGCGGTCGCAGCGGCGGGCGGTGCTGCGGGGGCGGCTGTTGCACCCGCATCTCCCTGGATCACGATCGGGTGGGCATTCCTCAAACTCGGGGCATTGGTGGCGATCGTGCTGCTCGCGGGGTCCAAGGTGGTGCCGTGGGTCTTGGGGCGCGTGGCGAAGTTGCGGTCATCGGAACTCTTCACGCTGACGGTGCTGGTCTTGTCGGTGACGATCGCCGTGGGGTCGTACACGATCTTCGGGGCGTCGGTGGCGCTGGGGGCGTTTCTCGCGGGGATGGTGGTTGCCCAGTCGCCCGTGAGCCATCAGGCTGCGGCGGACGCGCTACCGATGCGTGATGCGTTCGCGGTGCTGTTCTTTGTGTCCGTGGGGATGCTCTTTGATCCGTGGTTCATCCTCAAGGAGCCTCTGCTGGTGACAGCGGGGATCGGAATTGTGCTTCTCCTGAAGCCCCTGGCGGCGATCGTCATCGTCGCGGTGCTGGGGTATCCGGTGCGGACGGCACTGACTGTGGCGCTGGGTCTCGCGCAGATCGGCGAGTTCTCGTTCATCCTGGCGCAGGTCGCCCTCGAGCACAACGTCATGCCCCCCGAGGGCTTGCAGGTGATCGTCGCGACGGCGATGATCTCCATGACGATCAATCCGCTGCTGTTTGGCTCGCTCGATTCGAT
>Ga0075158_10003018_pt1 | contig 12015 bp, 13 predicted proteins | sample JI91814BDNA_FD_70968 | JGI IMG/M metagenome (GOLD analysis project Ga0075158, IMG submission 70968) | Wastewater effluent complex algal communities from Wisconsin, to seasonally profile nutrient transformation and Carbon sequestration -... | ecosystem: Engineered > WWTP > Effluent > Algae... | reverse complement strand
TGGGATTATTCGACCAAGGTCAAAGGCAAGCCCTACGACCCCAATTATTATGAGCAGGGCAAAGAGGACGTGGGCAACTTTAGTGTTTATCGCAATAGCGGTGACAAAATAAGCTCAGTTACTTTTAATACCGAGGGCAAAGTCACAGCTGTTGACAGTCGCTTGCAGGATGGCGCTCCCGCCCAGGGTGGCAGCGGCAAAGCTGATCCGGTGGCAACTTTGGCTGCTTTGAGAGCGCAATGGCAAAAAGGATGGTAAGGACGCTTTAGCGTTTCTTTTTTATGGCAACCAAAAAGTATTTTGTTGATACCTTTGCAGTCCTTGTCACGACTTTTAGTGTGGCTCTGGGCGCTGGGCTAGGCCCGGCTTGTGTCATGGCGTATGGTGGTGAGCAGCGATCCGATTTTGGCTCGCTCGATAACACACTTATGGAGCGGAGTTTTAAAGATTACAAAGCTGCCTTTGTTATTAAAGACCTCAAAAACGGCTCTTTTATGCGCTTTTCGCCGGAGCAATGTGCAGTCAGGCAATCGCCCTGTTCGACTTTTAAGATATTCAATAGTTTGGTCGGACTCGATTGTGGTGTACTCAAAGACGAGAGGCAGGCTTTTGAATGGGACGGTAAGGATAGGGACATCGATAGCTGGAATCGTGACCATACCTTGCAAACTGCCATGTCTAACTCTGTGGTCTGGTACTACCAAAAGCTGGCATCGCTGGTTGGCGAGTCACGTATGCGCAAGTATATAAAGAGTGTACATTACGGCAACGAAGATATTACCGGTGGTATCACCAAATTTTGGCTCGAGAGCTCGCTTAAAATTAGTCCTGACGAACAAGAGCAATTTTTGGAGCGTCTGGTAGAAGACAAATTGCCTTTTGACAAGCGCTCGACTGCCATAGTACGTGGTCTGTTGCGCCTCGATATGACCGATAGAGGTGTGCTCTATGGCAAAACTGGCACAGGGAGGGATGGTAAATTGGACCATCTTGGCTGGTTTGTTGGTTATGTAGTGCGACCCGATCGGACTTATGTATTTGCCACTCGCATCGAGGGCACTGATGGTGCTGGCGGCAAAAAAGCGCGCGAAATTACAATCAGGCTTTTGCAAGAGGCCGGCTTGCTATAATTTGGGTTGCTTAATTTGGAGGATTTATTGTGATCAAAAGACGCGCGCTTGTACTGGCCCTGTCACTTGTGGCTATGATCGGTCCGGCTGTGGTGGCAAAAAAATTGACTATTTATGATAGACAGGTGGCACTCAAAGCTCAGGTAGACAAAAAGCAAAAAGAAAACGAATTGACTCTCAAAGAAGCAGACAAATTGAGAGAGAAGCTAGAGGATATTAACGCCAAAAAAGAAAAGATGATCTCTAAAAATGGCGGACAATTGGCTTACAAGGACGAAGCCAAACTCGAAAAAATGCTCAACTCAGTCAGTGTCGACATCACTAAAAAGAGCTTGGCCAAACGCGTTGAAAAATAGGATCTAAGTAGACACTTTGATGAATGACCAGAAATATGGACTGGGCGAAACACCGTTTAGTGCTGAAGAACTAGATGAGATGATGAGCCCGGAGCTGGCCCAAAAAAGAGCTCGGGAAAAACAATTCAACCAAAACTTTGCGCGTCTTTTATCCGGTGACGGTGAAGACAATGCTGGACCTTACAAGTTGCGCTGTATTGTGGAGCATGACCACTGGTACATACCAGTTAAAAGTGATGGCTCCTGGGCCATACTCAATGCTCAAAAAGGCGAATACGAGCGTCTCATTGCTGGTGAAAACAAAGCTGATGGCAGGCGGACTGACCGCCAGGGGCGTGGTGGTCAGATGCTGCCTGTGTATGCCCAGGAGCCTGGTGCTGAGAGTGTCTGCAAAGTAATTGATGGTCCAAGTCTGGTGCGCAGTTTGCCCTCTAATATCAGTGCGCTCCTGATCCAGATAGAGCCATCAGATCCATTGCGTGAGCTGGGTAAAGAGTACTTTGATCAGTTAAAGAGTCTGGCAAGCGCTGTGGAGCTGGAGTCTATGCTGGTCAGTGAGTCAGGCGTGGCTGCAGCAAAATTGCTAGAGAGAGATTTTGATGCAGCAATGTATAACGATGGACTCTGGCAAAGTGCTGGAGTAGCAACTCTCGGTACGCATAGTGACAGTCTCTATGTCCGAGACCCCGAAGTCACTATCAAACCTGAGCGAGCTAAAAAAATCTTTGAAGAAGTCCTGAAAGACGAGAGCTTTTGCGGCATAGTGGTCAATCCGATGCATGAAATTGGAGCCAGTGCCAGTAACATTACCAGTAACATTAAAGGACTGTATCTCTCCCCTAACTTTGTCCATCGCACTGTATGTGGTGGCGGTGGTCCTTTGCGTGTAGAGAGATATGTGGCGCGCAGCCGGGAAGAATTTGAGTTGTTTTTGGAGCAGACAAACTTTCCTACTCCTTACCGGATTGTCGAGAGTAAAGACGCCCAGGGTAAGCCTACTATCCAGGCGCTATCCACACAGTCGCCAGTAAGTTGGAGTATCTTTGAATGTGATAGCGCCCAGGAAGCTGACCAGGTAAAAACACCTTGCTTTGAGCTTGCACTGGCGCCTGGATCTGACCAGGAGATTGCTGCCGGCAAGAGTCATATATTGTGTCCCGCACTCATGGCTCAAAAGCTCTATGGACAGCTACCAGAGCGTCAGCGCAAACTCAATAAGTGGTGCCCAGGCAAGTCTTTTGGCCTCGGGCGTAGCTTGAGCGAGGCAGATATTGCTGCTTCCAGGCTGAGGCTCAGACTAGCAAGTGAGATACTTAAACTCATTCCAGCTCAAGGCGATGCCATTGTCAGGCAATCTGTATTGTCTGTCCAGGGAGCTAAATTCCTCGGCTGGGCTGGCTATGCTGGTAAGAAGAGCTGGATCGAAGAAGCCAGAGAGCAGGCAAAAAAGTATGACAAAAAATTTGTGCTTGGCTAGTCTGTGCTTGGCTAGAATGCTTGGTTAAATAGATTCAGAGATCCAGGTGATTTCGCTGGGTCTTAAATCCAGGAGCTGGCAAAGCACTGTGTAAGCCTCACGGGGGTCTATAGATTGGCCCCAAACAGTGATATCTGTAACCTTTGGCGCGTTATTTATGGCGCTACTAAGCTCAAATACATAGTCATAATCAGGATCTTTTAGCGCGGCAACCCAATACTTTAGTGTTTCAATTTTCTTTTCGCTAAACTCAATAGCGGCGCGCTGCTTTAGCTGTTCTGGATTTAAATTTAGAGTCAGTATGTATTCACTCTGATAGTCTGGCTTTGCCATTTGTTCAGGGCTGATTTGTATAAATGACTTTGGCATGCACTATCCTACTATTGGCTTGCTTGGTCTAACTCGGCTAAAGCTGCGGCGCTTAGCGTAAGTTTTGCTGCTGCTATCAGATCTTCTAGCTGGCTCAGTGTGGTGGCGCTGGCAATAGGAGCTGTAATACCTGGTCTGGCTATGAGCCAGGCCAGGGCAATACGGGCTGGTTGGCTGTGTAATTCTTTTGCTACTTTATGTAGAGTATCGACGATAGCAAAGCCGCGTTCGTTCAAATATTTTTTTACTCCAGTGCCTCGTGGACTCTGGCTTAAGTCTGCTTCAGAGCGGTATTTGCCTGAGAGAAATCCCCGCGCTAAAGAAAAATACGAGATCACACCCAGATGTTCTTTGTGGCAAAGTGGCTCCAGCTCTAGCTCGTAACCAGCTCTGTCATAAAGATTGTATTCTGGTTGCAGGCTCTCGTAGCGAGCCAGTCCAGCTGCTTTGCTCACGGCTAGAGCCTCTTTGAGCCTTGCTCCGCTGTAATTGGATGCGCCGATAGCACGCACTTTGCCTTGTTTAATCAGGTCGTCAAATGCTGTCAGGGTTTCTTCTAATGGCGTGACTGGATCATCAGTGTGGGCTTGATATAGATCTATAGTCTCTATTTGCAAGCGCTTTAGCGATTTTTCTACTGAGTCAAAAATATATTTGCGTGAGAGATTTTCGGTGCCCAGGGCCGGTGCCATTTTCATGCCGACTTTTGTGGCGATAATTACTTGGTCGCGCTTACTTGATTTTTTAAGCCAGTTGCCGATTATTGTTTCTGATTCGCCGCCCACATTGCCTGGATGCCAGACTGGATAGACATCGGCAGTATCGAGTAAGTTGAGGTCACTATCGACAAAGGCATCGAGTAGCTTAAAAGCTGTTGCCTGATCAGCTGTCCAGCCAAAGACATTGCAGCCAAAAGCCAGTGGTGCCACAGTCAGTCCAGACTTGCCAAGATTGCGTTTTTGCATTGCTTCCTTACTCTTTGAGTGCAGTAGCAATTGTACTTGATCAAAATTACTAGAGTTATGGAGATTGATAGGCGGTTAGATAAGACAAATCATGCCAGAGTGGCTGGCATGACTTGTCTTCGATTCTTTATAGGCTGGGCGATTAAAATCCCAGATTCGTTCTCAAGTTAGTGAGCAACCCTGGATTACGTGTATGGAGATAGTCCATAAATTTAGGGTCGTTGTAGTTATTCCAGGTTGTGGCGCCACTGTAATTGTTGTTGTTGTAGGACATCCACTGTGAGCGCATTTGAGTGTCTAAAGCTCGTCTGTTAGCATCTGAAATTTTATTCCAGTTGCTGTTGTACATTCCTCTTTCGGTTTTCCAGTCATAGACGCGGGCCCTATAGGCGTTGCGATTTTGTCTTTGTACCTGGCGATATCTTTTACGGTTGCCATAGTGATTACCATTGTTGCCATGGCCATTGCTGTTGTTATAGCCATTGTTGTAGCCACTATTGTATTGATTGTGATCGTTATCACGTGCTTGAGCTGTAGCAAACACCAGGTTAGTACCCAGTGCTAGTACAAGAGCCGTAGCGCTCAGGAGGCTTGTTTTAAATTTCATGATTTTTCCGATTTAGTACTGATGCCACGAGTGACTCGTACATGTTGGGTGAGTTCCCTCGTTTGGCCAACCAAAAGTTAATAAAGGTCTAAATGACAAAAGTCACACCACGTGATGGCATGACCTTTGCGACTTAAGGGGCATGGCCAGTGGGATTGATTAAAATCCCAGAGATGTACGCAAGTTGGTGAGCAGTCCTGGATTGCGGTTGTGGAGATAGTCCATAAAGGCCGGATCGTTGTAGTTGTTCCAGGTATAGGCGCCATTCCAGTTATTGTTGTGGTAGGCCCGCCACTGTGCGCGCATTTGTGCATCTAGAGCTCGTCTATTGGTTGCCGACATGCGATTCCAGTGTCTGTTGTAGAGGCCTCTTTCGGTATTCCAGTCATAAACTTGAGCTTTATAGGAGTTTTTTATTGCTCTGTTTTGGACCTGGCGATAGTGTTTATAGCGACCGTAGTGACGACTGCGTTCGTAGTCACGATCATAATCGTGGTCGCGGGCTAGTGCTGGAGTAGCAAGAGCAGCACCCAGAGCAATAACTGCCGCAGTAGCACTGAGGATTTTAGTATTAAATTCCATAACTTAATTCCAAAGTGGGGATATGCACCATTTGACTCAAATTGGAATTTGAGGTTCCCCGTTGGCAACTGGTTGTCTACAATTTCATGATTGTCTGATGCGATAACCAATTTTTGGTACTGTCTCGATAATCGAATGCTCTTCGCCATCATCGCCGTCCAGTTTTTTGCGTAGTCTTTTGATGCATGCTCTAACCGCATCAGGACTGGATTCGCTGTCTGTGTGCCAGAGTCTGAGTAGCAAAGTCTCTGTGCTAAAAACTTGCTTTTCATTGCGCAGCAAAAACTCCAGTACGGCAAATTCTCGCGGCATTAGTTTGATTTCTTCGCCGCCTTTTGTGACGCGGTGGCTCTCTGTGTCGAGAGTGAGATCTTGCACTTTGAGTAAGTTTGTGGGCGTGCCACCAGAGCGTCTGGTAATTGCTCTCAATCTTGAGCTTAGCTCTTTTAGATTAAATGGTTTGGCTAAATAGTCATCCACGCCAGCATCAAGACCGGTGACCTTATGATCCACAGTATCTTTACCGGTGAGCATAATTATCGGCACTTTATTACCTTCGCTGCGTACTGTACGGCAGACATCAAGACCGCTCATACCGGGCAGATCCCAGTCCAAGACTACTACTTCGTAGCTACCGTGCATAATGAGGTCCAGCGCGTCTCTGCCGTTGATTACATGCTCGATAACGTGTTGCTGCGCGCGCAACCACATCATGATTGACTCAGCTAAATTGACATCATCTTCTACAAGTAAAATCTTGGACATTGTACGCTCCTCAGGTACTGCTTTAGTCTAGCCAGACCGACCAGGCCTTACAAGAGCATGGCAACACAAAATTTATGGCGCGTAGCAAAATGCTAATATGGGTCACGGGCTGGTGTTCCAAGAGTTTAATTTGAGCAATATCAAGATTGGAATCGTCGCAAAGGGACTCATCATTGTGGCTATTCCACTGGTGTTTGAGTGTGGCGTGGTCAGTCTTATGGCCAATCTAGAGTCGCAAGCAGAGACTGCTGCAGCCCATGCTGAACGCGCTAATGAAGTTTCGACACTAATTAACGAACTCATACAAGAGCTATACACCGGAGTCAAAAACATCAAACTGTCTGGTCCAGATAGTTATGACCGACGTGAGCGCATAGGCTCGGCAAAATCTAAAATTATGCGTTTGAAGACATTGATAGGTAATGACAATCCGCAGGGATTACAGACCTTACTTGCGGCTGAGAGTGCTGTTAACGAAGGCGATGACATGCTTACCAGAGCCGAAAGAGCTGTGGAATCCAATGACCAGGAAGAATTACAAAGGATTCGCGACCAGTCGAAAAACTTTACCACCCGGGTAATTACACCGGATCTTATTGCTCTGGGCGAGAAGCAAAAAGAAATCTCAGATCAAAACGCACCAATCCAGGCTGGCTTTAGACGGCAGATGCGGACTGTACTCTGGATTGCTCTATCGACGAGTATCCTGGGCACAATTATCATGGCTCTGTTTACTACCCGCTCAGTTACGCGCAGACTAGCTCGTCTGGCTGATAATAGCAGACGTATTGGACGCGGCGAAAAACTCACTTATCCCATGGGTGGTACCGACGAAATCTCTGAACTCGATACAAATCTGCATCGCATGTCTGCTGAAATCAACCAGCTCTTGCAGCGCGAGCGCATAATTTTGCAAAATGCCCGCGATGTTATTTTTGTTGTTGATAGCGACCTCAAAATATTGCGCATCAGTCCCTCGGTAGAAGAAGTTGTCGGTCTCGATCCCGAAGAGCTAGTGGGCAGCAGTTGTCTGGCTCTCTTTGATCGAGAGCGCAGCAAGGAAGCAGCTACGACACTGTTGCGATTTGCCAGTGGTGGTGAGAGTGCTATTGCCGATAGCAAACTAGAAGCCGTGCTTTTAACAGAATCAGGCAAGCGCATCACAGTGCTTGTTTCGCTCAGTCAAATCTCGGCTGAAGACAGCATGCTGGTTATTTTGCATGATATCAGTGCTCTCAAAGAGGCAGAACGCTTTAAGCAAGATGTGGTCAACATGGTCAGCCACGATTTGCGATCACCGCTTACTATGGTTGGACACAGTCTTGAAATGCTTGAAGAAGGTATGTTTGGCGATATCAACGAAGATGGCGTCAATATGCTTAAGCGCGCCGAGCAAGCCACAAGGCAAATGACTGTATTGGTCAGCGATTTACTTGATCTCGAAAAATTAGAAAGCGGCACTTTGCGCCTCAATGTTTCAACTCTTTCTAGTGCGGCAATACTTGAGCAGGCCCGGGTATCGACCCTCGATTTTGCGGCAAAGTGCAAATGCAATGTGGTGATCGGTAGCGCTCAGGGCTTTGTTTCTTGTGACCCTGACCGGGTCAATCAGATACTGGTCAATTTGATTACCAATGCCCTTAAATTTTCGCCGGCTGGTAAGGATGTGCTTTTGTCCGCCCAGCAACAGGGTGAAATGGTCTTATTTAGCGTAAAAGACCAGGGTCGTGGTATCTCGCCAGAGCAACAAAAGGATGTCTTTGAACGCTTTAAGCAAAGCCGGGGCGAAGATAGTAAAGGCGGCTTTGGCTTAGGCTTGGCAATATGCAAGATATTGGTCGAGATGCACGGCGGTACTATCTCAGTGGATAGTAGTAGCGCCGGTAGTATCTTTAGGTTTACCCTGCCCCATGTGCGCAGGCAGATGGGTCCTGCGGTGACCTTTACAAGTATTCCCGGACAAAGTTGATTGCGTAATTAACGCAAGCGCTGTCCTTGTTTGGTCACGCCTCATAGACAAAATTGGTGAGTGCAAAGGCACGCGGTATCACCAGTTGGAGGCGCTCAATGCTTGATGTCAGATTGTCTACGGTTTTATTTTGCTTCAAGCTTACTGCTCCGTTACCGCTTTTGGCTGTAGCTCTCACTGTATTGTGTGGTGCAGATGTGCGGGCACAAGGTCAATATCCTCGCACTATCGCCTATGTCTCTCCCGCTACTGCGACTGTAGCCACTGTCAGTGTGGAGCAAGTCAGGCAGCAGGCACAGCAAGCTTATCAATCCACACAGTTTGAGCAGTCACTCAGTTGTTATCGCCAGGTGGTGGCCAGTGGCTCGGCGTCGGCTGCTGATTATTACTGGCTGGCTGAGTCACACTCTCAGCTCGGTCAATTTGCCAGTGCTGCTCAGGCGCTACAAGAAGCAATCAAGCTCGATGGCTCAAATGATTTGCTCAAGGTGAGACTGGTGCAGTCTCATTTTGCTGCTAGAGACCGGGGGGCTGCTCAGGCTGCCTGCCACAAGGCTCTGGGTAGTGTGCGCGATGGTCGTGCCAGGGAGCAACTGGCGCTGCTCCTCAAAGTGATACAAATGCCTGAGCCTGAGCCTGTGCGCGGCAAAACCAGTGATGCCGGTGCAATGAGCACGGAGCGCTAAGATGAGAGTGTTTAAGACAAGCAAAACAAAGAGGACTAGAGAGCGTGGAGTCGTCACTGCCGAACTACCCATCGTGCTCTGGATTGTTTTTATTGTTCTAGCCTTTCCCTTGATGGACATGGCTACAGCTGTTTTGCGCATAGCATTTTTGTATGCTGGTGTGCATTTTGCCAGTATCTCAGCTGCGCGCACCGGCTCTTTTGCGGCCCCTCTAGATGGTAAAAGGTCTGCTACACAAGAGAGCCAAGCCATACTCAATCAAGTCAAAAATGGCTTTGCTGGTTTGTCCTTGCAAAATGTTACTACTCAAATTGTCATCACTGACAATAGCAAACTCACTGTAACAAGGCAGTCCGCCCCTCTTGCAGTCCCCGCTGACTCGACAGTCAACACCTATCAAATAGAAGTGGTAGCAGATTGTTCGGCTGCACCGCTCTTTTTGATACCGATACCATTTGCCGTAGCCGGTCTCAATACTCCTCTGACTGTGCGTCTCTCTGCTCGGCAATACTGCGAAAACCCACAGGGACTGACAATCTAATTTATTACAAAGGTCCGCGCTATGTCATTTGCTTATAAAAGTAGAAATAACAAAGGTCAGAGTTTGATATCGCTGATGATGATCATCGCTCTGGTGGTGATGCCACTTTTGGCGGTGCTATCGTTTGAGTGCGCTCGCCTTATCCTGGCCAAACAAGAGCTCCAGAGTGCCTCCGATGCCGCCGTGCTTACTGCCGCAGCTACTCTTGCCAGTGCCGATGACCTCAATAGTCTGCAGGCGCACAAAGACGCTATAGAGGCCGCTCTCAAGATATTTAAAGCTAATACTGTGCTTGGCCGCTCATTGGCTAATACAAAAGTAGTGGCATCACCAGCTGCTTTTAACTGTGCCGTGGGTGAGTCTAATGTCTATTTTGAATTTGTCAATCCAATCACACTCCAGGTCGAGCCACTAACCAGTGCCAATGCCAAAGTGGTCAGAGCTTATAGCTGTACTGGCAGTGAGCTAGCTTTTGGTAATTTTGTCGGGATTGCCTCAATGGCGGTAAATGCCCTGGCTACCAGTGCTGTGCCCAAATTAGATATGGTGGTGTGTTTTGATGTTTCTGGCTCGATGGATGATCAAACTCCAGTTACTCTGGTCAAGCGCAAATGGGACCCCACTCTGGGAGCTGGCAAGATTGTCTACAGTCCAGTAAATAGTATCAATGGTCCGATGCATGGCAAAATATTTGACATACTCAAACCCGCTGCCACAGGCTCTTCGCTCAATGCTGCCGCACCACAGATACTGACAGAAGCATACTGGAATGCTAAATGTTACTCTTCTGAGTATCTGGCTAAGCACTACGGTGTGCCTGGTTTGCGCTCCGGAGGTGTTTATCCCGAGGCCGGGCGGCCGCCGGGTAATTATCCGCCTGGTCTTGCTCCCACATTTGATGGCTTCAATGTCTTTACTGATAGTGTCGTAAACATAGATGGACAGGCAGCTTTTGGTGGGTTTACCTATAATGGTTTTGACTTCCCTGATGTTGGTACCATGGTCGAAGCTTCTCGTGGCAATCTTGAATCTGACTCGCTTTACCGGGCTAGCAAAGCCAATACGAGCCTCCATGTGACACCAAGAGCTGGTTATCAAAAAGCCTATCTGGAAGCCAGTGCTCATCAAATTAAGCCCATGCAAGAGGCAAAGAGTGCACTGACCAGTATGGTCAAAATACTCAATACCGATGTCGATGCTCACTTTGGTTTTGTCGCTTTTGACTCGATTGTGGGTGCCAATGACAACAGTACTGAGAGCTTTTATGATATCGACGACTATGCCCTCTATGGCGCTAAACGTGGCTTTGCTATCCCTCATGTGGTGATTGACTCAGGTGCGGCTCAAAATAAATACAACGACGTTGTCAGCGCTATAGATAAATGTGTACCGATGGGTGCCACCAATATCGGTGCTGCGGTGCACGCCGCCGTCACTGATTTAAAGAGCCGCTCGCGCACCGGCAGTACTCGTGCCATTGTGTTATTTACTGATGGCGAGCCCACTGTACCCAGTGGTCCGCTCAGCTCCGATCCCAAAGCCAATGCCCGGATGGCGGCAAAAGAAGCCCGCGATGCTGGTATCGCTTTGTACACCATAGGACTGGCGCAAAATGCCGCCATCATCCCGGATCAGACTGATATCTTAAATGACCAAAATACAGATCCTACTACTGGTGGTATGGCGGCTATTGCCGGCCATGGTGGCACTTTTAATCTGGTGACCGATAGCTCACAGCTACGTCAGACTTTTGCCAAAATTGCCAGACGTCTAGTCCGGCTTGTGGCAAATTGAGTGGGGGGAGAGAATATGACTGGTAGTGTAGTAAATCTGGCTCCTTATGGTGGTCGTGGTCGCGGCAAAGCTCCTCATCGTCCTGGCGGCGCGCGCGGCAATAGCTCTGGCTCACTTTTGGTGGAGCTGTCTTGCGGTAGTCTGCTGGTGATGCTCTTTGTACTGGTTAGTATCCATCTGGGACCAGCTATCTTTGCTGCTTATGCCAATGACCATGCCTGTCGTGACGCTTGTCGCAACGCCTCTCAGGCCAGGGACGCAGCTGAAGCGCAAAAGCTAGTGCAAGTTATACTCAAGGACTATCAGGCCCAGGGCTTTTTATCCAGTCCCACTGTGAGCTCTCCCATTGTCTATCAAGACTTTGGTGGTACTCCGCCTGCGCAGACATCGCCCTATGTAAAAGTCACCACCAGCACTACCATGACTATGCCTTTTGGTGTGCTTTCGTTTTTTAATAGTGGACCACTGCAGGATGGCAAAGTATCTTTTACAAAGTCCTATACTTTTCCCATTGTGCGCGTCAAATAGATAGTCTGGTTTGTTTGTTTGTTTGTGGCGGTAGTTAGTTACTACTATTGTGGGCTTTCTTCGCCTTCTTCGAGTGTTTTTAAATCTGCCTCAAAAGCTGCGGCATCAGCTAACTGGCGTATTTGTTCAGCTAGCTTGACGGCGATTGCTGGCTCGGTCTTGCGCAAAAAAGCCATTGCGTTGAGCAGCAACTGCCCTTCTGGTGGCTTGGACATGAGGTGAGCGAGCCACAATGTACGAGCGCGT
>Ga0075158_10003011_pt1 | contig 12025 bp, 9 predicted proteins | sample JI91814BDNA_FD_70968 | JGI IMG/M metagenome (GOLD analysis project Ga0075158, IMG submission 70968) | Wastewater effluent complex algal communities from Wisconsin, to seasonally profile nutrient transformation and Carbon sequestration -... | ecosystem: Engineered > WWTP > Effluent > Algae... | reverse complement strand
TAAAGAATACAATTATACTGGCTTGCTCTCAGATACTCCTTAAGCTCAAGCTATAAACCATACCAGGCTTGGTCTGCCCTCTTTGCATGGGGCATCGCAAAATGCTCTCAATAACCGCTAGAGCCACTAAGCCTTGACTATCCCAGCGCTGTTTTGCGAAAAGGAAAATCGCGCTCTTCGTAACTGCCAGGAAAGGCTAAGCATTCCGAACCATCCATCCGGCGCAGGGTTTGACGGGCCCGTTGCACTACATATGGGTTGTCATCGTCGAGCAGACGCACTAGCAAATCCTGGTCGATATCATAGTTTGCAGCTATGGCGTACCTGACGTCGATGCATTGATCCGCCAAAAGTCTCTCGATAATATGGCGCGGAGTGCTGCAATTGTCGACCACACCAGCCCTGACTTCACCGTCGGGATGCTCACAGAGACTGAGCAAGGCATCTTGGGACAACGAAGGGTGCTCGGCAATGCGCCTTACTATCGTGACGGGCATGGTCTCAATCATGGAGACTAAAACCGATGCAGGCGTATTGGGGTGATTGGCTACCATCCAGCGTATACGCGTAGTCTCAAAAGTAGGAATACTGTTATGCAAATCGAGGGCCGCTACTAGCTGACCGAGATCATCCTGGTCAATGCCGCTCTCATCTGCCCTATCAGCACTATTGTTGAGTGATGCAGCCTCGATGTCGCTACCATCATTATTTGGTTGAATAAAGTTTTGTCCTGACATAATAAACCTGAAGTCAAAAGTGCTGAAATAAAAACTTGTTACATAGCTTCTGTAGGCGCATGTGAGAGTCACACGTTCCCGGTTGACTGTGGGCAAATCAGTCAAAAGCTGCCACCACTACTACATTAGGTCCTGGCGGCAGTCTGGCCTAGCAGGGTAACTATAAAGATTGCTAGGGAATCCCAGAGATTAATCTAATTACAACCAAATGGTTAATATTGAAATCTCGCCACGGACTCAACTGAAGACAGCACCAGGAGCTAATTGCCAATCGAATCAATAGTTTTGACCTCGGTCTACCTTTATAGGACTTGCTGCATACAAAAGGAAGGCAGTTGAGCTACTCACACAATCATTAGCCACTGTTAACAATTGTCAACAAAAGCACCTATTTTATGGGTTAAAAGCAAGCCGTATACAGGCTGTATATACAAATTCGAATATCATTTCCATTGCAATGTTAATCAGAGCGAAGGGCAAAAGCGCCACCCTGTCGAGCTTTGCCGTCACACCCCCTAAAACCTATAGTGGCTAAAAACGGCACCGCTAGCCAAACCCATAAAAACTTATATGCAAACCAGTGACATGGGTTTAAGCCGGCGTTGAATAATGAATTCAGGCACTGTGCGTGGCTAGATGTCTCTTTGTCCTCATAAATACTCATGGGGGGTGAGTAAGGAAGTCCTTTATGCGGTCGTCAATGATAGGGGCAGACAATCTGTGGACAACCTATGAGTAATGAAAGCGAAAGTGATAGTCAATGCGACGAAGATGACCAGCAAAAGTCAGATAGTGAGATAGCACCGACCCAGGGCGCAGCTCACGCATTACCGTCACAAACAAACGTTGCCAATTTTTTAAGCCGACTGCGCATCGCGCAGGCTCAAGAATCAAAGGAATCAGAAAAACCAACGGTTCCCGACGTTAACTACGATCTCTCGTTCGCGTATTCCTTCCACTGGGAAGAACCGAGTCGACAGATAAAGGAGGCACTTAAAGTGTTACTGAATCGAGAAAGTGAAAACCAGACAGAAGAAACGGTCAAACTAGCTAAAAGAAAAGCTCAAACCGGAGAGAAACAGCTAAATCAGGCAGCCCTGGAAGCTGCCCGTATCCGCTATTTGCTGGCGATCAATCCCAACACTCCGCCCCCGGTACTTGAGCATCTCACACGCAATGCACCTGTATCCTTGCTCGAGCGCATTGCCGAAAACCCGAGAACACACAGCACAACCTTAGCTCGCCTTGCCACTCATGAAGAGTACGAAGTAAGAGCGGCTGTCTCGGAAAATCTCAATACCTCTATCAAAACGATCTGGAAACTGGCACGCGACACCCATGTCGATGTCCGCTTTAGACTGGCTGAGTGCTACAACGTCCCAATTGCAGTACTCAAAGTGCTAGCCGAAGACGAAAATCCATTTGTCGCGCATCGCGCTCAGGCCACAGTCTGGCGTATCCTCAAAGAAGTTAGCGAATTGCGCACAGCGTAAGTCAATGACTAAAAACAAAAGCTGGACGTAGTTAGCTAGGTCCAGCTTTTGCCTTAATATACTGTCGCCAACTAAAGTCGCAACTACACTAACCCTGGTGGCGCCACTGCTGTCTGAGCAAACGGTTAAGCTCAGCTTGAATCTCACCTACAGCAAACTGTGATTGACGCATGGAAGTTTCTTCCACCTGATCACGGTCAGTGGCAGCTTGATAGTCCAGTGGCTTAATCAAACTCATATGCCATTTGGTAGGCAGTGATGCCAGGTTGAGCGGAAATGGCAGCCAGGGGAAAAATGGCGTAATTGGAAATGCTGGCAAATTGAGAAACTTCGCGGCTTTTTCGAAGTTGGTCAAAATTGGCACCGCTTCATCACAACCAAGAGTAGCTAGAGGAAATATCGGTACGTTTTCTTCAACAGCTGGCAAAATTTTGACCCAGTCAAATACATTTAGTCTGTCTCTGCCCATATAAGGCTTAGCCAGTCCTGGCACGCCTTCGGGGAAGATTGCCACTAATTCGTCTTTGGCAAAAAGACGCTTCATATTGGCTGATGAAAATGGCACAAAACCAAGCTCAACAAGAAAGCTATAAAGGCGCTCGTCTTTAATCCAATCCAGGTCAGCGACTATATGTACGCGACGGGGATTGTGACGGCTGCTCATCAGAGCATAAAGCAACATAAAAGCAGGCCAGGGCAAAAAGCTGCCTGAATTGCCGACAATGAGTGCTGCACCATCACGGGGGAGTTTTTCGAGTCCGTTAAAATCAACCCGCCACCAGTCATGGAAAAGAAAGCTCAAAACTGGCTCTACTCTAGCCAGGACACGCATATCAAAACCATGATAGCGATCTGACTTGGCAGACTGTTTTAAAAAGTCTCGATAGTTGGAAAGAAATTGACTCACGATCTGGTCCTCAGTTACGGTTGTTTTGAGCATATGCTCGGTTGCTAAAAGCTAGTGATCTTGATTGGGGGCTACTTCTTGTATCTTTTCACCACTCGAAAACAGTGATTGGCGTGATGCCAGCATTTCGTTTACTTCATGTTGAATCTGGTATTGCACTTCGCGAGCCAGCTTATGGACGAGCTTGCGATCGTTTGCGGCTTCTTTGGGATAATCCAGTTTAATTGGTTTATGGATATGAATTTTCCAGCAAACCGGCAACGGGATTAGATAAAGAGGGAAGGGCAACCAGGGAAAAGTAAGGGTGAGTGGATAAAAAGGCATGCCTATAAAACGCGCAAGCTTTTTGAGATTGACAAACTCTGGATATATCTCATCGCCACCAAGGGTGGAGACAGGAATGAGCGGTGTGCCAGTCTCAATGGCTAACTGGACAAATCCAGGGTGAAAATCAAGCAAGCGATAACGCTCTCTAAATGGCTTGCCAACCCCTCTTGTCCCTTCTGGATAAATACCAATCAGCTCTTCCATTTCGATGAGCTTCAAGGCATTGGCTCTGGAGGCTCTGACTTGACCGGTTTCGCGCACCCAATCACAAAGACCGGGCAATGTAAAAAACCAGTCTGTTGCCAGATAACGCACCCGACGTGGCTTGGGATGTTGGGAAGTCATGGCCATGGAGATCATGGCGCCGTCCAGGGGCAAAAGCCCTGAATGATTACCCACCAGAATTGCCGCGCCATCACCGGGAATGTTTTCGATGCCTTTGATTTCTACTTTGAAGTAGTCTTCAAATAGAAATCTAAAAAGCGGCTCCCAGAGCGCAAAAGTAGAAAGCGAATAGCCAAACGGATCTTCTTTCCCCTGGTAACGCTCCACATAAGAAGCATTTCTTCGTGCAAACGTTGCCAGCGGATCTTCAGTTAAAAGTCTGGATATTACTGATTTCATACTCAATACCAGAGTTTGCGCTTACTTACGGACAATTTTGCCCACTAACCAGAGGAAGCCAAGCACGCCTGGTCCAAAGGAAAGAATCAGGATAAAGCGCTTGAGCAGGTAGCGCATCAGGCTCTTACCGCGCTCAGATACGCCTTCTCCGTCTTCGGATACTTCCGAATCGTGCTCTTGTGTGTCAAAATCTTGCATGATTTTCTCCAAAAGTAAGTCTTATTGGGGCTTTTGCCCCCGGGCAAGTGCTGCCAGAAGCTGTCAAAAAGACAGCTTGGGTATCCTTTTCAAGCGTCAAAAAACTAGTATAAATAGATAAGCTCATAAACTATTTGTCATTAGCCCCTGGCTTAAGAAACATTTACCCTTGATAGCCCCGTCAGCTCAGCAAGCAATTTGCTAGAAGCGGTGCGATAATTTGACGGTAATCGAATTTAAGGACCAAGTTGATGCAACCAGATTTTGAAAAAATGATGAGCGCTATGGCTAAAGCTCAAGAGCAACTTTTTAAAGTGCAAAACGAGCTTGCCACCCTCAATGTAGAAGGACAGGCTGGCGGCGGAGCTGTCAAAGTCGTCTGCAACGGCGAGTTTCAATTTAAGAGCATCAAAATCCAACCAGATGCAGTCGACATGAGCGATTTGACCATGCTCGAAGATCTGGTTTTGACTGCTATCAACGATGCCTCCAGCAAAGCAAAAGATATCGGTCAACAAAAGATGACTTCTTCAATGAAGGGCATTCCGTTGCCTCCAGGCCTCGGACTCTAAGCAACACTGGTAACTGATGTATTTCACGCCACCTCTTGCAAGACTGATTGAAGAGTTTCAAAAATTTCCAGGCGTTGGGCCCAAGTCGGCTCAACGCATGGCCTTTTTTGTACTCAATATGAGCACGCAGGATGTGGCTAATTTGTCGCGCGTCCTGGTGGACGCTAAAGACAAAGTCAAACACTGCAGTAATTGCTTCCACCTGTCAGCTAACGATCCCTGTGAGATTTGTACCAACGACAAGCGCGATATCAAAACCATTTGTGTTGTCGCTGATAGCCGTGACGTTATAGCACTCGAAAAAACACGCGAATACAAAGGCTCTTACCACGTACTCAATGGACTGATATCGCCCCTGGAAGGTCGTGGTCCAGAGCAACTGCGCGTGCGCGAGCTATTGCAGCGCACAGGCAGCCAGGAGCCAAAAGAAATCATCCTGGCCATCAACCCAACCATTGAAGGCGATGCCACAGTGCTCTATTTGAGCAGCCTGCTCAAACCACTATCAATTAAAATCACACGCATAGCCTTTGGTCTGCCAGTGGGCTCAGACCTGGAATTTGCTGATGAGGTTACATTGACCCGCGCCCTGGAAGGCCGTCGCGAAGTCTAATTATTTAAAGAAGCGGAAAATGCGCGGTGCCAATTTTTCGGCTGATAGCTCGACCAAATCGAGCAGTTTAGTGCGCGCTCCGTGCTCAACAAAACTGTCAGGCAAGCCGATGCAAGCCACTTCAGCCAGTCTTGTGCGGGTATTGTTCTCGCCTTCCGGTCTAAAATCAACATGAGGAGCTTCTTCGCCAAGCAAACTGAGAGAAGAAGAAAACTCCAGAACAGCAGCACCAAAACCACCGGCAGTCACACCTTCTTCGAGGGTGACGATACGAGTATCACTGCTATGCAATAGACGACTCAAAAGCGCTTTGTCGAGCGGTTTGACTGAGCGTGCATTGATAATTGTGGGCATCTGACTGGTCTGTACACCAAGCTTGGTGAGCAAAGGCAATATCTGTTTAGCTGTTTCGACCATGGCTCCAAAAGCCAGGATCACACGCTTTTCATTACCAGGCACCACCACATCCCATTTAGCCAAATCAATTGTTTGATATGACTCTTCGGGTTTGCTTGAAGCCATGAGAGCGTCTAATTCAGCGGCATTGACTGCCTTATCGCGAGGAAATCTTATGGCAACAGGGCCACTGCTCTCTTTGATCACAGTAAAGACCATATTGCGCAACTCAATTGCGTCTTTGGGAGCGAGCACTTTAAAGTTAGGCACAGAGCGCAGATAAGCGATATCAAAAACACCTTGATGGGTTTCGCCGTCTTCAACCAGTCCGCCTCTATCGATACCAAAGAGTACGGGCAGATTCATGATGGCAACATCATGGATAACCTGGTCCATAGCTCTCTGCAAAAAGGTTGAATAAATCGAAACGACTGGTTTGAGTCCGCATTTGGCCATACCGCCAGCCATTGTCACAGCATGTTGCTCGCAGATAGCAACATCAAAGAAGCGCTCTGGATAAACCTTGCCAAATTTGACCAGACCAGAGCCTTCGGCTGTAGCTGGAGTAATTGCCACCAGATTTGGTTCTATAGCAGCAACATCAATCAGCGCCTGTGTAAATACATCACTGTATGTTTTTGGCTTAGCTTGAGGAGTTACCTCAGCGGGTTCGGTTACTTCGCTAAGAGCAGGCTCCAGAGCAAAGGCCGGTACACCGTGATACTTGATGGCATCAGCTTCGGCAGGGGCATAGCCTTTGCCTTTTTGGGTGATGATGTGGACAAGCTGAGGAGTAGTCTTATCTTTAACAGCATTGAGAGCATTTATCACTGCCACCACATCGTGACCATCGATTGGTCCGGTGTAGTTGATGCCGAGCTTTTCAAAAACAATGCCCGGTGTCTCAAATCTGTCTTTAGCTTCTTTCTTGACCATTTCAATCAGCTGCCAGACAGCAGGATTGAGCTTGGCTTCATCGAGATGCTCTTCGATAAAGTCGATTTTTTGTTTGATGTCTTTGTAAAAGAAGGTCTCTTTGATGCGCTTCATGTACTGCGAGATGCCGCCCACATTTTCGGAGATCGACATTTCGTTATCGTTGAGGATGATTACCACACCCTTTTGGATGTGTCCAAGGTGATTGATGGCTTCAAGAGCCATACCACCAGTCAGTCCACCATCACCAATGACTGCTACGATTTTACGGTCTTCTTTAAAATGGTCACGGGCAAGAGCCATGCCTACAGCCAGCGAAATGGATGTGGAGCTGTGACCAGCCACAAAAGCATCGTGCTCACTCTCAAAAGGAGTAACAAAGCCATTGAGACCCTTGAATTGACGCAGGGTATTAAATCTATTGCGACGACCAGTGAGCATTTTGTGCACATAAGCCTGGTGTCCGACATCCCAGAGGATATGGTCTTTGGGAGTGTTAAAGACTTTATGCAGGGCAATTGTTATTTCGACTACACCCAGATTGCTAGCCAGGTGACCGCCGGTCTTAGCTAGAGAGTGCACGATTTCCTGACGGATTTCGCCAGCGAGGTCGACCAGTTGCTCGTGACTGAGCTTCTTCAACTCACTGGGAGTGAGGACTGCATCGAGGAAAGTGGTCGTAGGCTTGATTAAAGTATGCATGGAATCCCTGAAAGTTGCCGCGCCTCGGGCTTTTCTTGGTCAAATCATAGCAACGATAAGAGGTGCTGGCGCATAATATTTATCACCTTCTTAATACTACCTGCTCCTTACTTGCCAAGCCCCCTGCCTGGCAGGTCTCGGACTATCTGGCGTTTGCGGTATTTATTCACATTGCCGGGAGCATTGGATGCTATTAACATGAGCTAATTTTGATATTGTTGCTTCAGTTTCCACTATAGAGCGCGCCGTCAAAAGCGTGTTGCTGGTTTGGCACAAGACAACCAAATTCCAACCTCAAACCAACACTGGCAAGCGCCAATTTAACAGAGCCACTTTTTTGTACATTTCTTCTTACAAAAACAAAGGAGAGAGCAAAACTCTCTCCTCTGCATGCTGCCTGTTAGCGACTTTTACTTGCTATTGCCGTTAGCCAGCGCTTACGACTTTGTAGGCTTTAGTACCGACGACGACTATGACCTGACGACCGACGGCAAAGTATTTTGCCAAAAGCGGTGTCTGGCGGCTCAGTTCAAAGTAGCGACTGGAGCCAAATGTGATTGTTTCGAGGGGCTGACTCTTATAGTCGCTATCCACCCAAAAACCATTTGAGTCTTGATAAAAAGTCTTACCTTCCACCGACTTAACAGAGCGCTCGTCTTTGGACAGCTGGCTTACTTCTTTGAGTCCGGCAGTTTTCTTCTCTCTATCTACAGCCGATTTACCAGAATAGCTTTCGTTTTTAAAAGCCAATCTGACCTTGTCTATGCTCTTAGCCTGGTCCATTACTTGCAGCTGACGTGTACGGCGAAAATCACTGACCACTCCATCATCGCGGAGCCCCTCTTCAGCAGCACCGGCAAAGCTGCCAGCGCCTGCCATGCCAGGGCGCCTGGGAGCAGGAGCAGGTCCAGTGCCACCGCCTCCTCTAGCACCGCCGCCGCCAATAGAGGCGAGCATTGGAGCATTTCTATCCAGAGCAGCGCCACGCACTGACGACATAGGTCTAGCCATCGGCATGGGTGTTATGCCATTTGCCAGACGATGATTTTCGCTTGGATCTGTCACCAAAAATGATGTGTAGTTGGTGATGATGCCATGCTTTTTAGAGAGTGCCACAATCTCGTCGATAACTTCGCGAGTATCGCCATTGGACTGGGCTACCTCGGTCAAATAGCCAATGCGGCGCATAGCCCAGAGCCTGGCAAGATGACTGGAGCCAGGTTCGGCCTCAGCAAATTGCAGCGGAAAACTAAAAGCCTTACTGACGCCACTGACTTTGCCTGTGATATTGACTGAGGCACTGCCAGCGCCTTTGTAGCGACCAAGCAATAACAACTGATTGCCAGCAAAAATATCTTTGACCTGACGGGGATAAACATCTTTGACTGTGACACCGTTATAACTGATTTGTACGTCAGAGAGCACTGGCGCCTTAATCTTTTCGTAAAAGGCAGCGAGAGCCACTTCCAGCGACTCACCAGGTTCTAAAAACTGACTGGTCCCATGGTTATCCGACGATAGCTTGTTGAGCAAACGTGTGTTGACGTCATAACCAACACCAAAATCAAACAGTCTAATCTCTTTGTTTGTAATGGTCTTCAAAATACCAGCTTCTGTGGTTTCGCCTACAGTCGGCTCACCATCGGTCATCATCACCAGATAAGCCGGTCTTTCTGATTTTTCGCCGGGCTTAAATAAACTGGCTCCGGTCTTGAGTGCGTCACCAATATTGGTACCACCACGAGGCTCCAGGTCATCGATAAAATCAACAGCAAGACGCTTGTTATCGGTGGTGGCTGGGACCAATGCAGAGCGGAAGCTATCGGCATCAGTGTTAAAAGGGACGATACCAAATCTATCGTTTGGAGCAAGAGATGTGACAACATATTTGAGCGCTTTTTTAGCTTGCTCCATTTTTTCGCCCTGCATCGAACCCGATGTATCAGCTACCAGGACTATATCTTTACCAATGGCCAGTGTATTTGACTTCATCGGTGGTGACAGCGACAGCAAAAAATAACCATCCTCGCCGCCAACTTTATGAGTTAGCACATTAGCTGCCATGTCTTTATCCGAGAGGCTGTAATAAAGGAGGAAGTCCTTATCCTGCAATGTATTGCTCTGATTAAAAGCAATCTTTGAGCGGTGTGTTTCAGGACGTTCGATTTTGACTGTATGCGATGGTGACCAGATGGTGCGCACCGATTGCTTGCCGGTCAATTTGACAGTTACTTTAGTGTCATCAACCGGTCCATTAGAAGCCTCGGCATCACCCTTGAGGGGGAATCTATACTTAACCAATCCGTTTTCGGCTTTGAGCAGCTGTGTATACTCCAGCTCGACTTTTTTGGTGCCATGGGCTGGAATGGGAAATATGCGCGCACGCACAGTTTTGTAGTCGGCATATTCCAGTAGACCAGGGTCGATCATCTGACGCACAATCGCTTCGTACTGGCTGCGCGCTTCACTGGCTTCTAATATTTTGCCTTCCACCGGTTTGCCATCTATATGGAGTGAAAAACTGGAAAAGGTCGTGTCTTCAGGCAATGGAAAGAGATAAGTACCAGCCAAATTTTGATCAGAATCATTTGTGAAAGTCTGGGTTATATAGGTTTTAGCCACCTGATCGGTGATTTCAACCTTTATATCTTGAGCTTGCAAATGCAGTCCCACCGAAACCCCACCTCTTAATATGGGAGTGGTGGGACGACCGGGAGTAATTGGTCTTACTGGAGGACGCCCGATGCCCACAGGCACGCCCACGCGTCCGATACCAGGGATACCGTGAAAAGCCGGGTCAACCATAATAAAGCCCGCCGCATTGGCCGGCTTAAATAAGCCTGGCAAGAGCGAAAGTGCCAGTAGACCGATTATTTTGCTTGATATTTTCATTGTGCAATCTCTATGCCAGTAAACGCCGGGATATTTGCCTTTTCCAATGTAGCTTTTATGCAGCCCAAATAATGCCAGGTATGTCAGGGACTCCACCTAGGGTATAGCGATTGATTTACCCGGGGTAATTACTGAGCCTGGCCAGATGGCGGATTACTAGGCTTTTTCCTAGACATTTGAATTCCGCGCCAAGCTAGACTAATCTTGAGGCTGTAAACCTGATTCAGTCTTTCCGAGAGAGGAAAGAAATGCGGCTTAGCCTGGCGCCTTTGAAGCGCCTTTTGCCCAAATCAATAGATATCCGCCAGTCAAAGGCCCTCAATAGAGACGGTCTGCTTTTTGAGCGCCTGTTTTGGGGCGCTCTCTCTGGCGGTCTAGCGACAATACTCTTTGCTGAATCCCCGGTTTTGGACACAATGGAAATGAATCTCCTGGAGTGGCGCTATAAGACAGGATATGAACTGACAAGAGCATTTGCCAGTTTAAATCTTGCTCCGGCTAGCGCTGTCAACCAGGATATAGTGCTCCTCACCTATGACGATGATGATCAGTTTGATCTTGAGCAAGAAAGCGATGATGCTCTGGCTCAACCTATCCAGGGTGTGCTGGCCAATCTGGTAGCCACAGTGGAGCAAGCCAGCCCGCTACTGGTAGTGCTAGATCTCGATTTGCGGGGCAAAGCATCGCCCCAGCTGGTCAAAGAGTTGAGACAGTATCGCAATAATATAGTGTTGGCTCTCTCAGGCAGTCTCGACAATCCCAACGACCTGCCCTCGCCAGAGCTGCGCAAAAGCGTACTTAAGTGTGCCTTTGACCATGTCATACAGGAGCAAAACGGGCTCACCTGTCGCATGCCAATCTCTCCTAATATGTTTGGCTCGACCCCAGGCAATCCCTACGCCAACCAGGACAATAGCGCGCTTAATGCCGCTCTCAATTTTGAATCCTTTAATAACAATGATACGCCTTATCAAAATGAAGTAATCGAGTCTTTGCCCGAGGTAGTGGCACCGCTTATGGCTGCGCGCGTGGGGGTAGGACCGTCGCGCCTCAAAGTCTCGGACTTTACAGCCAGAGAATTACCCATCTATATAAAATTTAGCGGACAGGAATACAACACCTATAAAGCCCGTGACGTAATAAGCGGCACAGTCAACTCCAAAGTATTTGCCGACAAGGTAGTTTTGATTGGCACAAACTTTAGCCAGAAGGTAGACAATACGCCAAGGGTGCGCACCCCGCTTAAACACAAAGTGCCAAGCATTTATATCCAAGCAGAAGCAATCAATACACTGACTCGCAATGAAGCGATTCGCTCTTTTCCTAGAGACATATTGCACCATATCTTGCTTTTAATCGGCGGTGCGCTGGGCGCGCTGTCGTCGGCTCTCACCATGGGCAGACGCACTACAGCCTTTTTGACCACGGCTATGATCCTTATATCAATGACCCAGATAGCCTTTATGGTACTGAATTTGCACATCCCGGTGATGCCACTACTGGCAGTACTGATGATGACTTATATTTTTGGTACGCTCATTTATCTAGATACCGACTTGCGGCTGCGCAACAAAGAGCTTGCTATCGCTCGTGAGACTATGCAAGTCAGAGCCGAAGAAGAAAGACAA
>Ga0075158_10003009_pt1 | contig 12030 bp, 15 predicted proteins | sample JI91814BDNA_FD_70968 | JGI IMG/M metagenome (GOLD analysis project Ga0075158, IMG submission 70968) | Wastewater effluent complex algal communities from Wisconsin, to seasonally profile nutrient transformation and Carbon sequestration -... | ecosystem: Engineered > WWTP > Effluent > Algae... | reverse complement strand
CCGAGACATTGGCATAGAAAAATCGAAACCTACTGTACTGATCACTAAGATAATAATTTAAATCTAATTAATATAAAAATACCACATTTCTTGATGTATGTTAAGGTTCTTCCAAATAGGTTTTTCTATTTTTGTACCCGAAAACAACAAAATTTAAACAAACTTTTTTAAACAGTTCAATATGAAAAAAATTAGCGTAATTGCATTAGTAGGAGTAGGATTGCTTTTGGCATCATGTGATAAAGGAAAAACGGCAGAAACTGCGGCTACAGCTCAGGAACAAACCGTAGCAGAGAGCAAAGGAGAAACATTGGCAGTAGATACAGTAGGCTCAGTAGTAAACTGGAAAGCTTTCCACAAAGGAGGAATGGCTCCTCGTTGGGGAACACTTACGGTGAAGTCTGGAGATATCAGTGTTGATGCAGGACAGGTATCTGCAGGAAACTTTGTTATTGATATGAACTCTATCAAAGTAGATCCGGCTTCAGTTACAGAAAAAGATAAAAAACCGGCTGATCTTGAAGCGCACCTTAAAAATCCTGATTTCTTTGATGTAGCGAAAAACCCTACTTCAGATTTCAAAATTACAAGTGTTACAGATTTGAAAGAAGCACCAAAAGATGCTGTAGCAGGAGCTAATAAAACAGTAAGCGGAAACCTTACACTATCAGGAAAAACAATGAACGTTACCTTCCCTGCGAAAGTAGATGTTACAGAAAATTCAGCAGCTATCCAGGCGAAATTTACTGTAAACAGAGCTGATTGGGGAATCAAATTCGGTACTTCAGAAGCAGATCCTGCAGAATGGATGATCAGCAAAGATATCGAGATTGCTATCGACGTAAAAGCTAAAAAATAAGTTATTTAAACTTTAATAACGACAAGAGCTGCCTTCACGAAGGCAGCTCTTTTATGTAAGAATGTTTTTTTGCTCAAATGGATAAAGAAACTAATTTACAATCTTCGAATTCTGAATTCTAACACAAAATTCACTCCCCAGATATAGAGGATTTCCGTGTTTCTCAGACCAGAATCCATCCAGTACGTCTTTACTCAGGCAGCGGTACACAGCCACTCCTTTATAGATGGTATGATCTTCTCCTTCGTAGTTGAAATTAATCACCAAAATCTGGTCTTTATAAAATCCTGTTCCGTTTTGCTGATGATCACCAATGATCCATTGGGCAATAATACGGTTATTCTCATCAAGAGTTAAGGTTAATATCCCATGATAAGATGGATGGGAAGATTCTTCCTGATTACTTCCCTCTATTGAATAGCTTCCTGCAAGATCCTGTACCGTCATTGAATTGTTTTTAAGAAGGACAAATTTAAAAAATCTTGTTCTGATAATACTACAAACATATTAAACGGATGTAAACTTTAGAGTTGTGCTATGTACAAATTAAGCTTTACTTTTGCTGCAAATTAATTGTAGAATGATTCCTTTTCTTCTTATAACAAATCTGATTGCATTTGGTGTCTTTGGTTTTGATAAATGGCAAGCCCAAAAACATCAATGGAGAATTTCTGAAAACACTCTTTTAGGAATCTCTCTTTTAGGTGGAATTTTAGGAGCTGCTTCCGGAATGGTTCTATTCAATCATAAAGTTTCTAAGAAATCTTTTCTCGTAAAATTTTTTATTGTTGTTTTAATTGATCTGGTGATTTTTTATCGATTAATAAGACATTGATATTAAAAATGTTAAATGTTTTAATGTTATGCCGGGTGTGGTGTTTTTTTTTATATTTTTACCATGCTAATAACAAATAAACAAACAACATGAAAAATCTTAGAAAAATTTCCAGAACTGAAATGAAATCAGTTCAGGGAGGAATTATTAAAGGAATGGTAAAATGCAAAGATGCTGATACATGTGTCGTAAGATGGGGATGGGCGACTGGATTCTCCAGCAATTGTGGTGAGTTCGACATTATTTGTGGAGAACCGCCTGCAGTAGATCCTTGCGAAATAATAATATGTGCTTAATAGCTTAAAGAGTGTTTTTTTTAACACTCTTTTTTTATTATATTGTAAATAAGTATTTTAAACAAATTATTAAATATTTAGATAACTAAATATTTTTTCATTAAAAATCACTACTTTTGCACCCGTAAAAATCTTTTATGCAAAACATTAGAAATATTGCGATTATCGCACACGTTGACCACGGAAAGACGACTTTGGTTGACAAGATCATTCACGCTACCAACATTTTCAGAGAAAATCAGGAGAGTGGGGAGTTAATTATGGATAACAACGATCTTGAAAGAGAAAGAGGGATCACGATCTTATCCAAGAATATTTCTGTTACTTATAAAGACACAAAAATTAACGTAATTGATACTCCTGGTCACGCCGATTTTGGTGGAGAAGTAGAAAGAGTATTGAAAATGGCTGATGGGGTTATTTTGTTGGTGGATGCGTTCGAAGGGCCAATGCCACAAACAAGATTCGTACTACAGAAAGCATTGGAATTAGGATTGAGACCATTAGTGGTTATCAACAAAGTAGATAAACCAAACTGCCGTCCGGACGAAGTTCATGATAAAGTATTTGACTTGTTCTTCAACCTTGAAGCTACAGAAGAGCAATTGGATTTCCCTACATTCTATGGATCTTCAAAACAAGGATGGTTCAACACTTCATTAGAGCAGACTGAAGATATCTTACCATTATTAGACGGTATTTTACAATATGTTCCTGAACCGAAAGTAACAGAAGGAAATCTTCAGATGCAGATTACTTCTCTTGACTTCTCTTCTTTCTTAGGAAGAATTGCAATCGGGAAAGTAACAAGAGGTGAGATCAAAGAATCTCAATGGATTGGTCTTGCTCAGGCAGAAGGCAAAATTGTAAAAGGAAAAGTAAAAGAACTTTACGTTTTCGAAGGATTAGGAAAGAAAAAAGTAACTGAAGTAAAAGCAGGAGATATCTGTGCTGTAGTAGGTTTTGATGCATTCCAGATTGGTGATTCTTTCGTTGATCTTGAAAATCCTGAGCCATTGGAAAGAACGGCAATTGATGAGCCTACGCTAAACATGACGTTCTCTATCAACAACTCACCTTTCTTCGGTAAAGACGGTAAATATGTTACTTCAAACCACCTTAAAGAAAGATTAACAAAAGAATTAGAGAAAAACCTTGCATTAAGAGTTCAGCAGACTGACGATGCCAATACATTCTTGGTATTCGGTAGAGGTATTCTTCACTTATCAGTTTTAATCGAAACAATGAGAAGAGAAGGATACGAAATGACAATTGGTCAGCCGCAGGTTATCTTCAAAGAAATAGACGGTGAAAAATGTGAGCCTTATGAATCTTTGGTTGTTGACGTTCCTGAAGAATATGCTTCAAGAGTTATCGACCTGGCAACGCAGAGAAAAGGTGATCTTCACATCATGGAAACTAAAGGTGAAATGCAGCACATGGAATTCGAAATTCCTTCAAGAGGTTTGATCGGATTACGTTCTCAGATGTTGACAGCTACTGCCGGTGAAGCTATTATGGCACACCGTTTCACAGAATACAAGCCTTTCAAAGGTGCTATCCCAGGAAGAAACAATGGTGTTCTGATCAGCAAAACTACGGGTCCTGCTACAGAATATTCTATTGCTAAACTACAGGATAGAGGTAAGTTCTTCGTTGATCCGGGTGAGGAAATCTACACAGGGATGATCATTGGTGAACAAAACAAACCTGGAGACCTGGTAGTAAACATCGTAGAAGCAAAACAGCTGAACAATATGAGAGCTTCAGGAAAAGATAAAGATACCGGTGTTGCTCCAAAAATCTTATTCTCTCTGGAAGAATGTATGGAATACATCCAGGGTGATGAAGCGATTGAGGTAACTCCGAACTTCATCAGAATGAGAAAGAAAATCCTTTCTGAAGAAGAAAGAAAAAGAGTAGAAAGATCTGCAAAAGCATAATCTAAATAATTTTTAAAGTCCTCAGTAATGAGGACTTTTTATTTTTAAAAAAAAACAAATGATGAATTTTATTTTTAAAATCGCCTGTAAAGATGAAAAAGGTTTAGTACATAAGATCTCGGATGTGCTGTTGAAAAACAATCTTAATATTGTGAAAAATGACGAGTTTGTGGACAGAGAAAAGTCATTGTTCTTTATGAGAACCGACGTTTCAGGCATTGCTGATCCTCAAAAAGTGATGGATCAAATCAAAGGTCAATTGGGGGATTGCAACATTGAACTAAGCAAAAATACACCCAAAAATATTGTTGTTTTGGTGACAAAAGAACACCATTGTTTGTCAGATTTGCTGATCAGAAACCATTTCAAGGATCTTAACTTTAATATTCTGGCGGTTATCGGGAATTATGAAAGTCTAAAAGATATGACAGAGAAATTCGGTGTTCCGTTTCATTATATTTCTACAGAAAATATCACAAGAGAGGAGCATGAAATTCAAATCATGCAAACCCTCAAAAATTATGAATTTGATTATTTGGTTTTAGCCAAGTTCATGAGAATCCTTTCAACCAATTTTGTTGAAAAGTTTGAAGGAAGAATAGTTAATATACATCATTCATTTTTACCGGCTTTTATTGGTGCGAATCCTTACAGACAGGCTTTTGAAAGAGGAGTGAAAATCATTGGAGCAACAGCACATTTCGTGACTAATGATCTGGATGAAGGCCCAATAATCTATCAGGATATTATCAAAGTGAGTCATTCCAAAACAGCAAAAGGTCTTGCGAATCTGGGAAGAGATGTTGAAAGAAATGTCCTGGCAAATGCTTTGAAACTGGTTTTTGAAGATAAAGTTTTTATTGATGGAAATAAGACTATTATTTTTGAATGATTCATTGAGAATGTAATTTATTATAATAAATTTTGAAAGCAAAAAAAATAATTTATTGTAGTTTTGCAGACTATGAGAATGAATAAATTAAAACTTATCGTTTTATTGGGCGTTTTTGCATCGTATACTACCTCATGTTCCGTTCAGAACAATGTTGTAAAAACACCTTCCACGAAGAATCCGACAAAACCAACCAACAATACAAATCCTCCAAAAGTAAATCCGGTAGCTGTAAAACCTACAACAGGAGCAGGAGCCTCAACAGAAGAAAATTTCAGAACCAACCTTCCCGAAATCAAAAGAGAATTCCGTGGAGCATGGATTGCCAGTGTTGCCAATATCAACTGGCCTTCAAGAAATGACCTTACAGTGGATCAGCAGAAGGCAGAAGCAATCAGTATGCTTGATATGCTGAAAGATAATAATTTCAATGCTGCTATCTTCCAGATCAGACCTTCTGCAGATGCACTTTATACAAGTAACATCGAACCATGGTCTTATTTCCTGACCGGAGAAACAGGAACCGCACCATACCCAAACTATGATCCGCTTCAATTCTGGATTGAAGAAGCTCATAAAAGAGGCTTGGAGCTGCATGTCTGGTTAAACCCTTATCGTGCCCATCATACCAACGGTGGAGCAGTAAATAAGCTGTCAATGGCCAACAAACTTTCCGATATTGTAGTAAGATTAAAGAATGGAATGTATTGGTTTGATCCGGCTAATCCGAAAACACAAGGCCATGTGTCCAATGTGGTAAAAGATATTGTAAAAAGATATGATATTGATGCTGTGCATTTCGATGATTATTTCTATCCTTATGCTACTTATAACAAAGGTGCAGATTTTCCGGATAATGCAAGTTGGAGTACCTATGTAAGCAACGGAGGTACCTTGTCCAGAGCAGATTGGAGAAGAGATAATGTGAATAAATTTGTAGAACGTATCTATAAAGAAATTCATGCAGAAAAAAATAATGTAAGATTCGGGATCAGTCCGTTCGGAATATGGAAACCCGGATATCCTGCAGGAATTGTAGGTTCTTCTCAATATGACGAATTATATGCAGATGCTAAACTATGGTTAAATAAAGGCTGGGTAGATTATTTCTCACCACAGCTTTACTGGCCGGTAGATTCCAAAGGACAAAGCTTCGAAGCCCTGTTAAGCTGGTGGCAGTCTGAAAATACAATGAACCGCCACTTGTGGCCGGGATTGAATACGGTTGAGATTAAAGTTTCAGACCGTCCTGCGGAAATCAAAAATCAGATCGCTATTTCCAGAAATATTCTTAAAAATAATGCCGGGGAAATTCACTGGAGCATTGCCGGACTTACCAAAAACCCTAATATGCTTCCTGCTTTGAAAAACGGACCCTACAATGAAAAAGCATTAGTTCCGAAATCTCCATGGATTAAAGCTGTTCCATTGCAAACTCCTACTTTATTTATTGCTGATAACGGAAGCTTTGCCCAGACAAGCTGGAGTACAAAAAATGCTGCCGATGTATTTTTATGGGTACTTTTCACCCAATACAATGGAGCATGGCAAACAGAAATTTTAACGCTTGATACCCTTTCAAAAGACATTCCTAAATCTAAAGACGGGAAAAAACTAAACGCAGTGGCCATCAAAGCCATTGACAGATTAGGAAATGAAAGTGATTATACAGCAAGAAGAATCAAATAGTTGAGATAAAACCCACTCTAAATAGTTCATTGCGAACCTTGAGGTGAAGCAGTCTCAATGATAAATTTAAAAAACCGGTTCTCAGGCAGAACCGGTTTTATTTTAGAATAACTATAAATTATCAATTTAAATTACTGAAAATCAAGTATATTTTAAAGCTTATGGTAGATTTTTGTATAAAATAACAACCTTATCGGAACTGTTTTTGCATGATTCATTCTATAATCACCAAAATATAACATTATGAATACTAAAAGACTTTCCGCAAAAATGGAAAAAGCCCTTAGTGACCAGATGAACAAGGAAATTCATGCATCACACATTTTTTTATCTTATGGAATTTGGGCTGATGACAAAGGGTATCAGGGAATAGCTAACTTTCTTTACCGTCATTCTCAGGAAGAAAGGAATCATTCCATCAAATTCATGGAATATATTTTAAACCGTGGCGGAAAACCTAAAGTAAACGCTATTCCAGCTCCTCCGGCTGACCCTAAAACACTCACAGCCTGTTTTGACGGTGTCTTTAAACATGAAGTTGACAATACCACTGCAATCTACAAAATTGTGGATCTTTCCATGGAAGAAAAAGACTGGGCCACCTGGAATTTTATGCAATGGTTTGTACAGGAACAGATTGAAGAAGAAACATTAGCTCAGAATTTAATTGATAAACTGAAAATTGCAGGAGGAGACAGGGCTACTGACGAATCTTTATTTACTTTAGATAAAACTTTACAGGAAACACCGAATGATGTTCCGCTGGCTCAGAATGCTACGGGAGATAATCCATAAAACATCCTGTGAATCCAAAACCTTTTGAAAATCTGCCAGAATATTGGTAGATTTTTTTATTATGAAACTCCCTCAAAAATCACTATCTTTGCACACTCGTAATTCAAGGTTATGAGTTCAATGGCTAAAGTTGAAGACACCTTGAGTTGCTCCTAAACCTTAAACTTTGAATTTTACAATATGAAATGTGGAATCGTAGGCTTACCGAATGTAGGTAAATCAACTCTTTTTAACTGTCTGAGCAATGCAAAAGCTCAATCAGCAAACTATCCTTTCTGTACTATTGAACCGAACCTTGGAACGGTTTCTGTACCGGATCAGAGATTGTTTGAACTGGAGAAAATCGTAAAACCTGAAAGAGTTTTACCCGCTGTAGTTGAGATTGTTGATATTGCAGGTCTTGTAAAAGGAGCCAGCAAAGGAGAAGGATTGGGGAACCAGTTCTTAGCTAACATCCGTGAGTGTGAAGCGATTATTCACGTTTTAAGATGTTTTGACAATGGAAATATCGTTCACGTAGAAGGTTCAGTAGATCCGTTAAGAGATAAAGAAATTATTGATATAGAGCTTCAGCTGAAAGACCTTGAAACCGTAGGAAAAGCAGTGGAAAAAGCTAAAAAATTCATCAAGTCAGGGAAGAAAGAAGATATTCTTACTTACGAAACCCTTCAAAACTTACAGAAATTCCTTGAAGATGGTAAAAATGCAAGAGAATTTGCTGTAGATGATTTTACAAAATCAATTATCGGAGAAGTTCAATTGTTGACAAATAAACCGGTTCTTTACGTTTGTAACGTAGATGAAAACTCTATCAAAAACGGAAATGAGTGGATTGCTAAGATTGAAGAAATGGCGAAAGGTGAGGGAGCTGAAGTAGTAGTACTGGCAGCACAGATTGAAGCCGATATCAACGAGCTTGAAACGTTCGAAGAAAGAGAAATTTTCCTTGATGAGCTAGGTCTTACTGAGCCGGGAGTTAACCGTTTGATCAGAAAAGCTTATGACCTTTTAAAACTTCAGACGTATTTTACCGCTGGAGTAAAAGAAGTAAGAGCATGGACTATCGGACAGGGATGGACCGCTCCGCAAGCTGCAGGAGTAATCCACACAGACTTTGAAAAAGGATTTATCCGTGCTGAAGTAATCAAGTATAACGATTATGTCAATTACGGTTCTGAAGTAAAAGTAAAAGAAGCCGGAAAGCTTTCTGTAGAAGGTAAAGAATATATTGTACAGGATGGTGACATCATGCACTTTAGATTCAACGTATAAGAAAAGTATTAAAGTTAGTTATATTAAAAAGCGCTTCCATTTATTTGGGAGCGTTTTTTGCATTAAATTGATGATGTTTTGGCTACCTGGTATATTTTGATGTTTGGAACAGATACTAAAAATTACTGCTCCCTGAAGTTAGAGAGCAGCATTTTTATTTTAAAGTGGAATACCTATATCGAATCGGCATTTTGGTTCTATGCATGATGGAGAGAAAACAACACATTGATTAGTTATATCTGTACATGTTAACTCTGCCTGACCACTTCGACACTTTGGTTCATAACATGATGGATGAATTTGTGCACATTTTCCGTTAGTTCCTCCAGCACATATCATTACGCCTCCTTTAATGGTTTTTAACTCTTTTTTATTCAGTTTTTTACCATTGTTTAAATGTTGTTTCTTCATTCGTTAAAGTTTTTATGGTTTAGTTTTTTGTTTATTACAATTCAATACCAGGCTGGCATTGCAGTTCTGCACAGGCAAAAGAATATTTCTTACAGGTAAGGTCCGGAAGCAGACACATTTCCTTTCCTCCGGTGATTACTCTTAATTGTCTTTTGTTCAGTTTTTTTCCGTGATTTAAATTTTTGTTTTCCATTGGTTTGATTTTTAATGGGTTAGTTTAAACGAAAATAATAAAAATAATTGAATTATATCACTGCGTATAGAAAAAAATAAGAATTTTTTAAGTAGTATATTGTGATATTGATGGTGAATTTTAAATAAAATTAACAAATACGCTGAATTTTTTCAATAAATTAATAAAGGGTTGTTTTTTGAGATTTAAAATGACTTTTGGGCGTCAGTGTACACTCTATAATCAATTCAAAGAAGTTTGTTGTATAAGTTTGTATATTTGAATTTTACAAATCATCTGCGATGGAAAAAATTGCACATACCTCACTGGAAGATTTTTACAAAGAGATGGCTGCCAAACTGGGCAAAGATCTGGAAAGTATTTTTCCAAAAGGACTTCACAAAGATATCGGCCACTTCAATGTTTTTGATATTGCCCAAACAATAGAAAGAGCAAAGACTACTTCTGAAATGCCTTATAACAGAAGGAAATACTATAAAATCAGCTTCATAAAAGGAAGAAACAGGGCAGAATATGCAGATAAATTTATTTCAATACAACAGAACGCTCTATTATTTGCAACGCCTAAGGTTCCTTATCACTGGGTTCCGGAAGACCCTGATCAGTCAGGAAGTTTCTGTGTTTTTACCGAAGACTTTTTCATTAAAGATAAATCGTATTACAATCTCGAAGACCTTCCTATTTTTCAACCGGGTGGAGTTCCGGTTTTTGAAATTGATAATGAACTTGCAGAAGAGATTGAAAACCTCTTTAAAAAGATAAAAAAAGAAATCGATTCAGATTATGTATTTAAGTATGATCTGATCAGAAACTACGTTCTGGAGCTGATTCATTATGGTCAGAAATTACAGCCTGCATCCAAAATATCAGCATCCAATGATGCTTCTATGAGAGTGGTTTCCTTATTTATAGAACTTCTGGAAAGACAGTTTCCTATTGAATCATGGGAACAAAGACTGCAATTGAAGACCGCAAAAGATTATGCGGACAGGCTGGCAGTTCATGTTAATTACCTAAATAAAAGATTAAAAGAAAGCACCGGAAAGACAACCACAGAATTTATTTCTGACCGGATTATTCAGGAAGCTAAAATACTTTTAAAACAGACGAAATGGAATGTCTCAGAAATATCTTACGCGCTTGGATTTGAAGAGATAGCCCATTTTTCCAATTTCTTTAAAAGGAAAACAACCTTTACCCCATTGGAATTTCGTTCCTGATTTGAATTTTGCAAATTTCAGATTGATTCAAGCAAACACTTCAGTCCGAAAATATCCCAACTTTGTACCATCAAAATAATCAAAATACAATGAACACAAAAACAAATATTGCACTGGTAACCGGAGGAAGCCGTGGATTAGGGAGAAACTCAGCACTTAAAATTGCTCAAAAAGGATTAGATGTTATTATCACATACAGAAGTAACAGAGAAGAAGCAGAAGCTGTTGTGAATGAAATTAAATCAATGGGAAGGAATGCCGTTGCATTTCAGCTGGATACAAAAGACATCAAAAGTTTTGATGCTTTTGTAAAAAATGTAACAGATCATTTACAGCAAAATACCGGAAGTACTCATATTGATTACCTGATCAATAATGCAGGAACAGCTTTATATTCACCCATTACAGAAGTGACGGAGGAACAGTTGGATGATGTGGTGGATATTCACTTTAAAGGAGTGTTTTTCCTGACTCAAAAATTATTGCCATTTATTAATGATGGAGGAGGGATTATTAATGTTTCTTCAGGATTGGCAAGATTTGCAACACCGGGATCTTCTGTTTACGGATCAATTAAAGCAGGAGTAGAAATGCTGACGAAATATATGGCTAAAGAGCTGGGTTCAAGAAAAATCAAAGCCAATGTGGTGGCTCCGGGAGCTGTTGAAACAGATTTTGGCGGTGGAAGAGTAAGAGATAATGAAGAGATCAATGCCATGGTAGCTGGTGCTACAGCTTTGGGAAGAGTAGGTCTTCCGGATGATATTGGTGGAGTAGTTGCCTTCCTGTGTACGGAAGATGCAAGATGGATTAATGGACAAAGAATTGAAGTTTCAGGAGGAATGTTCTTATAAAGTTTGATAATGATAATCTGAAAGAACCATTATCTTTAAATAAATCGGCCGGCTCAGAATGAGCCGGCCGATTTCAATATGGAATAATGTATTTTATTCAACAGCTTCAAGAGGTTCCGGCAGCTGGCATTTCTGTTCTGAACATCCGGGACCTATGTATACGCAATATCCTGAAGAATTGGTGCATCTTACGTGGCCCAGTCCTCCGTTGAATGTGTGCAGCTCTTTCCTGGTTAATTTTTTTCCTTTGTTTACATTCTTGTCTTTCATGGTAGTTTAATATTGGTAATTATTGATTTCAGTTGATAGAACCTGGCATTGTGGTTCCCCGCAATATCTTGCATATTCGGAACATTCTGTAGTTCCGGGAAGGATACATATCTTCAGTCCTCCTCTGATGGTTTTTAATTCCTTTTTGTTTAATTTTTTCCCTTGAGACATGATTATTTTCTTCATGATTTGGATTTTTAAAAGGTTGATTTGTATAAAAATAGAAAAAATAAATTGAATAAATCACTATTTGATGATAAAAATGAACATTTGTTGCTGGTAATGATTATATTATAACATGACTGTCCGATAAAAAGTATAAAAGCATTGAGAATATCAATATTTATGGTATGAATTAACAGGTTACTATAATTTAAAAATAAATACGTCCTATTAACAGTCAGTTCCCATAGGAGCTGGATTTGATCCATCAGGATCTGCTGTTAGCAGAAAAAAATGAAGTCCCTGTGAAAAATAGAGCTCCGGAGGAGCGACCTGTTA
>Ga0075158_10003007_pt1 | contig 12032 bp, 20 predicted proteins | sample JI91814BDNA_FD_70968 | JGI IMG/M metagenome (GOLD analysis project Ga0075158, IMG submission 70968) | Wastewater effluent complex algal communities from Wisconsin, to seasonally profile nutrient transformation and Carbon sequestration -... | ecosystem: Engineered > WWTP > Effluent > Algae... | reverse complement strand
ATATGCTGTGGGCAACCAACAATAACCATTCGACTACCAGATGGATTGTAGACACTCTTTACAGTTACATGAACGACGATCACATTGATACTGCACTAAGGTCAGTGATGAAAGAATTGGCCTAGTGCTATCTGCTCTGCCCCTTGCCAAGCCGGGGGCATTGTTGATCGTACTAACCCAATGGAGTCCCCGCTATGAACCATCACGCCGAACTAACCGCAGTCCGTTGGTTGCTCTCTCGCCTAATCGCCCGGTACAACACTGGCGAGGCCGGCATAACCCTGGGCGATCTGCATGCCCTGGAAGCTGATCTAGTGCAGATGCAATCCGAGATGGTATCCCTGTAGTTCTCTTCCCTCTTTGTTTCCCTTCAAGAGCTAATGTCCGCCCATGATCCCCGTCGTCAATCGCCGGGGTAATTGGATGCACATTGGTGTGCAGAGGCAGGTAACACAAACTGGAGGCGGTGCAATGTCTAAGCAAGAGAGAGATGGACGCAAGGTAGAAGCAATCAAGCATCTTCGCAAGCTGCTAAAGCCGGGGAAAGAGGTATACTGCGTGCTGCGGCATGTTTCAGCGTCTGGCATGACCAGGCGAATTGACTTCTACACAGTGGTTAAGGGCGATATCGTCTGTCTCAGTGGATGGATTGCTGATGCTACAGGCTATCGTCGGTCGAAGAATCACGATGGGCTGGTAGTGCAAGGCTGCGGAATGGACATGGGCTTTGCAGTGGTCTATGATCTGTCCCGGACGATCTACCCCAAGGGATTCAAGCGGAATGGATGGAGACGCAACGACGATTGCAAGGATGCCGATTACGATGGTGGGTATGCGTTGATAAGTCGCTGGATGTAACCGGTCACGACATGCGGGGATTCTGCGGAGTCCCCCATTGTCGGTATCGTTTTCACCAAAAGGAGTCTGTAGTCATGAGTAAGAGAAACTGGACAACGTGGGCAACAAGAGGCTACACGCATGATGTAGCCAATGACCAACGCTCTGCCGGTGGAGTGCATCTCCATCAGGTGCGGAAGATTGACGGACAATGGCAGGCACGTATCCTCCAGAGCAATGGCAAGTACCGCCATCCTGGGGAAGTATCACCACTGGATGATGCAGAGGGAGAGGCGCGATACGCAACCGCAGTAAAGTCATAAGCGATCACCACCCACGAAGGAGTCTGTACCATGTCCAAGCGAAAGCTATGCAGTGTGCTGGAGGCCAAGATCGAGGCCATACGCCTGAGCAGTGGCCTGGGCGTTGCCGATGGGGAATCTCCCGATTGGCAACGGCTTGACGAACTGTACTCTGACCTTGACCATGCACGTCAACGCCGGGCAATGCATGTACGGGGGATGCTGGCATTCAGGGAGCAACTGAGGGCATCCATAGCCTAGTGCCTGACCATGAGGGGATTCGCACGAGTCCCCGACTGGACATGTACGGCAGTGGTTGCTGTGATGTTATTCAAGGAGTTTGAGCATGGGATACGATACCGATTTTGTTGGATGCTTTAATGTCACTCCAACGCTAAAGCCTGAGCATGCAACCTATTTAGAGAAGTTCTCAGAAACCAGAAGAATGGAGAGGGACGCAAGCAAGGCGGAACTGCTTGACGATCCTGTGAGAGTCGCTACTGGCCTTGCGATTGGAGAGGAAGGTGGCTACTTTGTTGGTGGCGGCGGATTAGCTGGGCAAGATCATGATGCATCCGTACTCAACTACAACACACCACCAGACGGACAGCCTGGGCTATGGTGTAATTGGGCACCAGCAAGCGGGGGAACAACCATAGAGTGGAATGAGGGCGAGAAGTTCTACAAATATATTGAGTGGATCAAATACCTGATAGAACGCTTCCTGAAGCCTTGGGGATACTCGCTCAATGGCACAGTCGAATGGACTGGAGAAGACTCAGAAGACCGTGGGCGTATCTGTATCACTGACAATGTGGTAAGAATCCAAAAAGCTGTGGTAACATGGCAGGATGAATAACGGTTAGCTCATACCCCCATGCTGGGAGTACCCCGTCGGCTTACCAGCCTTCTGCGGCGTGGGGCATTGGATGTATCGTTTCCCTTTAAGGAGTCTGAGAGATGAACGTAACTGACAGGAAGGTGCTGCATTATGTTAAGCGGATGCTTGGGATGGCAAAAGGTACTAGAGAGTGGCAGCCATTCATAGAAGAGGCCGAAGCATTGATTTCGATAGTCCTTACAGATTCCAAGTATCGCAAGCCAGCAGAGAAAGAACGAATCAAACTGGTAACAAAATGATGCTAAGCCAACTCCTAACCATCGATCCAAACTGCCACGCCTTGGACACTGACTGCACAAGCGGCCAGAGGCTCCAAGGCGTTGGCCTGCCCATTGCCCACACCTGGGGTATTGCGAGAGAGAGGCGGGCCTACGACGAAGCCAGGGCCATCCTGGGGCATGTGCTTCATGCCGATATCACAGCAGTCAACATGTCCAGCGGAGGGGCCGGGCTGGTACTCTGCTCGGCCAATGACTACCTGGGGCTGGTCAAGGCAACAGCAGCACTCACAGAGAATGGGGTTCTCATCGTCTGCGGCATGACATCGCATAGTGCGATAACAAATTTAACTAATCATTCTCTCACAAACTCATCTGGGGTGCTGGCAGAGTTCGGCACCGACAAGCAACTGGCTGCCAGGCATCTGACTGGTGCATGTTTCAGGCTCTTTGAACTCATGGACATGGGCATTATCATAGGGCTGAAGCGTGAGTCATTCAGCAACAGCCACCAGACGTGGCGGATCGAGCAGAGTCACAGCAGTGCAGTGGGCCAGTACCATTGCCCTGAGTCAAGGGGGTTCTCTGTCTTCGAGCGTACCAGGCCACCAACTGAGGAATTGCGAGAGATAGCAGTGCAGTTCTCCAAACTGCCCATGCGAGATCATAGCGAGCAGATTGCCAATCGTCCGATCATGCCATTGTCCAGCGGTCACATGGGGATGGTGCTGGCATCTGGCATGCTCGATGGGCTGATAACGCTGGCGAGTGGCGAGGTGGTCTGCATCAAGGGGATATCGCAGAAGGAGCAGTACAAGGCCAGCGAGGAGATCGTTGACCTCGACGACAAGACACAACAGCGGAAGACAGTCTATAGCGAGAGGGCTGTTCTGAAAATCAGGACTATCAATCAAGAAGGAAATCTGGTAGGATATGAGACAGAGAGGGAGCAATGAGCCAGGCAAAAGGCAGAGGCATAAAGAACCTGGCAACCCGTGCCAAGGTTCTTGCGATGACCAAAGGTGGCTTCTCGGCAAAGCAGATCGCTGCGGAGATCGGCGTTTCGTTGGGCCGGGCCTATGAGCTTATCAAGTTGGTCAAGAGGGCAGATTACCTGGAGCAGAAGGCCAATGTCATGGACGTAGCCAGGAAGTTTCTGCATGGGAGGCCAGAGGGATCATGGACGAGCAAGGATATCAACAGGGAGTTTGCTTTTATTCTTGATGAGGCCAAGCGGCACACGACGATTAAGGATGTACTGAGGCAACTGGGATATGTGAACAGATGGATTCACACCAGTACCATTGGCCTATCGCCAAGCCCAGTGCAGGATACCACCGATGAAAAGGCGATCATGGAGCGTATGTTGGCTGAGGTTGCTCGCCGGGCCGATGACAACGCCAGGCAGATTGCCCAGGCCAAGAGGGAGCAAGCCAAGGCCATTGCAGACCAGACGCACGAGATCAAGAAGCTGCGAGAGTCCAGAAAGCGAAAGCCCAAGGCAGTGGAGACGCAGCCTCTGGCACCCACTGAGGCATTGCTGGTTCCAGTGGAGAAGCCAATGGCGATTACTGCCTCTGACTATGCTGCTGCTGCCATTGCTGCTGGCAGGGTGCCAGTGCCAATCGTTCCGGTCGAAGACAAGTTATCAGACGATCTGGATGAGATTGGATTCTGATATTGAGATCACAAACCTAACCACGGGAGGATGAGATGAAGATAGAGAAGCTGACCACTGAGCAAATTACAAAGTTCCCTGAGTACGTCAGGAAATGGACAAACATTGGCTTATCTACCGAACCAGCAAACAGGCCAGCGGCTGAGGCTGCTATCAATCGGATGTACACAATAGCAGGGATCAAAGAGCCTAAGATTGTCTGGTGCGGTTCGCCATTGTCGCAAGGACTGACAAGAGCGATTTTGCAAAAGGCAAATAAGGCTTCGGTCGGGGATTCGGTCAGGGATTCGGTCGGGGCTTCGGTCTGGGATTCGGTCAGGGCTTCGGTCGGGGATTCGGTCAGGGATTCGGTCTGGGATTCGGTCGGGGCTTCGGTCGGGGATTCGGTCAGGGATTCGGTCGGGGATTCGGTCAGGGATTCGGTCTGGGATTCGGTCTGGGATTCGGTCTGGGATTCGGTCAGGGCTTCGGTCGGGGATTCGGTCAGGGCTTCGGTCGGGGATTCGGTCTGGGATTCGGTCGGGGCTTCGGTCTGGGATTCGGTCGGGGATTCGGTCGGGGCTTCGGTCTGGGCTTCGATCTTTGGCCAACACGAAGCCGGGTGGCTTTCTTTTTACGATTACTTTTGCCGTGAGTGTGGGCTTGTTTCACAAACAGAAAAATTAGAGGGGCTTTGGGAGCTGTGTAAAAACGCTGGCTGGATATTGCCACATCAAACCATCTGTTGGGTTTCTGAACGACACACTATCTTGCATCGTGACGAGCGTGGGCGGCCCCACTGCGATAATGGACCATCTATTGGCTATCCAGATGGTTGGAATCTCTATTACTGGCACGGAGTGAGAGTGCCACAAAAAGCAATTGAGTCACCAGATGATGTCACCGTTGAAGAAATCGATGGGGAGCAAAACGCTGAAGTGAGGCGTTCTCTGATCGAGATCGTAACCCCCGAAAGGTATCTGTGGGAATCAAAAGCCAGTTGGGTTGATTCAGATTTTGAGAAGTGCCGAAAAGGTGCTGCCCCTCGTGCTTTGCTTAGAGATTCCAAGGGGAGCCAGTGGTTGGTAGGAACAGATGGCAGCACGAAGAGGGTGTACTATATGCCAGTCCCCGAAGGTGTAAAAACATGCCGTGAAGCGCACAGTGCGATTTGCGGATTCGACGAATCCCGAGTTCTTGCGAAATCCTAGAGGAGTTAGTCATGACAGCGACTGTAACTAAAGCTATGTCAGCAATCAAAGCCGTTCAAGAGGCTGAGTCTTGCGAAAAAACTCGCATTACTCGCCGGATTGAAATTGGCCACTGCATTCACCAAGGTGATATTTACGTGCATTGTGTTGACGAATCGCACAAACGGGGGAACCGAATTGGCGGCAACAATCACCAGATAGCTCTGGGCACTGGCAACGGTGCTCGGCACATGGCAGTAGGCGATATTGAGGTGTTCGCTGGTGTGCAACTGCCTGAATGGGTGTCTGCTCCTGCCGACATTCAACCAGGCGAAATCACTGGGCCTGTAATCGTTGCGACCAAGGAGTTCAGGATTGAGCACCCAGAGCATGCCCACCATCAACTTCCCGCTGGCACATACCAAGTCACATATCAGTACGATCCACGCACCATGCGGCGGGTGGTTGATTGATGACCACCGTTAACGCTCATGTCACACATGGCGACAAAACAACGTACTTTGACTGCTGGAGTCTGTCCCATGCGTGGGGCAAGCTGAAGTCAATCACGTTCTTTGCCACCATGCCAGTGGTCAAGACGATGCTGGCAGCATTCGATGACAATGGCATGTTCTACATCCCAGGTCATCGAACTATCACCTTGGATGATTGTGGCTACAAGGTGATGGCATCCAAGGTCATGGGCAAGCACGCAATGGTACATGTAAGGTCATTGGACAAGCGTGTGCTGTGGACTAAGGATCATGCCGAACTCTATGCAGCACTCATGGCCACGCCGTTTGAGACTCCGCTGCTGCCTCGCTGGATGCCAGCATTCAGGGCGGCACTGGAGCATCGCAAGCTGGTACTACCAATCACAGGGCACAACCCCATAGGGGAGGTGCTGGGTGTGGAACTCACCCCGAAGAAGCTAGACGAACTGGCTTCCAAGGGGCTGAAGGATAGGAAACTGAATCTCAGGTAAAAGGAGTCCGTCTAATGAGAAAGACACGCGAAGAAACCCTGCGGTCAAGGCTGGCTGATCTGGCAGCACAGATCGAGCAGCTTGACAAGGCACGAGCAGAAACCAAGGCTATGCTGGATGTGCTGGTGGGGTTGCCACCGGAGCAGCGGTCAGTGCTGGAAGGATATTTGGAGAAGGTCAATCCAACTCCTGATCCAGAGGAGATTGCCAAGTGGTTTGAGAAATACGATGGCAAGATTCAACCGATGCCACCTTGGTACAAGCCAGGAACAATGTGGCATGCAACAGAGCAAGGATTGCATGTTGGGCGTGCTGTCGATGACCACTATCCACTTGGCAAGTAAGGAGTCAGCATGGCACACATTGATTCAGACCTGCGGCCACGCAAATGCCGAAGGTCATTCGCTGCAAGCAACATGGTTCCCCGCAAGCCCAGGGACGATGAACCACGGGATCACATTGCGATCATCAAGGACGATTTGATAAAGCATTTCTCCAAGGTGACTCGCAACCTTAGCAACAACCAGGTGATTATTCTCGCAAGGGAACTGTCTGAGGCATTCAACATCATGCAGCAGTTTGCTGGTGTGAATGACGATGATAGGTTCCCGAAGAAAGACCATGACTAAATCTATCTCCGACTTCATCCGCGAGAACGCACCACAACTAGCAGCCAAGGTGCGTGAGCGGATGAAGCCACTCCATGATCCAGCTACTGATGCACTGCACCCAGTAATCGGAACGCTCCTGCGTAAGCCGAAAGGCCCACAGGGGCATCTGATTACTGGGGCCGTCAAGGCATTGCATCGGCAACGCGATGTGATCTGGGGAAACTCACCCGGCACAGGCAAGACGATGTGCAGCATCTCAGCGACACATTGCGTGGCAAACGGCAAGCCCTATGCCTGTCTTGTGGTGTGCCCTCCACATCTTGTAGACAAGTGGCAACGAGAGATCAAGGCAACAGTCAAAGGTGCTGTGATAATCCCCATTGATGGCTGGAAGCAGTGGATGATGCTGTCTAAGGCCACTCGCAAACTGGTGACAGCACCGACGTGGTTTGTTACCCCAGCATCCAAGGCTAAGTTGGGGGCAGGATGGAGAGCAGCATTCACCATGAACAAGATCAGCGGGCTGCTGGTATGCAATGATTGTGCGAAGCCCATCTATCGCAAGAAGAACGAACTGGCCGACAGAGCATGGCTGGAAGCAGGCAAACGGTTCTGTGCTGACTGCGGCTCAGCACTCTGGCAGAACTTCGGAGCACACAAGATGGCTCCGAGCAAGATTGCCAAGAAGTGGCTGAAGCACAGCAGGTTGCTGTCGATGGTAATTTTGGATGAGAGTCACACTCTGAAGTCAGAAAATACACTTGCTGGTGAAATGCTTCACGACTTCGTCGCCACAGCCAAGAAGTGCCAGCTACTCACAGGCACCTTAATCGCAGGCAAAGCCGACGACATGAGGCCAACGTACTTTCGGTTGTTGCCATCGAGATTCCGCAAGGCAGGGTACAAGTGGAGTGACCGAGGTGAGTTCAGTGCCAAGTACGGCAAGATCGAAACCACGATCACCGAGAAGATCGGTGGCAGCAGGAGTTCAGTGCGGCAAACCAAGAAGATCAGGCCGGGGATCATGCCCAATCTATTTGGCGACTTCATAGCCGACCGGACACTGTTCCTGAAGCTCGAAGACATGGGCGAGGAACTGCCAGAGTACAGGGAACTGACCTCAGCAGTACCAATGGCTGCGGATGTGGCCACTGAGTACACCAACATGTGCAAGGCACTCATTGCCAAGTTCGACGAACTGGTTCACAGCGACAATCCCATGATTGGCTTTCGGTTCCTGCCAACCATTGCCGAAGCGATTCTGACATGGCCTGACGATCCGAGTGGCTGGGGTGACATCTGCTACAAGGACGAAGGCGAGGCACTGGTTCCTGTCTTTACTCCAAAAGAGTTTTCTGCATCGATCTTGCCGAAGGAGCAGGCATTGCTGGATGCTCTGGATGCTAACCTTAAGGCAGGGAAGCAATCATGGGTGTTCAGTACCCGCCATGCAACTACTGACAGGCTATTGAAGCTGCTGAGGCCACGCTATGACACAGGACATCTGACAACCGCAGTGCCAACAGCGAAGCGGGAAGCATGGATTGCCAAGGAAGGGCCGAAGGTACAGGTGATGGTCAGCCATCCAAAGCTCGTGGAAACTGGCGTAGAGCTATTTGGCCAAGGGTATAACTTCTGTGCCATAGAATGGTTCTCAACGGGCTACGAACTCAATGTGGTTCGGCAAGCATCGGCAAGGGCATGGCGGCTGACACAGACAAAGCCATGCTCCACAAGGTACTTCTACTACGAGAAGACAGCCCAGGACAAGGTTATTAAGTACATGGCCAGAAAACTTCTGGCTGCCCAATTTATCGAAGGATCGCTGTCTGGTGAAGGGCTTCTGTCCGAGACCGACGAAACCAGAATCGAGATGGCGATTATCAAGCAACTGTCTGAGAGTCTTTAATGACCACCTGCCTGTTTTGCCTGCAACCAATCAACAACACCGAGGAGACATGGGAATACAACGGCCAGTTGTTCCCATGCCATCCTGGGTGCAAGTCACCCATTCGCAGGGCCATTGACGACTTCAGGCCTGTGGTGCGTCCAGAAGGAACTGGAGCCTGTTGGGCACACTGCTCTGTGACCGAGCAGGACTATGACTACAAGTGGGAGCGGCTGCCAGAGGCTCTGAAGGAGCCACGCAGGGCACTGTACAACGAGATGATGACCAAGGTCATTGAGTTCCAGGTGGCAGCATGCAAGGCCTATGCAGCCTGCCACGGGCTTGCTGAGCCGACGATCATCAGGGAGTGTGGAGCCAGACCAGTGCTGCTCAAGGGCATGAAGCAGATAGTTGATCGTGCATCACCTGGGGATCATGTGCTGATCCCTAATATGCCACGCACCAGGGGCACCGCCCACGGTCAAGACCCAATGGCCATCATGCACACGATCAAAGTTGCTGGCAGGCTGGCCAAGGCTGGATTGACTCTGCACATGGTCTACAACTCCATCGACTGGAACAACCCTATTGGCCAGCAATTCGTTCGGCTGGCTGCCCAGGCCCAGCAGATTCACAAGGACACGCGGGCATACATCACAGACTACAAGCAGACGGATATCCATGCTCTCTATGGGTTCAACTGGGAGGCCATGCAGAGTCACCACATCTTCAACTGGGTCATTACCAACATCCGTGACAAAGGCATGTCACCAGTGGAAGTAGCCAAGGCGTCCAAGAAGCACTTTGGTGTAATCGCCCACGACGTTAGCACCAGCAAGAGCTACTGCGTTGGGATCACCAAGGACAAGGCCCACGCTGCCACCATTCGCTCACTGGGCTGGCGAAGGTGCTTTATCTGCAAGAACCCAGTGCTGGTGCCCAAGTGCCCCAAGCACGACATTGAGACTGTGGTGCTGACGCTACGAATCACCAGAGGGCTTCAGTTTATTGACTACAACGAAGACTTTCTGCACACGGCAACCACGCTTTGGAACTGGTATTGCAGCCGAAATCCAGAGCAGGATAAATTCCCGTGGAAAGCACGAACTGGCATTGACGAACCTGTAGGATAGTTGGTAGGATAGTGGGCATGTGGCACACGTCCTTGAGCAAGTCGTGTCGAACAACGGTATAGATACGCTCTTGGGAGTTATGCAGAAGTTTTGCTTCTGCCTGACGCAATACCCTAATCAAGTGATGACAACCGTGCAAAGGCAAAGTTGATGACTAAACCACCTGAAACGCACCACAGAGACCTTTGGCCAAGGTAGCGTGACGTAGTGCCCAGTGGAGAGACACAGGGCAATGGGACGGGAGCCTGATGGAAGGCACAATGAGCGTAACTCATTGGTAACTTGGTTCGATTCCAAGACGACCCACTTCAAAAACAAGGAGAAAGCTGTGGCGAACTACAACAAGGTGATGCTTATCGGACGTTTAACTCGTGATGTTGAGACTCGCACGTTCTCTAACGGTGGAATGGTCTGCAAGTTTGGCTTTGCTACCGAAGGCAGCCGACGCAAGGATCAGGCAACTGGCAAGTGGGAGTCGGAGCCATGCTTCCTGGATGTTGAGGCATTCAACCGGGGAGAGAATGGCAAACTGGCATCCAATTGCGAGCAGTTCTTGAAGAAGGGCAGCCAGGTCTTTATCGAAGGCAAACTGGTGATGCAGTCTTGGACAGGCCAGGATGGATCGAAGCGGAACAAGATCGTGGTTGAGGCGTTCACTGTGGAGTTTCTGGATTCAAGGGGGGGCGAGCAACAGCAAGGTCGGTCTGAATCCAGTGAGCAACGCAAGCCAACGGCTCAACCAGTCGATCTGTTTGGTGGTAGCGACAACCCATTTGCGTAAAGGAGTTCGATATGGTTATCACTGATATCCAACTGAGGCATTCTCAAGGGCACATCTATGTTGATGCAAGAATCAATGGGCAATGGTGTCAGTTGATTCAAGAGCAATCAGAAGAAACAAAAGGCCCGATCAGCCATTGTGTTTCCATTTCACAATCGACAATGGAACACTTTCTCGAAACTACACCTTACCCTAAAAGCGATACAAGAGTTTAGAAGCAAAGGAGTCTGGCGATGAAGGTAGGTGATAAGGCAAGAGTGATTGCAGGCAGCCCTGTGTATGAGGATAATGGAACACCAACTTATTCTCCAAAGAAGCAAGCATTTGGGCTTCCTTTGAAAATCACCAAAGTTGAAGGAACCGAGCGTAAAGTTAGCATTGGAGAAACAGGGATCGACGAATGTATTGGCAGTGCATACTTGGAACCTTGGAACGACAAAGAGCACTGGGACGGCCAGAAGTGGGCTGCCAATCCAAGCTGCGAGCCAGTACCAGTGATCCCAGATAGCGTCTGGGTTGGTGGTATTGAGTACATTCGCAAGGTGGATGTTGAAACTCCTAAGCTGACGATGGCTGAAGAGTATGCCAAGTGGCTCATTGATGCCACTGAAGAAGAATGCAAGGTGTGGGACGAAGAGGGCAATCTGAAGTTCACCACCAAAACCATATCAGCAACAGCCGATGGCGATCTCGTCACCATCGTTGAACGTGTCGTATCAATGGAGTAACCAATGACCCAAGTTGAGAAGATGCGTGAAAGGCTCATGGGATTCTACCGTGAGACTTTCGCCAAGAGTCTGAAGATACGAACCACCAAACGCAATGTGATTCTGTACATTGCACGACCAGAGCGTAAGGTGGTTGCCAGATTCGACATTGCCTTCGCTGGTGATGCCGAGTCGGAAACAACCACCAGTTTGGCTATGCGAATGGCAGATGCCTGCAAGGACGCTGTGGTAGGCCATCTGGTCGATGCAGAGATGCACAAGATGGATGAAACTACATTGCCACCTGAGCCGAAGCCTGAGCCACTGGAGCAGGCCAAGGCGATTGTGGAGGCCAATGCAGTGGAAGCGGCATTGCTAATGCCACCACCTACAAAGAAACCTGATGTCAAGGCCGACCCGTTGTCGCTGTTCCTTGAAGGCTGATGGCATTTAACTTTAACCAAGGAGTCTGAGTATGGCAGTTAGCAAACCAAAGAAGCCCAAGAAGCCCAAGAAGCCTTTTGTTGTAATAAGAACGTATTCAGCAGGGGTTCATTGTGGATATCTAGAATCAAGAGATGGCCAAGAGGTTGTACTGAGTGAGGCACGACGAATTTGGCGATGGGCTGGGGCGAACACGCTCAATGAAATATCGCAATCTGGTTGTAGCGAAACATCGACAACTAGGATTAGTACGCCAGTACCATTAATAACTTTGCTTCAGGTTATTGAAGTGATCCAATGCAGTCCTGGAGCAAAAGCCAACTTGGAGAAATCAAGATGGCTCAGTTAAGCGGCTACGGCGACGGCAGCGGCGACGGC
>Ga0075158_10003004_pt1 | contig 12037 bp, 11 predicted proteins | sample JI91814BDNA_FD_70968 | JGI IMG/M metagenome (GOLD analysis project Ga0075158, IMG submission 70968) | Wastewater effluent complex algal communities from Wisconsin, to seasonally profile nutrient transformation and Carbon sequestration -... | ecosystem: Engineered > WWTP > Effluent > Algae... | reverse complement strand
CTCATAAAAATCCGGAAGTACGCCGAAGTTGGAGAGTCGGGGCAGACTGACATGAGGAACGAATTGAACGATTCCTTAAAAAAATGAAAGTAATAGAGTTAAAATCTGTTGCTTTATTGCTGAGTAGGTTCGAATCCTACTACTTCCACAACCGCTGATAATGTAATGGCAGCATGCAGGAAATGTACTCTTGTTGTTCAGGTTCGATTCCTGGTCAGTGGGTTAATGCTCTATTCGTGTAACGGTGAGGACGCCAGCCTTTCGGGCAGAAAACAAGGGTTCGATTCCCTTATAGAGTACTGGATGTGAATAGCTGGTCAATATTGAATTGATAATAATACCATGAAAGTTCAGATTTTTTTTAAAAAAATTGGCCAGTTACCATTCACACAAAAAATGAAGAAAAGAGAAAAAAGGACTGTCGAGAGCAGAAGATCTTTAGTCAATAAAAACAGACAGCCTTTTACTTTTTTTAAAACAAAATATAATTAGGAAATGAGAAAGGTTTGTCAAGCGCAGAAGATCTTTACAAACACTAACAGGCATAGTTTATCAATAGACAGAGCTTTCTCAAACCTAGACACAATATGATGACTAATAAGCAATGAGTAATAATAAAAATAGAAACTATTACTCATTACCAATTACTCATTACTTATGAAAGATCTGCGGGAATGGTGGAATGGCAGACACTCTTGATTTAGGATCAAGCTTTTGAGGGTTCGAATCCCTCTTTCCGTACCAAAAATATAAATGATAAGAGATCAATGATAAATGATTGCTGAGCGCTTCATTAATTATCAATCATCATTGATCAATTATCATTAAAACTGATTCATAGTGTAATTGGCAGCACACAGGATTTTGATTCCTGGAGTTTAGGTTCGAGTCCTAATGAATCAACAGCATTTACTCTGATAGTGTAATGGCAGCATCTCAGTCTCCAAAACTGATGGTATCGGTTCGAGTCCGGTTCGGAGTGCAAAAAAGTGAATAGTCAATAGTGAATTTTACTTTGCAAATGAATTTAAAAATATTGGCAGTAAAACGAATTGACGATTCACAATTCACAAATTAATTTAAAACAAAATTTAAAACATGTAGAAAAAATGGAAACGCAACAACAAACATGGCAGAATATGAATGGAAAAATTTTCCAACACTCTATCACACAGCTGGTAGAAGAAGCCATCATCCGCGAACAGGCTAACGGGCACCGTCTGAAAGTATGTGTGGGATCAGACTCTCATGTATACGGAGATGCCATCAGCTATGCTACGGCAGTAGTATTTATTCGTGAGGGAAAAGGAGCGTTTACCTTTATCAGAAAAGAAAGAGAAATACAGAGTATCAGTATCAAGGAGCGAATGCTTAATGAGGTTAACAAATCCGTTGAAATTGCATACGCTATCTGCTCTGTGTTGGATACGTATGGGGTGGAAATGGAGGTACACGCAGACATTAATACCGATCCGGATTTTAAATCCAACGTAGCATTAAAAGATGCCATGGGATATATTCTCGGAATGGGATATGTGTTTAAAGCAAAGCCTTTCGCTTTCGCAAGTTCCAACTGTGCTGATATGATGGTGTAATCTTTTTAATCTGAAAATAATGAAAACAATTTTAATCATTAACGGAGAAAAATATTGGAAGGAGTATTTCGCAGGCTTTGATGTTGTTCAGAAGAAAGTTCAGACATCCGAATTCATTATAAAGGATTCTTCATTATATGTAGCAGATGAAGATGGAGTTTGTAAGCCGGATATTATTTTCTGGCGATTGGGAGCAATCAATCCTGAGTCTAAATACAGGAATATTTTAGAGCTTATAGATCACTCAGGAATCCCATGTATAAATTCAGCTTTCACATTATTAATGGGTTATGAAAGACTTACCATGTTGAATATCCTTAGAAAACTTGGTTTACCGGTTATCAATTTTAATGTGGCAACCAATACTCAACATTTGAAAAATCTGGAAATGGAATTTCCTTTTGTGGTAAAAGTTGGAAATCACCATGGTGGATATGGTAAAAGTTTAGTTTCAACAGAAGAACAATGGGAAGAACTGAAAGATTTACTGTTTATTCATCAGGATTATGTAACCACTGAAAAGTTTATTGATTATAAATATGATATTCGATATCTGGCTATAAATGATAAGATTTGGGCAATGAAAAGAAAAGGAAAATATTGGAAAGCCAATTCATTGACCCAGGAATATCAAATAATCAAACCAGAAGATGAGTGGATTAAAAAAGTAAAACTATTACAACAGTATATTAAGGCAGACATTGTAGCGGTTGATATATTGGAAACAGTAAATGGAGAAAAAATAATTTTAGAATATAATGATATTCCAGGCCTTTCAGGATTTCCTGAAGATGCAAAATTAGAATTGTCACGGACAGTAAAAAGTAAATAAGAAAACCATAAAACAAATAATCATGTATTTTCTAATTCAGGCTAATGTCTATTTAGATCCGGATCATTATAAAATTTTTGATGCATTGGAAGAACTGAATATTGATTATGAGGTAATTAATATTCCTCCTACCGCAGAAAAAATAGATTTTAAAACAGATAGGAAAGATGTTTTTGTATACGGTTCGGTGACAATTGCAAGATTGGCAAAACACAATACAGATTGGTTTCCGAGTTCTTTTTACGGAGGAAATCATCTGTATGAAGTATATTCAAAATATTATGGTGAAAATCTCCTTAATCATAATGTTTCTGTTCATAGAATTTCTGAGCAGCTGAAGTGGAAGAAAGGTGAGGTTAAATTCATTAAACCTTACAGTGAAGCAAAGATCTTTACAGGAAAAGTATTTTCAGAAAACGAATGGAAGGATTTTGTGTTTGAAGCTCTGGAATCTCAAAGTAATAGAATTAATGAAGATTCATTGATACAGGTTTCCGAAGCAAAACGAACAATAAAAGAAGCAAGACTTTGGATTGTTGGCGGGCAGGTTATCGATGGAGGCTATTATAAATTTAATGATAATGCTCCTTTTGAAGAAAAAGTATCAGAAGATGGATTAAGCTTCGCTCATGAAATGATTAAGCTTTTTAATCTTGAAGAAGCTTTTGTAATGGATATCTGTTTAACGGAAGAAGGCTGGAAAATAGTGGAAATAAATTGCATCAACAGTTCCGGATTTTATCCGAACACGAATGTGAAAAGTGTGATTAAAGCACTAAACATTTATTTTTCAAATTAAAAGAATAACTCATGGAAAAAACAAAAAGATTATTATTTCTGGATGATATAAGATACCCGATTGAGGCCTATCATTATACCCAACAGGATATTTTCCTCAGAAGCGACTGGCATATTGTTCGGAATTACGAGCAGTTTGTCAACAGGATTTTGGAAAAAGGACTTCCGGAAATGATCTCTTTTGACCATGATCTTGCAGACGAGCACTATTTGAAGCAGGATTCTCAGGAATTTATTGAAAAAACAGGATATGACTGCGCCAAATGGCTGATAGAATATTGTTTGGACAATGATCTGGATCTACCAAAATTCTATTGCCACTCTATGAATCCGGTAGGAAAGGAAAATATCTTAAACCTTTTAAAAAATTTTAAGAACGATTAAAAACTAAAACAAAATGATTTTCAAAACATATAACGCTATAGAAAATGCTTACCAGACCCGCGTGATCGAGCAGATCAGGATGCAGGGTTTTGGGGATGAGGTTTTCATCGTACAGGAAAAAGTTCACGGAGCTAATTTCTCTTTCTTTACCGCCGGAAAGGAAATTAAAATCGCGAAGAGAACTGCTTTCATCGAAAAAGATGAGAAATTTTTCAATGCTCATCAGATGTTGGAACGTTACAGAAAAAATGTAACAGAAGTGTTTCAAAAAGTAAAAATCATCCATCCGGATGTAGAAACTGTAGTGATCTACGGTGAATTGTTCGGTGGCGGTTACAAACATAAAGAAGTAGAACCTGTAAAAGATGCTGTAAAAGTACAGAAAGGTATTGAATATGCACCTTACAATGAATTTTACGCCTTTGATATTAAACTGAATGGAATTACCTATTTGGATGCAGAAGTGGTCAATCAGATTTTTGAAGAGACCGGATTTTTCTATGCTAAAATCCTATTTCAGGGAACGCTGGAAGAAGCTTTGAAATTCCCTAATGTTTTCAATTCAAAAATTCCGGCTTGGCTTGGACTACCTGAATTGGAAGACAATAAGTGTGAGGGAACGATCGTAAAAACTTTGAAAACCAAATACTTTGGGAATGGAGCCAGAGTCATTCTGAAAAATAAGAATGAGAAATGGATCGAAAAATCCAAAATGGTTAGAAAACAGGTGAAAACAGTTCAGAAACAGGTCCGTTTCAGTGAAAAAGCGCAGGAGATCTGGAAAGAAATCCAAAAATATGCTACAGCCAACAGATTGAATAATGTGGTAAGCAAAATCGGCGAATTCGAACCTAAAATGATAGGTAAGGTAATTGGTCTTTTTTCACAGGATATTTTAGAGGATTTCCAGAAAGACTTCCCGGCAGCTTTTGCAACTATTGAAAAAGAAGAGCAGAAAAGGATCAACAAAAAGTTGAATTCTTTAGTCATTGATTTTATAAAAGAAGAGTTGATGACGCTTAAAGTATAGTTTCGGTAAATTTTTACCGAAACTTTTTTATGTATAATAAGTAACCATAAAGGTCAGAAGAACGAAAACACTTCATTTTATTAAAGAGAAATAGAACTAATGAAAGTGTGAAAATTCCCATCCTTTGGAGGGGTGGCGAAAATTCAAAGAATTTTTGACGGGGTGGTTTAAAAAAGAAAAAAACAATTAAAAAAATGAAACCCAATATATTTTTTACCGCAGACCATCATTTTGGTTACGAGAATATTATAAAATTTTCAGAGAGACCCTTTGAATCACTGAATCTTTAACAATTAAATTTTAAACAAGTGAAAACAACAGACAATATATTAATAGTAGACCTCGAAGCAACGTGTTGGGAAAACCGCCCGCCAAGAGGTCAGGAAAGCGAGATCATCGAAATAGGGGTATGCATCATGAATGCAAAAACCGGTAAGATCTCTAAAAATGAAGGAATTTTAATAAAACCCCAGTATTCAAAAGTAAGTCCGTTCTGTACGGAGTTGACTACTATTACCCAAAATATGCTGGATCATGAAGGGATCATGCTGGATGATGCTTTTGATATCCTCAGAGCAGAATATGATTCCGAAGAACTGACCTGGGCGAGCTACGGAAACTATGACCTGAACATGCTTCAGAACCAGGCAAGAAGATTTTATACAGATTATCCAATGAGTGATGACCACATCAATGTGAAGACATTATTTGGTGAAATTCATCCTACGATCAGGAAAAGTGTCGGAATGAACAGAGCTTTGGGTGAATTGGGTATGACTTTAGAAGGTACCCACCACAGAGGAGTAGATGATGCAAAAAATATTGCAAAGATTCTGCATTGGTGTCTGAAGAATTACTAAATAACCTGAAATAAACAGCTAAAAAGGAAGGGTTGTCTCAAAAGTCAAATAATTTGGCTTGAGACAGCTTTTTTGTTTTAAAATGTGGTCTTGTTGGAAATCAATTATAAAAGTTATATTGTCCATTCCTTTCTTACAAGGTTGGAAGCCTTGAATTTTTTGCTTAACTGTAACGGGTTGCATTCTTTTGTTATTATTTTAAAAAATATTAACGTATCGGTAGAGTAGGATAATTTTGTTATAAAGCTTTATCAATCCTCAAAATAAGACACCAAATGTTGTGTAAATGTCATTATATAGAGCTTTTAGCTAATTTTTTAATTGTATATCTTTAAACAGAGAATTATTTTTACTGTGCTAAAGGCTTTGTCAGCTATTGTTTTATTAACTTAATATTTGTTAAAAAAATCACTTTTATGGGATAATTTACTGTGTGTCAGTCATTTTTTTTTATTTTAGCCAATGAGAATAAATTGATGTTTATTAATGAAGGTTTCGGGGTAAAATATTTAAACTGCTGATTGATTGTAAAGCAGGAAATAAGGACAAAGTACAGAATTCCGGACATGATTGACCACCTGCTGTTTTTGTCAGCAAATTCTTTGAAAGTTGCATCCCTGAAAATATTTCTTTATTTAATAACTCATTCGATTTTTATCAAGGTGTTTATGATAATGACCTTATAAGAATTTTATATAGAATATCCTTTTTTTCAGAATCTGTTTTTACAGAGAAAGATATTATGTGTTTGTAATATATTGTTTATTAGTATTTTATTTAATATTGTGCTGTATTTCTGAAGAGTTGGATGAAACTAAATGCCATTCCCGGAAGAGGCTTTGTTTATTCCTGTCTTCGGGACTGTTTAATAAATATAAAACGCTCTGTGGTACGGCTTTTGAAGCCTGTTAAACAGGATGATTTTGAGTAATTTTAAAGAAATGAAGTTGAAAACAATGCAAGGTGAAAAGTTGAATTTTGAATGGAATCAAGTAAAGGGATTTATCCATGGTGCTTTAAAAATTACCAGTCTGATTACCAGTGGTAATGTTGCTTTTGGAAAACTGCTGATACCCGTTCTTTCAACACTTAACAAAACGGGTTCGAATGTTAAAAAGTTTTTTGGACTTTATCATGAACCGTTACAACAAATTCGGTCTGGAATAGGAAAAAATCTTATCAGACTGCCCGGAAAACGGGGAAAAATGAATAACCTGAAACAAATTTATACATCAAATTAAAGCACATGAAAGAAAGACTTTATGAGATCCTTAATGAGGAAAAGATACATGAGATTATTCCCTTTCTAAAAGAGCTTAGTATTGAGGAAAGGAAAACACTGGTACCGTCTATAAAGAAAATGGACCGTGAGATCAGTAAAATTGTAATGACTAAAAATTCCTACCACACGGCAGGATCTGTGAGCCAGCATTCCATTATAGATATTGCTTCATTTGTCTGCATGGACAAAAAGAATTTTGGTAAAAACTATTGGAGTCTTTTTCGTAATGCGGAACAGACTGAGCAGATACTGGAATGGGGATGCCCGGATTGGTTTTCAGACTTTATCAATGAATCGGTTGAAGCTGAATTTACAGCCTTTAATTATAAAGATATTTTAGGATGGACAGAGAAAGGATATGTACATCCCAAACCAGAATTATTGGGACATCATCTGAGCAATTACCCGGCAGATCTTGACCGCCATCCTGAAACACTTACTACTCATTTTTGGTATTTGTGTGAATTCCCTTCCAAATCTTTACCTTTCCGTAAAGAATGGTTTCCTATCGTTCAAAAGCTCATTGCTGAGAAGAAAATTGAAAGAAAAAGATTTCTTAGAGAGTGTCTTCTGGCTTCCAACAGGAACTTTAATAAAAATGTCACGGGCTGGTTTATGGATGCCTTTACATCATTAAAACCTACGGAAGAAGAATTGTCTGATCTGCAGGATGAGCTGCTTGCAGGGCTTGTTTCTTCACAGTCAAAAGCGGTAAATACCATATTATCACACTTGAAAAAAATTGTTGGAACTTCTGAGTTTAAGAATGAGGAATTTTCACATTACCTTCCAAATCTACTAAGCTCAGAGGTAAAAACGGTAGTGGTTTCCAGTCTGGGGCTTACGGAAAAAATATTTCAGAGAAAGAAAGTAGATCCGGACATGCTTGGAATGGCTTTGAGCACAGCATTTGTCAGCAAGGATGACGGTATACAGTCAAAAGCAGCAAAGATTATCCTTAAATATATTCCTGCCTCAGAAAATATGATAGAGGCTCTTTCCCATTATTCAGATAATATACTGACGAATGTGCGCCCTCTCTTGGTAAAATATATTGAAGAGAAACAGCCTGAACTGGAGGCGATAGCTTCGGAAAAACTATTGCTGACTTCAGATGAAAATGCAGTACAGATCCTTCAGAATTTTGAAGATCTGATGTTCTATCTACCTTTGGCAATGGATGATCCGTATAGCTGTCATTGTGATATTGCTTTAACGGGATTTATCAAATTTGCAGGAGATGTGGATGATGAATCTGTGAAACTGATTGAGCCTGTGTTTTTGAAAGCCTGTAAAACTATTGCAAAATGGGAAGTTCCTTATCTGAATGTTTTACTATGCAATGCCATTATCAATTACGGACTGGCTTTAATGGAGAAATATCCGATTCAGCTAAAGAATCTGGAAAAAATATATCAGAAGACCAAAGAGGAGGAAGCTACAAGAGAATCTTACTCCAATTATCAGAAAAAACTAGGCCCGATAGAAGATGTTGGAGCAGATTGCCCTGCAAGACAGGCTTTTAAAGATATTGCTATCTATGCAGTTGAAAAAATAAAATCCGGTGACAAACTTCCTTTGTTGTTTCCTATCACTCATGCACCATGCTGGATTTCTCCTGTTACTTTGGTAGAAAGGCTGGAGAGCTATCAGAACAGCAATACGGAGCCTCATCATCTGGATATTCAGCTGGCCCTGCAACGTTGTGCTTTAGATGATACTTCAAAAGCTATTGCGGAAGCAGAGAAAAGATTAAAAGGTGAATATAAAGAATTACTGCTTTTCTTCTTTGGTAAAAATGCACAGCCAGAAGGAGAGTTTATACACCCTTCATGGTGGATGACAGCTGGAATTACCCGTTCTCCTGAGACTGTTTTTGAGGAATTCAAAAATTTCGGATATGATACTATTCCTGCAGAATTCTTTTCAGGGGCTTACCAATGGAAAACCATTGACAATAAGAAAAACTCATACTATCCGGTAGAGCTGAATATTACGATTCCCAAATATCATCTTGAAAAAAGAAAAGAACCTTTGTTCATGGAATATTTCGTTGCCGAGCAGAAAGAGCTTAATGAAATTCCTGCGCTGATGCTTTGCTTCCCTAATACCCCTGCAAATGCGCTGGCGAAGGTCATTAAATACTGCCTTTTTTATTCAGGAATTGCAGAAGTTTTTGAAAGGAGTCTTGTTTTGAATACCGCGAATACTTTATATCAGATCAAAAAACCTCTGGATGAAATTGGGTATCTGTTTCTCGGTACTATTTTCCTGGACAGTGATAAGACCATCCGTGGAACAGCTGCTGAAATTTGGCTTGAACATGTTTCTTGCCTGACGATGGATAATGCAAGGCTGGGAAGAGTGATTGGCTTGCACGAAAAACTGGAGTGGGCACCGGTGAAAAGATTAACAGATCTTATGCAGCACCACATGCTGAATGTAAGTAAAAATCACAATGCTGCCCTTGAGGAATTGATTTCCAATATTTTACTTCAAATGGAAGAACCGGTTACCAATCTGAAAAGAATTCTGGAAATCTACCATGAAGTATTGGCTTTGAACCATTCATCCGTTCATAAAGAAGTCATTGAAAAATTAGACAACTGGAAAGAAAACTCGAGTCTGAAAAAAATCTGTAATCTTCTTCTGAAAAAATAGAACATGGAAGATACGCTTGTATACAACTATTCAGAAGCATCCGCTTTAATTAAGAAAGGTGCTCTTGAAGAGTTATTTCTCGCCAAGTACAGTGAGATACATAAAAATACTGATGCTCCCTGTTTTTTCTGGGGAAAAGTAGGGCAGCCTTTTATTTTGGCCCGATGTCTGATCACACTTTCCAATATAGTGAAATCCAGTTTTAACCTGTCGCCGTTTCAGATGGGACTTCTTAAAGATCCTATAGTGACAGCAGGAAATGAAAGAGTAAGGTTTGAAGGTTTTTCTCATTGTGCAGGGGTGTATGCAAGAATAGACGTACTGCCTGATGGATTGGATGGAGAGTTTCTTGAAAACGGAACAACGAATGTTGATTTCAATCAGCCTATGATAACCGCATTAGGAAGCATCCGTCCGAATGAAAAAATTATGCTTTCTGTAGGGCAAAAAGAAGTGGGACTGTACAAAGAGGAAAGTAAGATAATAGAAAGAAAAGTGCCATTGCCTGTAAAATGGATCAAAGGGCTGGGAACTGTTCAGGTGTATTTATCAGAATCAGAAAAACGTTATACCTTCAATAAAATCCAGACACAGCAATTGTTCAGAGGAATGCCGAAAGGCGTGGTGAAGTCAGATTATTATTTAATTGTGAGAGGAAATAAACCTATCTTTTCTCCGGTGAAATCTGCAGATTCTGTTTGTATAGGAGGACTTCACAGACTTCGTCTTTTAGAACCCCTTCTTCCTTATATTGATGGCATGCAGGTTTTTCCCCATGCTACTATGCAGTCTACGACATGGCAGCTTTATATGGGGAATATCCGGTTCAGTTTTTCTTTATCGAGAGAATGCTGGAGAGGTTTTTCAGGGGAAGGAGCGGTGTTGGATAGTCTTATTTCAGATGTTCCTGATGAATGGATTGATGCATTGGATAAATATGCCTATGCCAATCAGTCTTTTAATCCCGGCAGACTTGCCTTGGAAGAGCATATCAGCTTTGATAAAGTAGAAAATACTACTGGCAGGCTTGCCGCAATGGGATTACTCGGTTACGATCTTGATGAGAGAGAATTTTTCTATCGTAGACTTCCTTTTAAATTAAGCCGTATTATCGGGCTCAATCCGCGCATAAAAAATGCTGAAAAATTGATAGAAGATGGAAAAGTAGAAATCTTAAATAATAATAAAGAAAGAACAGAAGCCAGAGTAAAAGGAACGGGTGTGCATCATATAGTAATCATTCAAGAAGAAAAAGAACGCTGTACCTGCGAGTGGTTCAGTAAATATCAGGGGGAAAGAGGCCCCTGTAAACATGTATTGGCAGTGAAAAAACTGGTTAATGTTTAAATACTGCTGATGCTCATCTTATCATTTTGTTGATCAATACAGAGGTGCAACATCTTGCGCCTCTGTGTTGTATTAGTGTCTTATTAATTACCAGTCTGCTTCATCCATTCCTCATAGCTCAGCACTCCCAGTTCCGGTCTGCCTTCACCCTCCAGAATAGAAATAAACTCAAGCTGGTTTCCATCTGGGTCATTAAAATAAATAGCCAATGCAGGCATCCATGCAAATACCATAGGCTCTACAGTTCCGGTTTTTAAAAAATTGTAAGGTTTTAAATTCTTTTTTTTAAGAAATTCCACAGAATAATTCAAAATATCCTCCTTACTGCTTGAAAAAGCAAAATGTCGGGTCTGGAGATTCTCCTTCTGCTCCCACAACCCCAGCATAAATTCTTTTCCTTCTCCCACCCATAAAAAAGCAATGGGTCTGGTTTCATCTCTGTGAGCGAGCTTTAGTCCTAATACATCTGTGTAAAATTGTATTGCATTTTCCAGATTGCTCACCTGAACATGAGTCTCATATATTCCTTTTATCATAGCTTAATTTTAATAATAACAAAGCTAGAAAACCCTTATCTGAAAACTCCGTATAGACGATTTCTTTAATGAAAATGAATGATAGAAGGATTTTATAATGATGAATTATAAGTGATGAATGATGAATTCAATTTTATTCCCACATCATCTGTGCTAATCTGTGGAGTCTGTGGTTATAATAATTTCAATATAGCATTATTCAATAGAGGTGGGCTTTAGCCCGCCTTTCAAATATAGCACATTTCATTCGGCTTCAGCCAAAACTTAAAATCAGTGCAATCCTGCATAATCTACGAGAATTATTAAAAAAAAAAAATTAAAGAAAAATATTCTACGCAAAAAGGTTGCGTAATACTGTTTTTACTTTGCATCAGAAATCAGAGAGGAAGTATGAATCCTTCCCATGTTTAACAATAAAAACAGTAACCATGAAATTTAATTTTTTAAAAAAAGAAAATAAAGTAGTACAGAACTACGAAGGTGCAAAAGCATATGCCATGACACCCGCAGAAGAATTGTATAGTGCTGTTGTTACAACAGGATTGTCAGATGCCAATTATGAAAAAGGAAACGACAGATTGGAAAGAATTCAGTCTCTGATCAAAAAAAATGATCCCGAATTTGTGGCAAAGCTTGCTGTATATGCAAGAAAAGATATGTATTTAAGATCCATTCCATTGGTTTTAACAACTGAATTGGCGAAGCAGACTTC
>Ga0075158_10003003_pt1 | contig 12047 bp, 18 predicted proteins | sample JI91814BDNA_FD_70968 | JGI IMG/M metagenome (GOLD analysis project Ga0075158, IMG submission 70968) | Wastewater effluent complex algal communities from Wisconsin, to seasonally profile nutrient transformation and Carbon sequestration -... | ecosystem: Engineered > WWTP > Effluent > Algae... | reverse complement strand
ATAAACAACATTCCCTCCATCTTTTTCTCTATTTTCGTAATTCATTATAATACCCTTACTTTTAAAAATGATGATACGTGATTATTTTCGAAGCTTTAATCTGTTTTCAGAAGATGAAATTGAAGAATTTCTAAAGCTTTCTGAAGTCAGATATATCAATAAAAATGATTATTTCATAAAGGAAGGAGAGCTTTGTAAGGAAGTAGGATTGGTGAAGTCCGGTATTTTCCGTTCTTTTTATACTTCTGATGAAGGAAAAGATATGACCTACTGTTTCCGGTTTCCGAATCATATGATTGCTGCCTATTCATCATTTATTTCAGGTTGTCCCAGTAAAGAAAGTATGCAGGCGATTACTAATGCAGAGCTGATTATTCTTAAAAAAGATGCGATAGATGAACTCGTTCAAAACAACCTTAACTGGACAAAGTTTTTAAAGATTATTGCAGAACAGGAATATCTTGAACTTGAAACCCGTTTTTTTCAGCTTCAAAGAGACAGCGCAGCCCAACGGTATGAAACATTAGTAAAGAATCATCCTGATTATATTCAAAACATTCCATTGCAGTACCTTGCTTCCTACCTTGGAATCACACAACGCCATTTAAGCCGTATCAGAAAGGAAATTTCTTTTTAGACATTTGTCCTGCTTATTGAAACAGGAGCGCTCTACTTTTGTCAAAAAAAGTTATGGAGCAAAATATTTTAATTATCGGAGGAAACGGATTAGTGGGAAAAACAATTTCCCGCATCCTGAAATCAAGAAATCCTCATCTTACTGTTTTTATCGGAGGAAGAAAAGGAGGGAAAACGGATAAAGACCTGAAGATTGACGTTACAGATCCTTCTTCTTTTAAAATTATATCAGACAAAAAGATAGATCTCATTATTCTTTCTGTGAATGATAAAGAAGATCATGTACTTCGTTTTGCAATTGATAACCAGATAGATTATCTGGATATTACAAAACCCACTCCGGCTTTGGTGAAGGCTTATAATATTGCTCAAAAATCAGATGTGAACAGCAGAATTGTCTTCAGCTCAGGTTGGATGGGCGGGATCGTCCCCGGCTTAGTTAATACCTTGTCTGATTCAGGTGATATTAATGAAGTAAAACTCTTTGTCTATTATTCTGTGAAAGATCTGGCAGGCGAGAGCTCGGCTCACTTTATGGCAGAAAATGTAGCCGTTCCTTTTGTGCACTATAAGAATGATAAACCGGTTGCTATCAGGCATTTCCTGGATACAGAAACCTTTAATTTTTCTTATGGAATCGGGAAGAGAAGTGCTTATAATTTTGATGTGCCGGATCTGTATATTCTCAACAATGTGGAAAGAATTTCTGATGTGAGTGTGAAAATGACCTACAATTCAAAATTCATTACCTGGCTGCTGGGATCATTTCAATATCTGAGAATCTATAATATTTTATCTTTAAAAGAACGAAAAATGATTTTTGGATCCAGCGGAAACGGTGATCAGGCTGTTTTTGAAATTGTAGTTGATGATCAGTCCGGACAAAAGAAACTGAGTTTACAGAGTTTAAAAGGACAGGCAGAACTCACCGCGTTATCTGCTGTTCTGCACACCGAAGAGCTGTTGAGAAATCCTCATGAAAACAAGGTGTATTTCAGCCATCAGCTGCATGAGCCTTTATCATTAATGGCACAGCTTAATGCTTATGATACCATAAACATCAATATCACACAATGAAAAAAATAGCCATTATCAACGGACATCCCAATAAAGATTCCTTCAATTTCGGGATAACAGAAGCCTACAGATTGGGAGCTGTGGAAGCAGGAACAGAAGTAAAAGAAATTGTGATAAGGGATTTAAATTTCAATCCCAATTTACAGTTTGGATACCAGAAAAGAATGGAACTTGAGCCGGATTTGATGAAAGCCTGGGAAATTATTCAGTGGGCAGATCATTTGGTTTGGGTGCATCCCGTCTGGTGGGGAGGGTTTCCAGCCCTGATGAAAGGATTCATAGACCGTCTTTTTTTACCCGGAATGGCTTATAAATACCGGGAAAATTCTGTATGGTGGGACAAGCTTTTAAAAGGAAAAACAGCACACATAATTACAACTTTAGACCAGCCGGGATGGTATTACCGTCTTTTTTTTGGCAGGCCCAGTGTGAATCAGCTTAGAAAATCCATATTGGAATATTGTGGTGTAAAGCCCGTTAAGGTTACTTACATAGGTATTATCCGGAACTCTAAGGATGATCAGCGGTCTCAATGGCTTAGGAAAGTAAAAGAATTAGGAAAGAAAAATAAATAATCTGCATCTTATTTTTTAGATAACAAAGGAATGACAACTTTATCCGGTAATAATGGTTTTTATTATCGGATAAAGTTTCATTATTCAAGTAAAAAAACTTTTGTTTCTCCATTTTTACAGTCCTTTTTTACCCTCAATCCAATAGGCTTGTGATTTTATGCATTTCGGAGATACGCCTCTTGCTTTAAGAAATTTTCTGATCAAAGACATCCGTTCTCCATTTCCGGTAAGGTAAAAAATCACTTCATCATCAGCAATAGAATCTTTTTCTTCTCTCAGAAAGTCATTTAAAGCTTCAATCATTCTCATGGTATTGTTTTTTGGACTGTGATAGCCATATAAATTCAGTTTTTCCAATGCGGAACACTCATCCAGTTCGTGAAGACAAATGAATAATGAGCCGGATTCTTCTACCGCTTCTTTAATCGAAATGGAACTTCCCAAAGAAGTTTCATCACCCACAGAAAAATGAATTCTGGCCTCACGAGCAAAGAATTGCTTTCCTCTTGGCATTAAAAGTTTGATAGCATCTCCTTTTGCCAGTTGGGTTACAAAATGACTTCCGGCAGCAGACCTATCATGCAAGTGAAACAAAACATCGAAAGTCCCGGCATGCCTGTTGAAATTAAAAGGAGAATAATTCCTGAAATCGCGGTCATTGATTCTTATTCCAATGGCGTAGGCAGGTTCATAAGGGACATCCTGTAAATCCGTTTCAAAACGTATCAGTCGAAGATCGTTTGTAATCTGTTCTATGTGGTTAACGGTACATTCTTTAAATTTTGAGGACCAAACATTTTCTACAGTGTCATTGATCCATTTTGGCAGGCTTGGCATAAATCATTTTTATTGCAAAGAACGTTGCAAAATCAGAAAATACCGATAGCGGTTTCGGGGGATTAATTGGACTATTCGTGGTTGAATATCTATTGGTGCTGATTCCGGAATTCTGACGGAGATTGGTCTTCCAGTTTGGAAAATAAACGGCTGAAATAGGTGTGGTCACTGTATCCCAGCTCATAAGCCACCTCTTTTACACTCAGGTTGGTAAAGACCAGCAATCTTTTGGCCTCAATTAAAATTTCCTGATGAATCCAGTGCTGTGCAGGCTTTCCTGTCACTTCACGAACGGTTTCCGTTAAATATCCGCGTGTGATATTTAAACTTTCGGCATATTCAGATGGACTTTTCATGGTTTTAAAATCTTTCCGGACCAAAATTCTGAATGCTCTTGACAGCTGTAAAGCACGGTTTTCATCCGAAGCCGGAGAAATATTCTTCCGGGAATACATCAGGGCAAACATTCCGAGAAAAGCATTAAGCAGTGACTGCACAACCAGAAATCCTTCTTTAGAAGCCAGCATTTCGTTTGTATATGAGGTATGAAGCAGGCCTGCTGTTGTATTGAGTTTTTTAACAAGGTTTTTATCCACAGGCAGCGGCTGTATTTCGCCCAAAGCTTCATCAAAAAAAGAACGTACCGAATCAGGAACAAGTTCTGCTTTCACAGCCACAAACCATCCGCAGACCTCTTTCATTAAAAGTCCCTGATGTACCTGCCCTGGCAATACACAGAAAATAGTGGAGTCTTTGGCTTCAATTGTTTTAAAATCCACCATCATTTTCACATGACCGCTTTCCATACAGGTGAAAATATAATGACTGTCCCGATGGATTCCTTTGTCCAGAAGAATATCCTTAGCATCGTGAGTCCGCTTATCCATCCTTTTAACATGAAATTGATGATGGGTAATGCCGTTTAAATCATAGGTGGGAATGGTTTGCTTCATCTTTAAACCTGTTGTGATGAGGATAATACGCAACGGCAAAATTACGTATTTTCACGGTTTTACATCCGGAATATTAATGTCAAATTCGCGGTGCATAACCATGATGCTTTTTTCAGGTCAGATTTTATATGAATATACACCGGAATTCGGAACAGAAAGAAACCTGTTCCGGATTTTATTTTGCTTTTGAAAATGCCATTTTTATCGCTAAATAAGTTAATACGCTGGCCATAAACCATTTCTGAACTTTTATCCATACCGGATGATTAGAAAAGAATAAGGCAACTCTTGCAGCTGTTAATACAATGATAAAGTTGATGCTGAAGCTGATCAGAACCTGAATGACCCCAAGTTCCAGGCTTTGGGTGAATACGGAACCATATTCAGGTTTGATGAACTGAGGAAAGAAAGACAGGTAAAACACAGCTACTTTCGGATTCAATACATTCGTTAAAAAACCAATGGTGAAAAGCTTTTTGGGACTATCGTGAGCCGCATTTTTGTCAACATCAAAAATATTTCTGCTTTTCGGTTGTATAGCCTGATACGCCAGATATAAAAGATAGACAGTTCCCAGTGTTTTAAGAACAGTATAGGCGAGTGGAACAGCCAGTAAGACGGCTGTCAGACCAAAGGAAACCATGATGATATGGAATAAAAATCCGCATACGACTCCGGCTAACGAGATAAACCCTGACTTTTTCCCCTGTGTAATGGATTTTGAAATCAGATAAATCATATTGGGGCCAGGGCTGATGACTAAAATGAGTGCAGCCAGAATGAAAAATATAAGCTCGTGGAATGGAATCATGGTAGTTCTTATGTAAATAATAAGGTTTCTGGTGCAAAGATAAGAGGTCTTCCTGGTTTAATTTTATCAGAAACAGAAGAAAAATTCATTTTTATTCAATTAAATTTTATTTTCCACCTGAATGTGACTTAAAAATAAATACCAGTCTGTTTTTTTTGTAAATTTCAACACATAAAATAATTATCATTCACAAATAAATACTATCATGACTACTGAAAACATCTTTGAAGCTATCAGAAAATGGAAAAATCTTATTGATTCTTATAAAAACGGAATTGACAGGAATGGAGCAGAAATTTTGAATTATTTGAATCAGGGAACTCATTTCAGCGTTTCAGGTGAAGACATTGAACAATGGAAAAGAAATCTGGAGACCGCAGAACCCAAAATGATTCATGCTTATGTGGGCATTCATGAAGAGCAGCTGAAATTTTTCCTGATTGATTCTAAAAGTGATAAAGATGCCAATTTCAGTACCATCCTTATCAAAGATTTTTTACGCGATTTTAGTGAATCAAAAATAGAAAGCAGCAATGCTATTGTGATAGATGTTCCTCCCATTACTGCTGAATCTGCCATTAACCGCAACTTCAGATGGAATATGTTTGGTACTTCGTGGCTGCAGTCTCAGAAAACAGAAGATATCTTTCAGTTGATTTCCATACCGTTTTCAGATTATGAAAATATGGAGATTACGGGAGCGCAGACGTGTACCAGCTTCTTCGGACTTACAGATGATCTGGAAAAAAAAGATCCGGATTTCCCTTATCATATCGAAATTATTACTGTGAAAAGTCTGGCCATTAATCATATGAGTGAGACCGCAGAAAATTATTCTACCCCAAGACCTCCTTTTACCATTATTGATACTCTTAATGATTATCAACTTCTGAAGCAAAGTACCAGTGTTTTCGTATAACAGTTTATCCCTGTATCTGCAGATTATTATTAATCTCGTTTTATGTACAGGGCTGATTATATTGGTAAAAGAAGGGATAAAAGCAAAACTTCCTGTGATTGTGCTTCTTTCAGGAGAATTCATGCTGGAGCTGTCTGATTTGGCCGGACGGCTGATGAAATTAAATACATTCAATATCTACAATTATACATTGAGCCAGTTTTTTGGTTTGATGATCCTTACGGTGATCTACGGCAATTACTATATCCAGCTTTCCCGTGAAGTAAGAGGGATGATCTATTGTTATGCAATATTAACCCTGATTACGAATGTGCTGTATGTACAAAATGATATGCAGGTTACCTTTTATTCCAATATTATCACCAGCATTATTATTTGTAGTTATGCGGCCTCTTATTTTATGAAAATCATTAGGGAAGGCAGAACAGATAGAGATCTGTTTATTGTGAACATCATTGTTTTCCTGTTTTTTTCTATTGAATGTCTCATATCCACTACCTTTAATTTTTTAATCAGCAACCACCTGAATTGGGTAGCTCCTATCTGGCTTTTCAGAGGCATCCTGCTTTTGTCTTTTTATATTTCTTTTATTAATCTGGGATGTGGCGTTGGGAAAATCAGGATCAGATAGTTGTATGGATATGGATCGGTATTGGGCTATTTTCTTTAACAACTTTATTCATTACGTTATTGGTGATTAGTTATTTAAAAAACATCAGGAAAAACAAACAGAAAGTCTCCCGGCTGGTCCGGAATTCAAAAAATGAACATTGGGAGCATATGCTGCTTTTACAGGAACAGGATAGGGAACGCCTGGCAGAAGAACTTCATGATAATATCATCTCACAGTTGAATCTCATCCGTCTGAATCTTAATGATAAAAATTCCGACGAGCTTAATCATGATTTAAAAAAATCAATGCAGCTGATACGGGAATTATCCCATAATCTTACACCACCTGATCTTGATGAGGTTGAACTGGCAGATTTAATTGCAGATTATCTTGAACAGGTTAATAAAAATGTAGAAGTCATTTTCAGGCATATCACCATACAAATACCCATCAGCAGTCCTGTAAAACTAAACCTCTTCAGAATCGTACAGGAACTGATCACCAATATTCTGAAACATGCTGAAGCGACCAGAGTGGATGTAACCTTAAGAATATCCCTGAACTATCTGATGCTGACCATAGAAGATAACGGGCGTGGTTTTATCATAGAAACTCATTCCGGAGGTATTGGTCTGAGGAATATTCAGTCAAGAGCGCAAAAAATTAAAGCAATTTATAAACTTAAAACCCAGCCTGAAAAAGGCACCAAATTCATTGCCTGTATGGCAATACAATAAAAATAAACATGGAACACTCAAAAATTAAAATCGGAATTGTAGATGATGATCTGCTGTTTGTGCAGCTTTTGAAAAATTATATCGAAAATAACGGCAGCTATCAGGTTGTCCTTACTTCTACAGGCGGACATCAGTTTCTCACGGAGCAGGATTCCGTGGCTTTAGATATTCTGATTCTCGATCTGAGAATGACGAATGGTGACGGCCTTGAAGTAATGGCTGAACTATCTAAAAAAGAAACGGAAACCAAAATCATTGTTCTTTCCAGCTTCTACCGCCGCTCGTTTATGGGGCAAATGCTGAAGATGGGAGCTCATGCTTTTTTACCCAAAGAAATTGAACTGGAGGAATTATTATCCGTTATGAAGACGGTTCACCATACCGGACATTATTTTTCCAATGATCAGATTGATGTCATGAGAACCCAGCTTTCCAATAAGCTTCCGGAATTTCACGCTTTTTCCAGAAATGAGCTCACCGAAAGAGAAATAGATGTTTTAAGGCTGGTGTGCCAGCAGCTGAGTACTAAGGAAATTGCAGATTCTCTTTTCATTTCACCCAAAACGGTAGAAACCCATAAGACCAATCTTATGATTAAGACCGGAGTGAAAAATATGGCAGGACTTGTTATTTATGCCGTGCAAAACAAGGTGATAGATCCCGATGAAATTGTATTATTTGATAAGTAGTTTTATCCAAAAAGAATCAGGGAGCACATGACTGTACTCCCTGATAACAAGAAATCTAAAAACACACTATAATTTAGGATTCAATACTTTAGCAATAGAAACTGCATCTGCTACAGTGTCCAGGCTATAGATCTGCAGAATACCCTGAGTAGTTGCAGCCTGACCCAGAATGTTTTGCTGGTTTTGTGCATTCACTGCATTTTCAAACATGATTCCTGTAGAATGTGCAGCAGATTGATATACATTACTTAAAGCCATTGCAGGAGATTCTGCTACTACTTTTACGTTCGATTGCGTTACTGCGTCTGTGATTTGTTCGTTTACTGGCATAATGATTATTGTTTATTGGGTTAAAAGTTAACCGGATTTTCCGGCTGTTGGGATAATCGTTTTAAAGAGGTCCGCAAATGGATTATGGATTAAGGATTTTAGCCATAGAAACAGCATCTGCAATGGTATCCAGACTGTAGATCTGTGCGATACCCTGTGTAGTAGCTGCCTGAGTGACAACATTCTGTTGGTTTTGTGCGCTCACTGCGTTTTCAAACATGATTCCTGTAGAATGTGCTGCTGTCTGATATACGTTGCTTAAAGCTACTGCAGGAGATTCTGCAACTACCTTTACGTTCGACTGTGTTACTGCGTCTGTGATTTGTTCGTTTACTGGCATAATGATTATTGTTTATTTGGTTTAAAAAACAACCGGATTTTCCGGTTGTTCGGATAAGGAATGTAAGCTGTTCGCAAAAATGGATTACGGATTAAGAATTTTAGCCATAGAAACAGCATCAGCAATGGTATCCAGACTGTAGATCTGAGTGATACCCTGTGTAGTAGCTGCCTGAGAGACAATATTCTGTTGGTTTTGTGTATTCACTGCATTTTCAAACATGATTCCTGTAGAATGGGCAGCAGATTGATACACGTTAGCTAAAGCCATTGCAGGCGATTCTGCTACTACTTTTACGTTCGATTGTGTTACTGCGTCTGTGATTTTTTCGTTTACTGGCATAATGATTATTGTTTATTGGGTTAAAATAACCGGGATTCCGGCTTTAAAAAATGGTTGTATTCTGCGGTATGCAAGAATAGATTAAGGTTTAAGAATTTTAGCAATTGAGATGGCATCCGCAATGGTATCCTTGCTGTAGATTTGAGAGATTCCCTGCGTAGTGGCTGCTTGTGTAACGATGTTGTGTTGATTTTGGTTGGTCATCGCGTTTTCAAACATGATTCCTGTAGAATGTGCAGCTGTTTGATATACGTTAGCTAAAGCCATGGCTGGCGATTCTGCTACTACCTTTACATTCGACTGTGTTACTGCATCTGTGATTTGTTCGTTAACTGGCATAATGATTATTGTTTATTAAGGTTAAAAAACGACCGGATTATCCGGTTGAGAGAATGACTTTTTTCTCAAAAAAGTTTAAAAAATTACGGCTTAAGAATCTTCGCGATAGAAACCGCATCTGCTACCGTATCCAGGCTGTAGATCTGCAGAATACCCTGAGTGGTTGCTGCCTGACCTAAAATGTTCTGCTGGTTTTGTGCATTTACTGCATTTTCAAACATAATTCCTGTAGAATGTGCAGCAGATTGGTACACGTTGGCAAGAGCCATTGCAGGAGATTCTCCTACTACTTTCACGTTAGATTGCGTTACTGCGTCTGTGATTTGTTCATTAACTGGCATAATTGTAATTGTTTTTTTTGAGATCTGATCTCGGTTAATAATTATTGAGGTAAACTAGTTTTATGTTGTATCTTTTAAACTCACCACAGATCCTCCAGATGAATACATTCCAAAAGCATTGGTATTGACAGGTTATGAATAAATTGACTCTGAAGGTTGGCTCTGAATACAATGGTTGAAACCCTATCTGTAAAATCTGCGCGAGTTTAAAGCATATTTTTGGGTAAAAGGATGCGGTTTTTATTTTTAATATCTGTCTCAAAAATAAATTCCTGCTGCTGGTATGCCGGCAATGTCGGATTCCTTTGGGCTCAATATGGATTCTGAATAATTGCTTGTGTACATTGGCGGCATCTGAAAAACGGTGCAAAATAAATGTTGACCTGATTGTATTATGTTGAGGGCACCGGATTTCATCTTTGCAGGGAACCAAAACCGCATCCGTAGTTTTTTTGGAAACTGAATCAGAAGCGTCCTTTTCTTAAGGCATCCAGTTCTCTGATTTTCATATTTTTTGGACTCATCTTTTTTAAGCCCATGACATAATTGCTGATCCCCGTCATCGTATTCCGTTGCTGATTCAATGCGGAATTGATCTGCATCTGTCCGGTAGAATGGGCACTTACCTGTGTGGAAATAGCCTGAGGCACAGCCGTAGACATTCCTGTAATGATTGCATCAATTTCGTTCATAGTAATTTCGTTTTTATGGTTCTATGGTCGGATATTACCGAATCTGGCATTCAGCTTATTCATTCGGTCCATTATTTTAAGTTCTTTCTCCTTTACCTTTGCTGATGAGGCTTCCTGAAGCTTTTTCAACTGCTCTTCATAGTTCATCACAGGTGTTTCAGGGGCAGCTGGTGCTGCAGGCTGAGTAGGTACAGACTCCTGCTGTTTTACAGCTTCTTCCAGCTTTTCAAGGAGAGGAGCAAGTGACTTCATGGTTTCTTTGATCGCTTTTTCTTTGATATAGTTCACGATCTCATCTTCATGTCTTAACACAAAAGGCATGATTTCTTTTTCTACCATTTCAGGTTCTGTTACAGGCACCGGAGGTTTTGGAGCGGGAGCTTTCTTACGGATTCTTCTGCGCATAAGTTTTATTTTTATGAGATAAGAACATATATTTATTACAGCAGATAATTGATAAATGCGAATGCAGATTTCCAATCCCGGTTGAGATCTTTAACAACATTATATCCCGTAATTTCCAAAGCGATACAGGCGGAAATAGCACTGGCAGACAACATTTCTTTCAATTGGTGAGGAGGAAGAGTCAGGATATAATCATCCGGAATGATAAGCGGTTTGCTGCCGGATGGAGGGGTCTCATTCACTACGATACTCAGGATTTCCTGAAAATAATGAGCAATCAGCTTGGAAGCCTGAAATTCCAGTTCCCTTTTTAATGCAACAATTTCATCCTGGGTCACGAGTTCAGAAATAGCACTTACATCCACATCATGTACAGAATATTGTGCTTCACCCGTATCTGATGGAGTAATTGTAATATCTGTCTTCAGTGTCCACTTTGACTTTTCAAGATTGACCGTAAGAAGTTTTGAATCATAATCCGGAACAGCAATTTCGTTCAGAGAAGTGAGAGGTAAGATTCTTACATTACAGTAAAAGACCTTTGGATCATCCAGCTTGACCATGATCACGGCAATTCCCGTGGATTTATCTTTAGGTTCCACTACAAAAGACTGAAAGTGATTGTATCTTTTACCTCCTCTGTTGAGACAGTTGACCAGTCTTACCGACGGCTGAATATTAATATCAGAGGTCTGAAGATTAAATACAAAACGTTCCGAATTGTGTTCCGTTTTTTTAGGTTCTGCACTTTTGGTGTCCAGATAATTGGTTTCGCTGTTTTTGACCAGATAAAGTCGTTCATTTAAATCATTTAAGCTTTCCAGATTTAAAATTTTGGCGGGTTTGGTTACTGAGGAATAATTCATCTCTTATTTATTTTAATTTTTTCAATGAGTTGGGCTATTATTGTTTTTCTCTTTGGATGTACTTCAGGCTCTGCTAAAGGAATTACTGCTTCTTTAATCTCTGGTTTTACGAGTGGCTGCGTCAGTTTTACTGACTTTAATACTAATTTTCCCCCATGATCAGCCGTGATAAAGCTTTTTCTCATATCTTCCTTTTCTGATAGGGCTTCTTCCGGAACCGGATCTACCCGTTTTTTTTTTCGGGATCTTCAGTCTCAGAGGAAACTTCCGTATAGGATGGGGGAGATGGAAGAGCTTCTGAGACCGGAAGCGCGTTGACATTATAAATAGTATTGGAAATTTTAGCCTTTACTTCAGCATATTCACTTACCATTTTGAATAAGTCTTTCATCATTTCATTCCCTTTTCCTGCATCCTGGCCCTGAAGGTTTTCGGCCATCTGAACAGAGGTTTCTTTACTTCCGGGAGCCGGCCCGAAAGTCGTTCCATACGTCAGTAGATTATTAGCCAGTCTGCTTAATGCGATAAGACCTACCTGCTCGAAT
>Ga0075158_10002999_pt1 | contig 12061 bp, 13 predicted proteins | sample JI91814BDNA_FD_70968 | JGI IMG/M metagenome (GOLD analysis project Ga0075158, IMG submission 70968) | Wastewater effluent complex algal communities from Wisconsin, to seasonally profile nutrient transformation and Carbon sequestration -... | ecosystem: Engineered > WWTP > Effluent > Algae... | reverse complement strand
GATCTCGATTCTAATGTGGCTATTTTCAGTATGGATGAAAACAATCCACACATCGTAAAATTTGCTAAAGAAGGAAAAATTACCTGCGTTTATGAAGAAGGTTTTGTAACCATCAAAAAAGGAGACTGGAAGATCAGAATAGGAAAAGCCAAAGACTTCCCGATTACGATGGAAGGAAAGGCCAGATTTATGATTGAAAATGTGTTGGCAGCCAGTTTGGCAAGTTACCTTTACGGATTCGGAATTGAGGATATTTCCAATTCTTTGAGAACATTTATTCCAAGTGCTCAGCTGACACCGGGAAGACTGAATGTTTTTAAATTTAAAAACTTTAAAGTGCTGATCGACTTTGCCCACAATCCTTCAGGATACGAAGCCATTGAGGATTATCTGAAAAACGTAGAATCCACCAAGAAAATCGGTATTATTTCCGGTGTTGGTGACCGAAGAGATAATGATATCAGAGAATGCGGGAAGATTGCCGGAAGAATGTTTGATTACATTATCATCCGAAATGAGAAACATCTTCGCGGAAGAACAGAAGACGAAATCAACGGATTGATTATTGATGGTATTAATTCCGCTGGCAGAGACGTCAGCTATGAGATTATTCCTAAAGAGATCGAAGCATTAAAACACGCCATGGGAATGGCAGAAGAAGGAACATTTATCACTGCTTTAAGTGATGTTATTTCCAATGCCATTGATCTGGTACAGGAATACCAGGCCAAGGAATTGCTGGAAGACGATAAAAACTTGTAAAATACATCTTTATAGAACTTATTAAAATTGCAATACGGAATAAAAACGTATTGCAATTTTTGTATCTATTGTGTTATAGCTGTTTATTTCACAGTATATAAACAATTTAAATTGAATCATTACGGTTTCCCGTAGGGTTACCATTGCATTCTCTACTTATATTTACGAAGTTTGTATAAACTAAAAGTACAAGTCAAGTTTTTTAATACCTTTCCATATGGGAAGGTTTTTTGCTTTTTATTATTGGCAGACAAAGTGCAAAATATCCATGTTGACTGCACCGGCTTTATTTTGGCAGCGTGATTCGGGTAGTGTTGAGAGGTTTAAGATACGCGATCTTTTTCTCCGCTACCATTTTTTCAAATAGTTTGTTTCTTTCATGAATGGGCAAATTAATGATTTGATCCAGTTCATTGATATCTGAACCGTTCCAGCCTCCATTTTTCTTATGGTCTTCCCTTATTTTCTCTATTATTTTAGCTTCTAGTTCTTCCATGTTTTCCATGGTTCAAATATACTACTTAATAAACATTTGATAAACTAAAACAATCCATCCGATTCCACATGTCCAGGTAATAAACCCAATCAGCTTCACTTGCCAGTCCGGGCTTTGAAATAACAAACAATCTTTAATAAATTCTTTCATCTTTCTAAGATACTTTTATTGAATGTTTTTTGTTTGCGGAAATCCGTAAAGAATATTTTTTTATGTTAAATCTCTATTTGTAGAATAATTTTTATATTTGATTCTAAACTAAAATCAAAACCATGAAAAATGTAAAGAAAATCTCTAAGGAGAAATTAAGAAGTATCAACGGAAAAGGAGGATGTCCTCCAGGCTGGCATGATTGCCCTATGCCATGGGGCGATGATAAAGTATGTATTCCACATGACAACCAAATGGCATGTCCGGATTTATAAAAATCAATCCCTCGCTGAGAGGGATTTTTTGTTACTGTATTTCAAGTTTTTGGTTATTAAAATAGGGTGTTTTTCCCTCATTATTTTGGGCGTTACAGGTTTAATTTTGCTCAACAATAAATAAAACGAAATACATGAGAACAATCAATTACATAGTTATACATTGTACAGCAACACAGCCAGATGTTAAAATAGAGAGCATTAAAAGGTACTGGAAGGAAAACCTGAAATGGAAAAATCCAGGGTATCACTATATGATAAAAGCTGATGGAGAAATAGTAAAGACTTTGCCTATCGATCAGATATCCAATGGAGTTGCAGGGTGGAATTCTCAAATTATCAATATATCATACATTGGAGGCATTGGTAAAAGCGGTAATCCAAAAGATACAAGAACGGAAGAACAAAAAAAATCTATTGTCAGGCTGTTAAGAGAATTAAAATCAAAATTTCCTAAAGCTAAAATTCAAGGACATAGGGATTTTTCCAATGTGTATAAGGCTTGTCCTAGTTTTGATGCTAAGAAAGAATATGCTGGTTTATGATAAGAAGTGCGCAAGAGCGTTTTTAAATAGGAACGGTATTTGCTTTAAATAAAACAGAGAGTCCCCGAATGACTCTCATAGTTTAATATGAGTTATCTATCTTTCGATAGGGACCCACATTGGGAATGGTTTTTTGTAAACAATCTTCTTGCCGTTGACTACTCGGCTTTTGCGGAAGATCAATTCACATGGAACCCCGTCAATTAGCATTTGTTTTTTCGACATGGCTTTACAATGAATTAATGGAGGATCTGTTTTCTCTATTGTAAAGGCGACCCCCTGCCTAAACAGAGTTTCCCAAAATGGGCAAAGCAAAGCCCTCCTTATCGGGATAGGGAGGGCTTATATCTTTGTTATTAGATTATAGTTCACTTATTTCTTTCTTCCTGCAACTGTCTTCTTTTCATAATAAGTTTTTATGTTCATAATATTTTTATTTGTTTATTTTATTGTTTGAACGTGAACTTACAAATTAGTCAGATTTGTTATCTAATAACATAATTCATTGCTTGTCCTATGCTAATTGACATTGCAAATATACGAATTAAAATGAATTAAAATTACGGGAATCCGTAACGTAATGTGTTATTGCTTATTTTGTAAAATAAAACTCATTGCTTGGAAAAATTTATATTTTTCATTAGTTCCACCCTCACAAATTCCGCCTTGAGGTTGCCATCCTAGCTGAATGTTTTCATTTACTAATTTAATCAAATTTTTAATATCGTCTGCTTCGATAACGGTGTAGTCTACGTATTGTTTCATATAATTATTTTAATAAGGTCCGAATATACAAACAATTCAAAATCAATGATTACGGTTTCCCGTAGGGTATGCTTGGAGTCTATCCGTATATTTACAATGTTTGTAAAAAAACACAGCGTACATGTCAATTTTTTTATCCTCCTTCTTGGGGGATTTTTTTATGATTTGGAGAGGTCTTCAGGAGTAAAAAATAAAACCTCCAGAGTTTCGGAGGTTTGTTTCTATAAGTCTTTATACTCTGCATTTTTTTAAGATAAAAATACAAAGGAATAAGTTCTAATCTTAGGGTAAAGCTATCCGAAAAAGGTATTGGAACTTCCGATCCAGATCGCATCTTTTTTATTGAAATCCACATTGACCATGGCGGCTTTTGTCATTCTTCCAAGATTTTCCAATAGGATAGGGCGTTCATCATTTTCCCGCCAAATATATAACAAACGGATCTCCGCTTTTGAAAAATCCCCGTTGATATCTTCAAAAAGAGGTTCATACTGCACTTTTCTCTGTAAAATATAGTTTTCCTTATCCTGAATAGAATCTGTAATTTCCTGGGTAGGATTTAAATTAACGCCACTTCCCGCGAATGAAAATAAAGGCTTTAATACAAAGTCTTCAAGATTTTCGTTTTCCGGAAATTCATGCAGGAAATAACTCTTTGGAACAAACTGATGCTTCAGTAAAGGTAAAAGGAACTTTGAGATTTTAAAGAACCAGTTCGGGTGGGTAATCCATTTGACATCCACTTCCTCACGGAAATCAAATTCTGTAGTAAGATCAGGAATATTATCCAGCTCGTCAAATATAACACGGTTGTAGATTCTTTTGATTTCGGTTAGCTTACCATTATTTTCATAATAGAGCTTTCGTCCTTCCTTCTTCACCTTCGTCAGGCATACTGTTTTGATGCCTATTAATTTTTCTGTCAGAGCAAAATCTATAGCTGTTTTTTGTTTTTCCGGGAAAATTTCGAGTAAGATTACATTTTCGGGATTTTCATCTCCTACAATCAGTTCTTTTAAATAATTTTTAAAAGTTTCATGGGGCATAGGATTTCTGATCTCTGAGAGAAAAGGGTAGACTTCACAGTACGTCTCTTCATACACCTTTTGAAAAGCATACAAAGAAGGAAATGCCTGAAGCTCTATCAGCTGAGGTTCTATTGCTCCGTTTTCACTTTTGCAGACTCCAAAATCTATGGTGAAAAAATGAGGCTGATTGGTATCATTAGGAACCCTGCAGTTATCAGGAATAGCTTTTTGAAGGAGTTCTGCCGGCATTGCTTTAATCTGGCTGATAATACTTTCGCTGGCATCTATCAGTTTTTTCTCAAACTCTTTGGTCAAAAAAACAGGACTTTCTGAAACTCTGAAACCAGGTGCTGTTCCACCTTTTTCTGTTAATATATTTTTGAGTTGACTGTATTTTTCATCCGAAAACTCCTGATTGTACTGTTTTCTGTATTTTGGGATCATATTTTTTTTCTTTTGTGGTGTTAAAAAAATCGGACGTTTCTGCCCGATTGTTATAGGTAGCTGGAAGCCAGAAGCCAGAAGCTGGGAGAGGGAAGTTCTTATAAACATGCAAATATTTACACTATCAGTTCATGAATAAAAGGATATGTAGTAGTCCCAACTGATAATAACCTTCAGCATCCTTCTTCCAGCTTCCAGTCTCTTAAACCAAAGTTTCAACTTCTTTCAAAATGTTTTTTTTTGCAAACTGAAGAAATCTCGGAAGAATCTGATGTCTGGTCAGAATGATTTTATCTTCATCGTCTATTCTATCGATCGTTTCAAGATATTTTTCCATTCCAAAGCTTTCAATCATAGCTTCTTTATTCTTTTCATCTTTCAGATTTTCGATCAAAGATTCAGGATTGGCTTCAGGGTGAAACTGGGTTCCGAATATTTCCTCCGAAAAACGAACTGCCATTACTGCTCTTTCAAGATTGATATGAGGACGGAATTTTTCAATCGCCATGATGGTCATTCCCAATTCTTCAAAACGCTCATGATCGGGTTCAATAAACTGATAGGCTCTGGAATCTACCGCATAAAAAGGATCCTTAAGATTCTTGAACAAAAACTCTTCTTTGCCTTCCTCTGTTTTGTGAACAGGCATTACTCCGAAAGAATAAGACTTTCTTTTGCAGATATTTCCCAGATTCCAGTGAATACTTGCCAGCTGGAATGAATGGCAGATAAGGAAAAGGTATTTTTTATCTTCATGGTATTTATTATGCTCAAAAACGGAGTCTAAAAAATGAGCAAATCGGTCTTCCCAGGCAACGCCTTCACGATGTGGGTTTCCTGGTCCGCCTGAAGAAATAAAAATATCAAAATCTCCGATCTCCGGCATTTCATCTTTAAATCTCACATCAAATGTTTTGATCACAACATTTTCTTCAGAGTTCTGCTGAAATGATTCAGAAATTTCTTTAATGTTTCTAAATCCTTGGTTTACATGATTGTTGTTCATGTCCAGCAGAGCAATTCGAATATCTTTCATTACATCATATTTTTTGTAAAGTTACCAAAAATATTATGAAGCAGTTTCACCATGGGTAATGCCATACTCCGTTTCAGAGATCATATAATCAACCACTTTCGTCAGATCGCCTGTTTCTTTAAAGATCTGAAGCTGGCGGTCTGCACCGGTTCCGTTTTCCAGAATTTTCCAGGCATATTCCACTTCATGGCGGCATCCCAGTTCGTCTACTACATCATCAATGAACTCTAAAAGCTCTTTCAATAAATGAGGATATGGAACAGATTCTTCTTTTCCAAAATCAATCAGATGGGCTTCAATACCGCTTTTGGAGGCACGCCATTTATTTTCGTTTAACAGCAATCTTCTGTAGCTTCTGAAGCTTAGATTTTGCTGGTGAAGTTTATAAATTTTAGCAACAAGACTTTGCATAATTGCTGCAAGACAAACGGTTTCATCAATTCTTAACGGCATATCACAGATTCTGAATTCAATCGTAGGGTAGAACGGATGTACCCTTAAATCCCACCAGATTTTCTTGGCATTGTCGATGGTTCCTGTTTTTACCAGAAGATCTACATAGCTGTCGAATTCTGCCAGAGAGTTAAAGTAACTCGGAATACCTGTCCTTGGGAATTTCACGAAGATTTCCTGTCTGTACGATTTAAAACCTGTGTATCTTCCGATCCAGAAGGGTGAATTGGTAGAAAGTGCATACACGTGAGGAAGGAAATACCTCATCACATTCTGAATTCTTACGCCTTCTTCACGGTTGGGAATTCCAATATGAACATGCAGTCCGAAAATAAGATTTTCACGGGCTACATCTCCCATATCATCTACGATTTTAATGTATCTTTCTCCCTGAGTGATATTGTTGTCAGACCAATGAGAGAATGGGTGAGTGCCACCTCCGGAAACACGAAGTCCCTGTTCATGGGCGGTATTGATGAGGTGACGCCTTAAATTAGTTAATTCTGCTCTGGCTTCCTGGATATTCTGACAGATTCCCGTTTCCATTTCAATCATGGATTCGTGCATTTCGTGCTTTAAATTTTCACTTAAAACCGCTTTGCCGCCTTCAATGATTTTTGAAACGTGAGAAACCAGATCTCTGCTTTCCACATCGATGATCTGATATTCTTCTTCAATTCCAATAGTAAACTGATGATGCATTTATTTTGTGTTTTTTAATTCTTTTTCAATGTTATTTAATGGAATTTTTCACAAAGGTTCCCCAGGCAATATTGGGTTTCCCCGGAACATATTCTTTAGCTTTTTCTATAGCCAGTTTGGCAGCATGCTCTATGATCCATGCAAAGTTTTCTTCTCCTACAGAATTTCGGTCAGCATCCGGAGCGGGGTTGCAGAAGTCGATGGCATAAGGAATACCGTCTCTTACAGCAAATTCAACCGTGTTGAAATCATATCCCAACGCCTGATTCATTTTAATCGTGTAATCATGAATGGTTTTCAATAGCTTTTCAAGTTCTTCACCTTGTGTCTGATGCGTGGTGGCATATCTCAGATGAGGAGCATTTCTTGGCTCATAAGGCATGATGTGAACATATTTTTGGCCCAGACAGTAGACTCTGTAATAATCATCAAAGATAATTTCCTCCTGTACCATCATGACCAGCTGTTCTGTTTCTCCCAATTTGTTCCAAAGGTCATCCGGATTTTCAACTCTGTATACATTTTTCCAGCCGCCACCATCGTGAGGCTTCATGTAGGCCGGAAACCCTACATAATTAAAGATATATTCCCAGTCATGTGGAAATTTCAGATTTCTGAATGAAGTTTCTGAGGTGTTGTCCGGTCTTTCGTGTGACGGAAGCAAAACTGTTTTAGGAAGCGGAATTCCAAGTTTAGACATCAGGGCATTGTTGAAAAACTTCTCATCAGCACTCCACCAGAAGGGATTATTGATTACATAAGTACCGTTAAGGGCTGCATTTTTTAAATAAGCTCTGTAAAAGGGAACGTCCTGCGAAATTCTGTCGATGATCACTGCGTAACCATAATCTGCTCCCTGTTCCAATTTATCAATAGTAACGGGCTCAGCGATGATATCTCCACCTCCCAGCTCATTTACTTTGTCTATAAATGCACAGGGAAACGTGTCTTCCATACCGAAAAGAATTCCTACTTTTTTTGTCATAATTTTTGTTTTTAAGGTGGGTGTATATTTTTTCTATTTGTCTTTTTATTGTTTTAAGAGAAAAATGCTCCTATGAAGGTAGGGAAAACCATTCTCCACAAAGGCCAGTCGTGGCCAATCCATTTTCTTTCATCATACCAGAAGTCTATCCCTTTTATTCTTAGGATTTCAGCCATTTCAATATTTTTATCCTTGCAGATGTCCTGATCAGAAGTACTCAGTACAATATGCATGTGTTTGTACTTCCAGGCTTCATCATTTCTTACAAATTCCCTTGGGCAATTGAAGTATACCATATCATCAGAATAGCCATCCATAAAATTCCTTATACTGAAGGCTCCTGAAAGGCAAAACAGATGAGAAACCACATCCGGAAATCTGAAAGCGAAATTAGCAGCATGATATCCTCCGAAACTTGCTCCTGCTACCGCCACCCGATGGGTCTTGTGAAGCTTTTGAATGTAAGGGACAAATTCCTTGATCAGAAACTGGACATACCGTTCGTAGTTTCTTATTCTTTGCTGAGGAGAGATTTTTTCATCATAAAAACTCCAGCTGTCAATGGTCTGTACATTGTAAAGCTTTACTTTTCCCTGTTCTATAAACCAGTTGATACTTCCATTAAGATGAAAATCATGATTCTGGGTATATTGTCCCTGGGAAGTTGGAAACATAATGACAGGATGACCGTAATGCCCGGTCACTTCTACTTTGAGACTTGTTCCCAATATATTTGAATAATACTCTGTATGTTCTATATGAGGCATTTTTCCTTGTTTAGTTTTATCTTTTCTAAATTACATTTTAGTAGGGAATCTTGGATCAGATTGTATATTATGAATTCAATAACATTTTGAATATCAATATAAAGCTTCGTTTTTAGGAGCTAAGTTTATTACTTTTAGGAGGAAGGATATTCAGCATATTCGTATGGATTATTTCTGCTGCAGCATCCAGCCTGTCCTGTACAACGGAGGCATCTCCGGATTTATACACAATTCCGACATGATAATCTATGGGAAGAAATTTGACAACCTCTTCACATTCAAAATTGCTGTAATCCGGCTCTTTATCTTTAATCAGGGCAACGATCAGACCTGAATAATAACCTGTAGGGGGAGAAATACCATAATCATTACCTCTTAAAAGGGCATCTTCAATTTTCGCCCATTCTCTCCAGATATTGATGCCGCTTGACGCTTCTACCAGGTCCGGAATATGAGCACCTCCAACTCTTGATGAGGTTTCAAGGAAATACCATTTTCCATCTTCTTTTCCACGGATAAATTCGGTATGGGTTGCTCCATTAATCAGTCCGAAATTGGACAGTACTTTAGCGTTTATTTCTTCCAGTGCTTTAAACTCCTCAGAATATCTTCCTAAAGTTTTGGACCGGAATACTCCGCCTTCATGTGATACCTGCATAGGAGGAGCAAGATATTTTGAGGCAGAAGTGAATACTATTTTTTTATTGAAAGTAAGACTGTCTACATGGTAAACATCTCCGGGTTTAAAGCTTTCCAGTAAAAAAAGATGACGTTCTTCTCCCAGCGTTTCCAATGCTTCAAGAAGTTGTTCTTTGGAGGTTATTTTCTTGATGCCTGATGCTGATGCTTCGGAACGGGGTTTCAGTACCCATGGAGCAGAAACGCGGTCTGTAAATTCATCCACTTCATGATCATTGAATACAGCTGTGAATTCAGGAACGCTGATTCCGGAATCCTTTGCTTTTTGGCGCATAGCCAGTTTATCTCTGAAATATCGGTGGGTAGTCTGTCCCATTCCGGGAATACGGAATGTTTCTCTGATTAATGCTGCTTTTTCAACATCATAATCATCCAAAGCCACTACCGCATCTACTTTTCTGGTTTTCATCAGGTGGGAAAATCCCTGAATCAGATGTTCCAGATTCCATACGGATGGCTTTAGCTCAGGCATATAAAATGCTTCATCAATAGCATGCCAGGGCCAGTTTTTTTCTTTGAGGTTTTCGGAGGTTACAAGGATTATTTTATTGCCGAGCTTCTTCATTTCGTCCATAAAATCGTAGCCTTTGTAATAGCACGAAATACACACAATAGTTTTCTTCTCCATATAATGTTTTTTAAGATTTAGTGAATTTTCAAAAATAAAAGCATTTATTTATTATTTTATTAATAGCAAAAAATGAAATATAGTGTGTTTTTGAAAATTCACTAATCAATTATACAGAGTTTTTTTGTAAAAAACTAATTTTTAGTGATAATTTTCAATTAAATTCACGAGGAGTTGAACCCCAAAACCTGTTGCTGCCTTTTCTTTGGCATAACCTACACTTCCAAAGGCTACTCCGGCAATATCCAGATGAGCCCATTTCGGGTGGTTTTCAATGAATTGTTCTAAGAATTTTGCTGCAATAATACAGTCTCCTACAGGTTTTAGAGAAATGTTTTTCATATCCGCTACATCAGACTGGATATCGTCTTTCCAGATATCCCATAAAGGAAGATTCCATACTCTCTGATTGGTCTGGTCTCCTGTTGTGATCAGTTTGTTTTTCAGGTCTTCATTATTGGAGAACATTGCAGCACAGGTATCTCCGAACATTCTTACTGAGCTTCCTGTTAACGTAGCCAGGTCAATAAGGAAATCTGTTTTGTAGTTTTTAGAAAGATAAGATAAGCCATCTGCAAGAATCAGTCTGCCTTCCGCATCAGTATCAAGTACTTCAATGGTTTTTCCGTTATAAGCTGTAATTACGTCACTTGGAAGCAGTGCCTTTTCTGAAACGGCATTATCTGTGATGGGTAGTACAGCGACAATGTTTACCGGAAGCTGCATTTCAGCGGCATAGATTAACGTTCCCAAAACAGCAGTAGCACCTCCCATATCAGATTTCATATAATGCAGATTGGCAGAGCTTTTTATTGATATTCCTCCGGTATCAAACAAAATACATTTTCCTACCAGTCCGAAAGTCTTGGCATTTTTTGCTGTCGTTTTATATTCTAAAATAGTGAAAGCGGCATCATAAGCACTTCCCTGGTTCACGGAAAGATAAGCGCCTAATCCAAGCTCTTCACATTTCTTCCTGTTGAAAGCGGTGTATTTTAAGTCATATTTTTTAGCCAGGTTTTTAAGGTAGGCACTTAAGATATCCGGTTTTTTAAGATTGGCGGGTTTATTGAGCCAGTCCTGGCAGGCGGACTGTCCGTTAATCAGAGCTTCTGTTTTCTTGCTGATATGATCTAGTTTTTTCTGGCTTAAATTTTCAAAATGCAACTCAAATTTTGTGTTCCAGAATGCATGTTTTTTATCAAAAGGATAGTTGTAAGTTCCAATCAAAAGTCCTTTTACAAATTCTTCGAACTGTTTTTCGTTCATGAAATCGGCAAGGGCTAACGTAGGTACAGCCTGTAGTTTTTCTTTTTGTGTCTGTGAAAATTTGGCTGCCACCTGTTGGATTTCAAAATTTTGTAAAGTAGACTTTCCTAATCCAATGAAATAAGTAATTCCTTCTTCATGTACATTGATGAAAACTTCGTATTTCTTTCCTGTAAAAAAAGTGGAAATGCTTTTATTGAAATTTTTGCTGGTTTTTGTCCATTCTTCCTCAGTAAACAGTTGGAAAACCTGAGTGTAATTTTTGTTTTTTTTATTGATTAGTTTCATAAATAGATGTTATATTGTCTTAAGATGATGAACAGTTACTGAGAGAAATCATTCTTGTGCGATTAAATTAAAGCATAATTAACAGGTCACTCCTCCGGAGTTATAATTTTAAAGCAAATACTTCCTGTTAACAGTTAGCTCCCATTGGAGCTGGATTTGATCCCATCGGGATCTGCTGTTAGTAGAAAAAATGAAGTCCCAGGAAAAATAAAGCTCCAGAGGAGCGACCTGTTAATTCATGCCGTAAATATTGATATTTTCAATGTATTTATACTTTTTATCGGACAGTAATGGAGAGAAATATCTTTCAATAATTTTATATGTTTAGTTTTTAATGCTTTGTTGTTGCGGTTTTACTTCTACAGGATTTTCTGTATTGTCATAGAACAGCCATTCGATAGCCCTTGGGAACTCCTGTGACCAGTAAAATTCATTGTGAGTGCCTTCAGGATTGATATTGGTTTTAAATTCAAAATCAAAAAGTTTTTTCTCTTCCCATCGTTTCAGATATTCTTCAAAAATATGAATTCTTTTGACCATTTTAGAGCCTTCCTGACCGCCGCCGTAGAGGTAAATTTTGGTTTTAAACGGCACCCTGAAATTCATCATCGGGAAGTTGTTATTGGGTTCTACCCAAAGAGAAGGCGAGAATATCAATAGTTTGGAGTACACTTCAGGATACAGAAATCCACTGTATATGCTGATGAGTGCACCCAATGAACTTCCCCCGATTCCGGTATTGTCGCGGTCTTTTTTTGTTCTGTAATTT
>Ga0075158_10002995_pt1 | contig 12068 bp, 9 predicted proteins | sample JI91814BDNA_FD_70968 | JGI IMG/M metagenome (GOLD analysis project Ga0075158, IMG submission 70968) | Wastewater effluent complex algal communities from Wisconsin, to seasonally profile nutrient transformation and Carbon sequestration -... | ecosystem: Engineered > WWTP > Effluent > Algae... | reverse complement strand
GACATGTTCTTGACGACAGGCGATCCGCACGCGATGCAGCGCGCCGCCCACCTCGCCTTCGGGGTCGCGCTCGCCGACGTGAAGACCGTGGCCGTCGACGAGTGACCGCTCCCGCGCGCGCACCCCGGCGGTCCACGATTGACCACGATGGCCTCGCGGCCGACAATCGCCGCGTGTCTGCTGGCGTTCGTATCCTGGTCGCCGCCGACGAGGCGACCGCCGCCGCACTCGAGCACGCGCTCGCGGCGAACCTCCGATCTCAGCTGATCCGCGTCGACGGCCCGCAGCAGCTCGCGGACCGGCTGGACACCGCCTGGGACGTCGTCGTCGTCGACCACGCGCGCCACGACGCAACCGCCCTGCCGGACCAGTTGCAGGCCCGCGGCCACCCCGCGCCGGTCGTCGCGATCGGCGACCTCAGCGAGGTCCACGTCGTCTCGCTGATGCGCCGCGGCATCCGCGACGTCGTCCCGCGCGGTCAGTACGCGCGGCTCGCCCAGGTCCTCGCGCGCGAGCTGGCCGAGCAGGCCGACCGCAGCGAGCGCGTGCGCGTGCAGGAGCTGCTGGTCCTGTCCGACCGCATGGCCTCGCTCGGCATGCTCGCCGCGGGCATCGCCCACGAGCTCAACAACCCGCTCGCGGCCCTGATGTTCAACGTGGAGCACGCGCTGCGCCGCGGCGACGACCTCGAGGTGGTCGACGAGCTGCGCGAGGCCCTCCGCTGCGCCGAGCGCATCCGCCAGATCGTCCGCGACGTCCGCGTGTTCTCGCGGCCCGAGGACGGCCACGGCACGGTCGACGTCCACGAAGTACTCGACTCGTCGGTGCGCATGGCGTGGAACGAGATCCGCCACCGCGGTCGCCTCGAGCGCGAGTACGGCGCGATCCCCCGCGCCGCCGGCAACGAGGCCCGCCTCGGCCAGGTGTTTTTGAACCTGCTGATCAACGCGGCCCAGGCGCTGTCACCCGAGCGCTTCGATCACAACGCGATCACCGTGGCCACCGGCGTCGCCGACGACGGCCGCATCCGCGTCGAGATCCGCGACACCGGCCTCGGCATGTCGAGCGAGACCCAGGCCCGCCTGTTCGAGCCGTTCTTCACGACCAAGCCGGTCGGCGCCGGCATCGGCCTCGGCCTCGCGATCTCGCGTCGCCTCGTCGCCGCGCTCGGCGGGGAGATCCAGGTGCGCAGCCAGCTCGGCGAGGGCACCAGCTTCGTGGTCCTCCTGCCCGCCGCCGCCGACCCGCCGCGCCCCGCCGGCCCGACCCCGCACAAGTCCGCCCCGACCAGCCCCATGCCGGTCGCCGCCCCGAAGCTGGCCCCCGCCGACCCGCAGCCGACCGACCACGTGCTCATCCTCGACGACGACCCCGCCGTCGGCCGCATGCTGACCCGCCTGCTCGGCCGCCGCCACATCGTCACCACGCTCGAGTCACCCTCCGCGGCCCTCGACCAGATCGCCGCTGGCACCCGCTACGCCGCCATCCTGTGCGATCTGATGATGCCGACGATGCCCGGCCGCGTGTTCTACCGCGAGCTCACGGCCATCGCCCCCGACCAGGCCCGCCGCGTCGTGTTCATGACCGGCGGCGCGTTCACCCCCGAGTCGCAGGCGTTCGTCGACAAGCTGCAGAACCCCTGCATCGAGAAGCCCTTCGCGGTCCCGACGCTGCTCGCCGCCCTCGACCGCGTGCGCGCCCTGTGAGCCCCGAAGCGCTCAGCCCGCAGGCTTCTTGCTGAACTTCTCGATGCACGCCGACATGATCGCCGGGACCTCCTTGCGGACATCCTCGGTGGCCAGGCCGAACGCGTTGGCCTGACAGGCCGCGACCTCGATCGTGCCGGACATGCAGTTCTTCTTCATCATGCCGAGCTGCGTGCCCTTCTTCTCGTCCCAGCCGGCGACGTCGTCGGGGAACTGCTTGCGCATGAACGCGTCATAGGCGGTGTTGAGCGCCTCGCACGCCTTGTCGAGCTTCTTCGGCAGCTTGCCCTCCGGCAGCTTCGTGATCTCGGCGACCTTCTCGGCCTTCTTCTTCTCCTCCTCGATCTTCGCCGTCGCCTTCGCCTCGCGGTCCGCCTTGCGCTTGGCCACGCCGGCGTCCTCGGGCTCCTTCTTCGGCTCCGCCGGCGTCTCCGCCTTCTTCGCGTCCGGAGCCGGGGCCGCGCCCCCGCCACACGCGGTCGTCAGCCACAACGCTGCACAGCCAACCATCGTCGAAGTCGCCTTGGTCATTGCGGCGCACAATGCCACGCCCATGCACGTGCCAGCAAGCGCCGCCTCGCGTTGACAGGGGCCCCCAGGTCTTTTAGGGTCGGCGCGCACCAGCCTTGGTCCGGACGCCCAAGAAGCGCGCGCGCGCCGACGCCGACAAGCAGACGCGCCGCCAGGACATCGTGCGAGCCGCCGCCCAGGCGTTCTCCGAGGGGCCATTGTCGTCCGTCACGATGGCCGACGTGGCCCGCCGCGCCGGCCTCGCCAAGGGCACCGTCTACCTCTACTTCCCCAGCAAGGAGGCGCTCTTCCTGCAGCTGGTGACCGACGCGCTGGCCGCGTGGTTCCTCGCGGTCGAGGCCGAGCTGCAGCGCGCCCACGCCGAGCTGACCGCCGACGCGCTCGCCGAGCTGCTGGTCCGCTCGCTCGTCGCCGACGGCTCGCTGACGCGGCTGATGACCCTGCTGCACCCCGTGCTCGAGGAGAACATCGACGACGCGCTGGCGGCCGCGTTCAAGCGGCGCCTGCGCGACCAGGTGATCGCCGCGGGCGCGCTGCTGGAGCGCCGCTTCCCCGCGTTCGGACCGCAAGGCGGCGGCCGCTTCCTGCTGCAGTTCAACGCGCTGGTGATCGGCGTGCACTCGATGACGAGCCCGTCGCCCGCGGTCGCCCGCGCGATGGCCCTGCCGGACCTCGCCCCGTTCCGCCTGTCCTTCGACGTCGAGCTGCTGGCCCTGACGGCCAGCGTGTTACGCGGTTGGCGACCGCGCGCCGGCTAAAAATCTCATGTACCGCGGCTTCCACTGGAAGCGCTTGAGGCTGACCGCGCCGTTCGCCTCGAACTCCACGCCCTCGCCCGCGAGGATCAGCCGCTGCAGCGAGCCCGCCTCGTTGTCGCGCGGGATCTCGCCGCGGGCGTTGATCACCCGCTGCCACGGCACGGGCGTCCCTGGCGGCAGCGCGTGCAATGCATAGCCGACCTGACGCGCCCGACCCGCGAGCCCCGCGAGCAGCGCGACCTGTCCGTACGTCGCCACCCGTCCGCGCGGGATCTCGCGGACGATGCGGTAGATGGCGGCGTAGTGGGGGTGCATCAGGCGCGCTTTTAGCGGAAGCCTGCGCTCAGGGCAAGGCCGACCCCGCCGACAGCACTGGCCCGGAGCCCACGTCTGGACCGCGTTTCCCGCGGATCGGCCGCCAGCTCTCCCCGCCCGCGAGCGTGCGGTAGACCGTCGGGATCCACACCGTGAACGTCGTCCCCTGACCGAGCACCGTCTCGACGTCGATCTCGCCGCCCATCAACCAGCACAGCCGCCGCGTGATCGCCAGCCCGAGCCCCGTGCCCGAATGCTTGCGGACCTGCGGGTACGTCACCTGCGTGAACGGGTCGAACAGGCTGGCCAGCGCCGCCTCCGGGATGCCCACGCCCTCGTCCGACACGCTGAACACGTGGCACGGCACCCCGCCGATCGACTCGAGCCGGACGCTCAGCGTCACCGTGCCGGAGTGCGTGAACTTGGCCGCGTTGCTGAGCAGGTTGAGCAGCGTCTGGCGCAGCTTGATGCGGTCGGTCTGGGCCTGCACGTCGTCGGTCGCGATCTCGACCTTCAGCGTGTTCTTGTTGTCCGACATCATCGGCTGCACGATCTCCGCGACCTCGCGGGCCAGAGCGTCGACCGCGAAGTCCTCGATCGTCATGTCGAGCTTGCCCGCCTCGATCTTCGACAGGTCGAGGATGTCGTTGATCAGCGTCAGCAGATGCTGCGCCGAGCGCACGATGTGGCCGGTGTCCGTGTGAATGTCCGCGATGCCGCGCTCCTCCGCGAGCTCCTGGATCAGCTCGCCGTAGCCGATCACCGCGTTCAGCGGGGTCCGCAGCTCGTGGCTCATGTGCGCCAGGAACGTGCTCTTGGCCCGGTTGGCCGCCAGCGCCTGGTCGCGGGCCTGGCTCAGCTCGCCGTTGAGCACCTGCAGCCGCTGCTCCTGCAGCGCGCGCTCGGCCACCTCGGCCTGCAGGCGGACCGCCTGCTGCTCGAGCGAGCGCAGCAGCCCGCCGACCTGCGCCGCCATCTGGTTGAACTGCGCCGCCAGCTCGCCGACCTCGTCCTGCGCGTCGATCTCGGCGCGCACCGCCGCCTCGCCCGAGGTGAACCGCTTGAGCGCCGCCGCCAGCCGCGTGATCGGCCCGGCCAGCGCCTGCCCGAACAGGAACGCGGTCAGCGTCGCCAGCGCGGCCGCGAAGATCGTAAAGATCTGGATCTCCCGCTCGTGGGCCGCGACCGCCGCCAGCAGCTCCGCCTCGTCGCGGACCAGCGCGATCGTCCAGCTCGCCGGCGCGATCGCGGCGACCCCGACGAACCGGCCCTCGTCGGCCAAGTGGACCACCACCGCCTGCGGGCCGCCGTCGCGGACCGCCTGCATCACCTGGTCCGTCGACCATGGCTCCGAGGGCATGTCCGGAACGCCAGGTAGCTCGCCGAGCTCGACGTCCGCCGCGCCGAACAGCCGCTCGCCGCGCTCGTCGCGGACCAGCACCGACGCGTGGTGGTGCTGGGCCGCCGCGTCGACCCACCCGCGCAGCACCCCCGGCGCCAGCACCAGCGCCAGCGCCCCGCCCTCGCACGCCGGCACCGCCAGCGTCAGCCCGCCGCGCGCGTCGACCAGCACGCCGAAGCGGGTCGGCTGCGGCGACGCCTCGCCGACCGACGAGATCGTCCGGTCGCGCGCGTCCCACAGCGCCGCGCCATGAAAGCCCGGGTCCGGCGCGCCCGACAGGTTCGGCGAGTTCGCGCGCAGCCGCTCGAGGTGCCGGACCATCTGCGTCGCGGCCACGCTGCCCGGGCCCGCCGCGCACGCGTCGCGGACCATCTGACTCTCGGCGAGCCACCCGAGCGCGTCGCGGTGGCGCATCAACCAGCTGGACCACAGCGTCGCGGTCCCGGTGGTCCGGTGGTCGAGGTCCTCGAGCACCGACCGCTTCGCCGTCGCCGCGGCCGTCCTGCGCGTGCTGAAGCTGAGCACCCCCAGCGGCCCGAGCGCGAGCACCAGGAACGCGAGGATCAGCTTGGTGCGGAACGTGTAGCGGTTGAACGAGCGGACCGTGATGACCACGAACCCGATGACCGCCAGCAGCACCGTGATGTCGAGCGGCTGGCGGGCCGTGCCGACGTCCCGGACCAGGCGGATCGGCACGTCGAACATCTCGATCGACGCGATCGTGATGCCGACCGCCGCCCCCAGGTAGACCCAGCGGTCGGTCCGCCCCAGCGGCATCAGCCGCGGCGCCGTGATCAGCGAGAACAGCACCAGAGATGCCGCGATCAGGTGCTGCGTCGCCTGCAGCAGCAGCGCGTTGGCGATGACCACCACGAACAGCACCGTGTAGAGCCGCTCGACCGCCGCGACGATCTCACCGCGGCGGACCTGGAAGGCGCACACGGCGAGCACCACCGCCAGCAGCCCGAAGAAGCCGGACATCACCCCGTACTGCCAGTGCCCCGCGCTGATCCAGCGGACCAGGACATTGACCAGCACCGCCACGTCCGTGAACCCGACCAGGCCGAGGACCCACAGCGCAAAGCGGGTCTTCGCCGCGATTTCCGGATCTCGGGACATGCGGAGGGCCGCTCGAGGGTACACCCGCCGGCCACCCAGGCCGACGATCGCCGTAGACAGCGGCCGCCGCGCTCGATAATGCATCACCTCGAGGACTCAGCGCATGATCGAGCACGACCCCGAGGGCCCCCTGGCGGCGCGCTGGCGCGTCCTTTTCGCCGCGTCGCTCGCGTGCGCCTGCGCCGGTGACCCCGTCGCCGCGACCGACGACGCGGCCGCGACCACCGCCGCCACCGACACGTCCGGCGAGCTGCCGACCGACCCCTCCGAACCGACCGACCCATCCGCGCCGACCAGCGCCGAGGGGACCGGCAGCGACACCGACGCGACCACCGGCTTCGACGAGACCGACGGCGAGTCCGAGCAGCCCGTCACCGTCGCCTGGGAAGATCTCGAGCTGATCCTCCGGCGCGGCGAAGACGTCCTGCTCCGCTTCCCCGCCGACGGCTTCCAGCTCGGTTTGGTCGCCGCCATCAATGACGCCTCGTCCTACGACCCCGTGTTCGTCGAGCCCGACCAGTGGCTGACCGTCACCAGCGGCGAGGTCCAAGGCGGCGACGCCGCCGTCGACGTCCGCCTGTCCTTCGGGTCAGGTGCCAGCGCCCGCCTCACCGTCACCGAGCAGCAGCCCGGCCGGTTCGCGGCCACCCTCGTGCCCGAGGCCGGCGGCCCCGCGCTCGCCCTCCTGCGCCTGCGCCCGGTCGTCGGCGCCGACGAGGCGTTCTACGGCCTCGGCGAGTACTTCGACGCCGCCGAGCACCGCGGCCGCGTGCGCGCGATGCAGCTCGAGTACGACGCGAAACTCGAGAGCCAGTACAACGAGGCCCACGTCCCGGTCCCGTTCGTGATCGGCACCAACGGCTGGGGCCTGTTCGTCGAGAGCCCGTACGCCGCCGAGTTCGACGTCGCCGCCGAGGCCGATGACCGCGTGATGGCGACCTTCGGCACCGGACCGGCCACCGGCGACGGCCTGAAGTTCCACCTGTACGCCGCCGACCACCCGCTCGACGTCGTCCGCCACTACTACGCGACGACCGGCAACCCGCGCCTGCCGGCCCCGTGGGCCCTCGGCCCGTGGATCTGGCGCGACGAGAACATGGACCAGGCCGAGGTCGAGGCCGACATCGCCGAGATCCGCGCGCTCGACCTCGCGACCTCTGCGATCTGGATCGACCGCCCCTACGCCACCGCGGTCGGCGCGTTCGACTTCGACGCCGCCAAGTTCACCGACGCCGCGGCCATGATCGCGAAGATCCACGACCTCGGCCTGCGCCTCGCCCTGTGGCACGTCCCCTACATCGAGGACGTGCCCGCCAACGCCGCCGCCCGCGCCGAGGCCGAGGCCAACAATTACTTCCCGCCCGAGGTCGGCCTGCAAACCTCCCCGTGGGGCGAGCCCCTCGACTTCACCAACCAGGACGCGTTCGACTGGTGGCAGGACCAGGTCCGCACCTACACGGACATGGGCATCGAGGGCTTCAAGCTCGACTACGCCGAGGACATCACCTGCGGCCTCGCCGGCGTCCGCACCAAGTGGGAGTTCAGCGACGGCAGCAGCGAGCGCACCATGCACTCGCAGTACGTCCGCCTCTACCACCGCCTCTACGCCGAGACCCTGCCGGACACCGGCGGCTTCCTGCTCGGCCGCGCCGGCACCTACGGCGATCAAGTCGACGTCAGCGTGATCTGGCCCGGCGACCTCGACGCGACCATGTCCAAGCACGGCGAGGACGTCGACGACGGCATGGACCAGTACACCTCCGTCGGCGGCCTGCCCGCGGCGCTCACCGCCTCGCTCAGCCTCGGCCCCAGCGGCTTCCCGCTGTTCGCCTCCGACACCGGCGGCTACCGCCACTCGCCGCCCGACAAGGAGACCTTCACCCGCTGGTTCGAGTACACCGCCCTCACCCCGGTGATGCAGGTCGGCAACAGCGCCAGCCAGGTCCCGTGGCAGTACACCCCGGAGAACGGCTTCGACGACGAGATGCTGGCCTGGTACCGCGACTACGCGCGCTTGCACACCCGCCTGTTCCCGTACGTGTGGACGTACATCAACAACCTCGCGACCGACGGCCGACCGATCGTGCGCCCGCTCGGCCTCGCGTACCCCGAGCTCGGCGTGCACCCGTCGGACACCTACCTGCTCGGCAGCAACCTGCTCGTCGCGCCGGTGATCGAGCGCGGCGCCACCTCGCGCAAGCTGACCCTCCCGCCCGGCATCTGGCTCGACTGGTGGACCGGCGAGCTCCTCGACGGCGGCGGCGAGATCACCGTCGACGCCCCGCTCGGCAGCCTCCCGCTGTTCCTCCGCGCCGGCGGCATCGTGCCGATGCTGCGCCCGACGATCGACACGCTCGCCCCGACGACCACGCCGGACCTCGCCGACTCGTTCGCCGACGACCCCGGCCGCCTGTACGTGCGCATGGCCGGCGCCGGCGCCGGCCGCTTCGACCTCTACGACGGCACCCACATCGACCAGTACGCCAGCGTCGCCGCGAGCGGCATCGTGCTCGAACCCGGCGACGTGTTCACCCACGGCGTGACCTTCGAACAGCTCGCGGCCCCGATGATCGACCAGGTCCTCGACAACGACGACCCGATGACCCGCCACGACGACATCCCCGCGCTCGAGGCCGCCGGCGAGGGCTGGTTCCACGACGGCAAACCGGGCGGCACCCTCATGGTCGCCGTCGGCCCGGGCGCGCACGAGATCCTCGCCATCGACGCCGACTGACCGCCGTCACCCCGGGAGGATGCACTCGCACGCGTTCTTGTCGCCGTCGTCCGGCGCATAATCGAAGCACGTCGCGTCGTACGCCTCGCACACCCACGCGTGGCCGTTGCCGCAGATCGTCAGGACCGCGTCGGGCAGCATCGGCATCCCGCCGATCATCGGCGGCGAGGCCTGCCCGAGCGCCGTCGTCGGCTGGATCACCCCGCCGAACGGATCGATGATCGCCGCCTCGGTCGCCGGACTGGTGCTCATCACCAAAAAATTCTCGCTCCCGGCGATCAGCGCCAGCCCGTCGAACCCGGTCAGCGGGATCGTTCCCATGTCGACGCGCCGCACCTCGGTCAGCCCGTCGCGCGTCAGCACCACCATCTCGTTGGTCCCGTAGCTGGCGATATAAAGATTGCCGTCGAGCCCGAGCGCCAGCCCGGCGCAGATGCTCATCCCGAACCCGAGCTGCTGCGCGCCGATCACCGCCAGAGTCTGCGGCTCCACCTCGACCAGCACGCAGCTCTGGTTGATGAGCAGCCCGCGCTCGAGCACCGGGTCGAACGTCGCCCCGTCGAGCGACGGCAGCGCCTCCGCGGGCACCATGAACACGTCGCCGATCGCCGTCCCGTCGACCGTGAACCGCCGCGCCTGCCCGTTGTACGACATGATCATCACTTCATCGGCGACCGTGTTGTAGTACGACGCCTGCAAGATCTTGTCGGGGATCCCCGTGTCGAACTTCTTGACGTACGTGAACGCCAGAGTGTCCGCGACCATGTTCGGGTCGCACACGAACTCCCCCGTCGTCGACTCCCCCATCGTCGACTCCCCCACCGTCGTCACCACCCCGGTCGGCTCATCCGTCGTCGACGACGACGACGACGTCGACATGTCGATCACCGTCGACCCCACGGTGCTCGTCGCGCCGACATCCCCGGTCAACCCCGTCGTGGTCGGCGTCGACGTGGTGCCATCGCCGGCGCTGATCGGCCCCGGACCCGTTGAGGGATCCACCGTCGTCGTCCCGGCGCTGGCCGTCGCCCGCCCGCCGTCGTCCCCGCACCCGACGAGCCACGCCCCGACAATAATTAACCACGCACAGGTCCGCATCGACGCAGCCTATCGCAAGCCGCGGCGCGACGGTGCGCCGCGCTACTCGGACCCCTCGTTCACGCTCGCGACCGACGCCAGGAGCAGATAGATCAGGAACAACGTGATCCCCACCGCCGCCGCCACGCCGACCCCCGACGCCTCGCCTTGCGGCTTGCTCATGTCGTGCATCGCGACCACCCACAGCACGGTCATCACGGCGACCTTCCACGTCGCCGTCAGCACCCGGCTCCGGATCTTGCCCCGCGTCTCCTCGCGCTCTCGTCGGTCGCGCTCGGCCGCCTGCTGCATCGTGTCGACGATCTTCCCGGTCGACGCGCGCGCCTTGCCGATCTGCGCATCCGTCAGGCGCACCGCGTTCTCGGCCCGGCAGTACAGGCAGCGAGCGACCGCCGCGTCGGCCGCGACCGTGAGCGGCGCCCCGCAGGCCCGGCACCTCGCGGGCCCGCCCGGGTAGGCCGGCGGCTTCGCGGCCAGCGCGGCCACCAGCAGCCCGCGGGACGTCACCCGCCGGCGCCCGTACACCGCGAGGAACGCCGGCACCACCGTCATCAACCACAGCGCCACGCCCATCATCGACGCCAGCAGCTCGACCGGCACGACGTCCATGTTCCCGTACGGCCACCCGAGCGCCCGGCAGATCAAGTTCGTCAGCCGCACCGCGAGGATCAGGTCGATCATCAACAGCGGCAGCCCGAACAGCACCAGCAGCCCGATCAGGCTCCACCCCGCGAACCACGCGACCACCCGCATGAACAGCCCCGGCGGGCGGTCGAACGTGTGCAGCGCCGCCTCCGCGGCCCGCCGCGCCTCCGCGTCCCAGCCCGACGCGTCGCGCAGCGCCCGGTGCTCCGCCGGGATCGGCGTGCGCGCGCCACACTGCCCGCACGCGGCCTCGTCGGCCTCGCCGAGCGCCACCGGAGCGCCGCACGCCGAGCAGTGCAGGACCTCGAGCGCCGCCATCCACAAAACGTCGACGATCCCGCGGCCCTGTGCAAGACCGCGGGATCGCGCGCGCGCTCTCTCGCTACCTGGCTACTTGGCCAGGTCGGGCACGCTGGGCTTCGGCGGCGGCGGCTTGCCGTCGTGCTCGTTGTGCCAGCGCTTCATCTTGCGCTTGATGACCTCCTTCTTGACCATGCCGACGAGGTCGATCATCAGGCGGCCGGTCAGGTGGTCGTGCTCGTGCTGCAGCGCCCGCCCGAACAGCCCCTCGCCGTCGACCTCGAACGTCTTGCCGTCGACGTCCCGCGCGCGGATCTTGGCCCACCGCGGCCGCTTCACGTCGACGAACACGTTGGGGAAGCTGAGGCAGCCCTCCTCCACGATCGTCAGCCCCTTGCCGGTCTCGACCAGCTCGGGGTTGATGAAGACCAGCGCCGCGGCGTCGTCCCCCGCGTCGGGGTCGGCGACCTTGCCGTCGATGATGAAGATGCGCTCGAGGCGGCCGACCTGGATCGCGGCGATGCCGGCGGCGTTGAGCGAGTACATGGTGTCGATCAGGTCGCGCACGAGCTGTTGAACACCTGCGTCGACCTCCTTGACGTCGAAGGTCGGCTCGCGCAGCCGAGGATCGGGATACGTGACGATGTCGAGGACAGCCATGGCGAAGGTGTGCGGTTGCTCCGCGGCGAGTATAAAACCCGTCGCTGGCCACGCAAAGCCCCCGTGGTATGCCATCTCCCCCATGAAGCAGCCGACCTCCCACGCGTTCGTCTGCCAAAACCTGCGCGACCCGGACAGCCCGAAGGGCAGCAGCATGCGCCGCGGGAGCGACCAGGTACGCGATAGCGAATCCGGTGTGACTGTCCTCGTCAGCCACCCGCGTGAGGGAGCGACCTGCGACGGTCGCATGGATCCCGACCTCTCGGCCCTGGAGGCCACGCCATGACCCTCGAAGAAGTACGCGCCGCCCTCGCCGGCGTGCGAGACCCCGCGACCGGCCGCGAGCTGCTGGCCGACAACCGGGCCGAGCCCCGCCTGTCCACCAGCGAGCTCGTGCTCGGGATCGACCTCATCTCCCCCGGCTACCCGCTGCGTGACGAGCTCGAGGCCGCCGTGCGCGCCGCCCTCGAACCGCTGTGCAAGACCGCCGGCCAGCCGCTGCGCATCGAGTGGGGCCTGCGCGTGCCGAGCAAGCCGGCGCGCCAGGACCTCAACCGCCTGCCGACCGTCAAGAACATCCTCGCGGTCGCCGCCGGCAAGGGCGGGGTCGGCAAGAGCACGGTCAGCGTCAACATCGCGATGGCGCTCAAGCAGTTCGGCGCGCGCGTCGCCATGCTGGACGCCGACATCTACGGCCCGAGCGTGCCGAAGATGCTCGGCGCCCCGGCGCAGGAGACGACCACGACCGCCGACGGCAACCGCATCCAGCCGGCGATCTTCCGCGGCATCCCGGTGATGAG